>Ga0209187_1000987_pt1 | contig 37896 bp, 34 predicted proteins | sample BantaG_FD_187430 | JGI IMG/M metagenome (GOLD analysis project Ga0209187, IMG submission 187430) | Marine algal microbial communities from Bantry Bay, Ireland - BantryBay_4 metaG (SPAdes) (version 2) | ecosystem: Host-associated > Algae > Red algae > Unclassified | place: Bantry Bay, Ireland...
TATCAAAAAAATGCCTCGTATTGAGGTAGGAGCAACCAAAATTGCCATCAGAAAATTACTAAACGGTCAACTAAGGTCAGTAAGAGTTTGGTCATTCTGAAAAACCGGCTTTTCAGGACAGGCTCTAGCTAGCTAGCCAGGCTCGGTTAAGCGTTTTCGTTTTTCCAAAAAACTTCGTCGGTGTCGTCATCGACGTTCAAAGTTCGCGCGAGGTCAAATAGGAGGTCCGAAAGGCGATTTAAGTAGAGGCGGCTTGCCTCCGGAACGGCTTCGACATGGTGCAGGGACAAGACCCGTCTTTCGGCGCGGCGGGTGACGGTACGCGCGACATGACAGAGTGCAGATGCGCGGGAGCCACCAGGTAAAATGAATTCTTCCAGAGCGGGCAGAGCTTGGTTCAGGGCTTTACCTTGGTCTTCCAAGTAGCTGACATGTTCTGGCTTAAAAAAGCTCTCACCAGGCATGCTGAGTTCACCGCCGAGATCGAAGAGGTGGTGTTGGATTCGCAGGAGTAGCTTGCGACGTTCATCCTCCAGCTTTTCGGATAGGAGGAGGCCGATGGTGCTGTTGAGTTCGTCCACCGCGCCCATGGCTTCGATGCGAGGGTGGTCCTTGGAGACCCGTTCGCCTCCACATAATCCAGTGGTGCCATCGTCGCCGGTTCGGGTGGTTATACGGGTAAGTCGTTTGCTCAAAGAGGGGCCTTATTAGTTGTGTTCGAGCATGAGGTCGTCGACGACTTCCATCAGTGCACGTGGGGAAAATGGTTTTTTGACAAAGTCGGAATCGTAATCGTTTACGAGGCGGTCGATGTCTGCGTCGCGACTTACTCCTGACATCAAAAGGATTTTAGATCCATTGATCAGGCGTTGCAGGTGGGCGAGGTTTTCTTCGGTAGAAGCTGGTCCTGGCATCCGGATGTCGAGGATGAACAGAGAGAAGGGGGTGGGGCCTTGGTTGGAGCGTTCCGCGATGTCGAGAACTTCGTGGTAGTCGTGGGCTTCTTCGACAATCCATCCTTCGCGGGCGAATACTTTGCAGACCATTTGCCGAATAACATCATCGTCGTCCCCGACCAAGACTCGTCCAACCGGGGCAGCTCGGCGAACTCGGGGTACCTCATCTTTTTGCTCGTGCTCGGTGAGTTGAATCTCTTTTGTATCGGCTTCGACCGGTATGGCTTTTTCAAAGCAGGGGAAAAAGAGAGTGACGGCGGTGCCAACCCCGCAGGTCGAATGAATGTCCATCCATCCGCCATGTTGTCGCACGATGCCTTGGGCAACGGAAAGTCCGATGCCGCGCTTTTGCGCGCGGTCTCGAGTGGTATAAAAAGGATCGAAAACCCGATTCAAATCCATGGCGGAAATGCCTTCGCCGCTATCGATCATCCGAAGTCGAATGAAGGTCGAGCCTTGCCCTGCTTCACCGGTGGGCCGCTTACTCACAGGGTCTAGTTTTTCGGCGCGAATGCGAATCGAAATAGAGCCTTCGCCTTCAATGGCTTCAAGAGAGTTTTGCACCAAATTTTTCAGGACTTGGCGGTAGGCGTTGTGATCGAGCATGATCATGGGGAGGTCGGGGTCGACTTCCTCATGGACTTTGATGCCACGCCCGGCTTCCTCTTCGTTGGTAAGAATATTGCGGATGATGCTTCCCGTGATACGTCCGATTTCAGTTGAGCGAGGTTGTAGGACCGCGTTACCGCCGTAGGACTGAACATGTTTGATCAGGTCGGCGCATTCTTTCACCTTTTCCAAAGCGGCCCCGAGGTCGCTGGCAAGTTCTGATTCGCCGAGGGTCTCGATGGTAAGTTCGATGAAGCCGCCAATCGGCGTTAGGTGATTGTTAAATTCGTGGGAGAGCCCAGCCGTCATCGATTGAATGGCTTGGATTCGAGTGTCTTCGGTCTGTTGTACCCGCACTCGTTCAAAGCGGTCGACATCCCGAATCGCAATCGCAACCCAGGCGGTGCCCGTACTGTCGGTGTAGGGAATAGTCGTGATTCGATGCCAGACCCGCCTGCCTTTGTAGGTCTGAAAGCGGCATTGAAAATCAAGGCGCTGTTGGGTGGATAATTTGCTCCACTCTTTTTCGAAGAGCAAGCGATCCGGCTCGCTGATGTAATCAATCAGATTTCGAATGCTTGGTGAGGGAATTCCATCTGGCATACCTAGATGCTCGGAGAGTTCCGAAAGCCAGGTTTCTTGGCCCTGATTCGGATCATATAGGCAGACCACTTCACCAGCGTTTTTACTCAATGTCCGGTAGACATCGTCAAATTGTGAGGGGGAATCCAAAATAACAGGAGGTATGTTAAAAGCCGTTTTAAGCTACAGGGAATAAAGTAGGCATCTGAACGGCAGAATGGCTAGAAAAGACTTATAATAACGGGGGTAATGGGGTCATAATTTCAGGTAATGGCTCGGCCAATTTCGGGTTATTAGCTTGTTTTACCAACACTGAAGCATACTACATGATTCTCAGATGTCCGGTGATTTTTGACGAAATCTGGGTGTAATTCGTTAAGGCAGTCTTTTTGCCTCTTCAAGCGGTTCTACCCTGATTCATTTTACCAAGCTTTATATTGGTGTGGTTCGTCAGTGTTATCGAGCATTTGCATTGAATTTAGCGACTGAAAAACGACGACTGAAAAACGACGACTGTTACGCGTATGACTGACAAAAAAGCTGACAAAAAAGCAGATAACAAGAGTTCCGCCGAGTATACTAGCGAGAATATTACCGTTCTAGAAGGCCTTGAAGCGGTTCGGATGCGCCCTGCCATGTACATTGGTGATACAGGCGAGCGCGGTTGCCATCACTTGGTGTACGAAGTGGTGGACAACAGCATCGACGAAGCGTTGGCGGGTTATTGCTCGAATATCCATGTTTGCATGAACGCGGATGGCTCGCTTACCGTAAACGATGATGGTCGTGGAATCCCCGTCGATATGCACGAAAAAGAAGGCAAGCCTTCAGTTGAGGTTGTGTTGACGGTGCTCCACGCGGGTGGAAAATTTGATAATGATGCCTATAAAGTATCCGGTGGTTTGCACGGGGTCGGGGTATCTTGCGTAAACTTTCTCAGTAGCTTCCTTGAAGTTACGGTGAAGCGGGATGGTGGGATTCACGCCATGCGCTTTGAAGAAGGCAAAACCGTTTCCAAACTGGAATTGCTTGGTAAAACAGACGAGACAGGCACGCAGGTCAAATTTGCGCCGGATCCAAAAATCTTTACCCACACGGAATTCAAATGGGAAATTCTCGCCAAGCGTCTGCGCGAGTTAGCTTTCCTCAACAAAGGGATTCAAATCACCTTTGAAGAAGAAGCGACGCATCGCAAAGAAGTATTCCGTTACGACGGCGGCTTGGGGCAATTTGTTGAATACCTCAACCGGGCCAAAGCTCCGTTGCATCCAGATGTCATCTACTTTGAAAAAGAACGCTTTGTCGAAGTACAGAACGGGATGATCGCGGTCGAGATCGCCATGCAATACAGCGACGCGTACCAAGAAACGGTCCTGTCCTACGCAAACAATATTCACACCCTCGAAGGCGGTACCCACATGAGTGGTTTCCGTAGCGCCCTCACCGCCTCCATCAATTCCTACATCAAGAACAACAAGTCCTTGAAAAATGAAGGAACGATCAGTGGCGAAGATTGTCGCGAAGGCCTCACCGCCATTGTCTCGGTGAAAATTCCCGACCCGCAGTTCGAAGGACAAACCAAAACCAAGCTAGGTAACGGTGAAGTTCAGGGACTCGTGCAGTCGATCGTCAACGAAGAGCTCGGGATTTATTTCGAAGAAAATCCGGGAACAGCTCGGGCCGTGATCGACAAAGCCTTGCTGGCAGCACGGGCACGTGAAGCGGCACGTAAAGCGCGTGATCTCACCCGACGCAAAGGCGCGCTCGAAGGAGCTGGGCTTCCAGGAAAACTCGCGGATTGCTCCGAACGGGATCCCGCGAAATGCGAACTCTTTATTGTGGAAGGGGACTCTGCTGGCGGATCCGCCAAGCAAGGACGTAACCGCGAAAACCAAGCCATCTTGCCGCTCCGCGGAAAAGTCATCAACGTGGAAAAAGCACGGTTGGACAAAGTGTTAAACAACACGGAGATCCGGACCATGATTACCGCGATTGGCGCCGGCATCGGCCAAGAAGATTTCGATATCGAAAAAATTCGCTATCATAAGATCATCATCATGACGGATGCCGACATCGACGGGGCACATATTCGTACCTTGTTGCTGACCTTCTTCTGTCGTCAAATGACTGACTTGATCACCCAAGGCTACATCTACATTGCCCAACCGCCCTTGTACAAAGTGACGCGCAAAAAACGTGAACGCTATCTCGAAAACGATCGTGAGTTGACGGAGTTTCTTCTCGAGCTCGGAACCGAGGCGCTTGAACTTCAAGATCCCAAAGGCAAGACGGTCCTGAAAGCGGAGAACTTCCAAGACGCCTTGATCAACTTGATTGACTTAGAAGAGACGCTTGACCGGGTCACGCGCAAGGGCATCGATTACGATGAGTACCTTCGCCAAGCCAAGGACGGGGCTTATCCAGAATTCCGCATCAGTGTTACCACCAGTGATGGCGCAACCAAGACAGAATACTTCTTTGAAGAAGCGCCTTATTTAGCGCGCAAATCTGAAGTCGAAGCCTTGGCGGTCGAAGACGATGAACTCATTATGAGCGCGGTGACGGTTGATGCGGCAGGGCATTTGAAGCTTTTGGCTGCCAAGCTTGCGGCCCAAGGGTTCTCGGCCGAACAGCTTCCACGCAGCGAAGAAAAGGTTCTCTTTAAGTTGGTGAACACCAAGCCGAAGAAGGGCGAAGATCCTGAGACATGGGAGCTTCACTCTTTGCTCGAATTTCTCGAGTCGGTGCGTGAAAACGGTAAAAAGGGCATGACGATTCAGCGCTACAAAGGGTTGGGTGAGATGAACCCAGAGCAGCTTTGGGAAACCACCATGGACCCTGAGAAACGTCGCTTGATTAAAGTGACCATGGACGATCTGATTAAAGCGGACGAGATCTTCACCATTCTGATGGGCGAAGAAGTTGAGCCCCGCCGAAAATTTATCGAAGACAACGCGCTTAATGTGCGGAACTTGGATATCTAAATTCATCTCCGCCGTAGCGAAGTGCTACGTGCTTATATGAAGCCCAGCTGTTTTGGCTGGGCTAATTTTTTGCCTCGTAACTGAAAGGTGAAAACAACGTAGCGTTGGGCAACGCCCATCGAACCAAATGGATGGGCACGCCAAGTCTGAAATACTTGCACAAATTGCAGAGAGTTTGTGGAAGCCTTTCAGGCTTGTATTCGGGGTTGAACCCCGAGCTATGTAGCGTGATCCCCGGAAGGCATCTTGAGGCCAAACTTCAGACAAGCCTGACAGACATCAATGGCACTTAGACAAGCGGTCCAGCGTATTTTTTTGCGTCATGTTACATCGTGGGAATCCGCCCCGAAGTGGGCGGGATATGGTAGCCCGTGTGCAAGGTCGCGAAGCGGCCGCAGCGCCGGGTTACGTGCTGGCGTAAGAGGCAACGAGGGAAAAGCGCTATATTGTAAGAGAACTCGAACCGAGGCGCAGAACGTAGCCTCGCGCAGTTTATATCCTGCTTGCATCCTGTTATGCCCGGAATCCACTAAAACGGGACCTCCAAAATTAATAGGAATCGTTTATCATACGCTTTTCATATGGTTGGGTGTCGCCGCTACGCGGCTTAGAGGCGGAATCCGCCGGGACCACGGCCTCCTCACTTCGTTCGTCAACCATGGCTATCAATGGGTCAGCGCTACGCGCCTTTAGTCGTCTGGATTTTCACTTATTTTTAATACAAATCGACTTATCTAAGCGCCAATGCAGTCCAAGCGCCAATGGAGTCTGACCCCTTGCTTATCACCCCTTCCTTTTCCGGGAACCGCGCTGAATCCCAGCAACGAGCCATAGACCCTATCTAGCACAGCCGCTCGCCGCTCTATCAACCCGGCGCAGATCATAGGCTCTTTGCTTAACCCCGTTTGATTTGTGGTCAAAACTCAAAACCCGAGCGAGCAATTATCCTTCTGCCTTCCTGAAAAGAGAGCAGCGCATTTAGGTTGTTCTCCGATCGCGCTTCCAGCGCTCGAGGGTTATTTTTGCGATTGTTTCCGGTGGTTCCCTTCGGTCACCGACCGGCTAATTGCCATCAAGCCTCCGGCTTTCTTTTCAGGGTAGAGCGAACTCTTTTCCATGCAAATCGGCTTATCTAAGCCCCATTGCTGTCAGACATCAATGGCACTTAGATAAGCCGATTTGTATAAAAAATGATTGGAAATCCAGACGACTAAAGGCGCGTAGCGCTGACCCATTGATAGCCATGGTTGACGAACGAAGTGAGGAGGCCGTGGTCCCGGCGGATTCCTCCTCTAAGCCGCGTAGCGGCGACACCCAAGCGGATGAAAAGCGTATGCCAAACGATTCCTGGTAATTTTGGGACCTTCTTTTTAGTGGATTTCGCTCATTACAGGATATAAACTGCGCGGGGCTACGTTCTGCGCCTCGGTTCAAGTTCTCTCACAATATAACGCTTACCCCTCGTTGCCTTTTGCGTCTGCACTAAACCCGGCGCTGCGGCCGCTTCGCGGCCTTGCACACGGGCTACCATATCCCGCCCACTTTAGGGCGGATTCCCACAATGTCACATGTCGCAGAAAAATGCGCTGGTCCGCTTAACTAAGTGCCATTGCTGTCAGACATGCTTTCAGTCTTATGGTTCACCACGTATAGCATTGTTTTAAACGGATCTTAGAGTTAATCGGATGCTTTCGACTAGGCCCGATAGCTTGGTGCATCCCGTTTGAAACAATTTATGCAAACGAAGACTTGGTAGTTACCTGCATCGCGTTCTTGCATCCTCTCGTACAGTTACTTAATTTCCGACCATGCCTACCTACGATTACGAATGCAAAAAATGCAATGAAGTGCATGAGATCTTCCATAGCATTATGGATGAATCAGCAAAGAAATGCCCTGACTGCAAAGCCAAGATGAAGCGCAAAATTTCCGCTGGAGCTGGGATTATTTTTAAAGGCAGTGGCTTTTACGAAACCGATTACCGCAGCGACAGTTACGTGAAAGGCAAAAAGGGCGAAGAGGCGGCCCAAAAAAGCAGTTCCGAATCTTCCAAAGACAAAAAGAGCGATGCCAAAGCGGGTAAAACCGATTCAGGGTCGACCAAGTCAGAGACCAAGAAGCCTGCGGCTAAGAAGTCGACCAAGTCCAAATAAGTCATGGCACGCTCTAGTCCCAAAAAAGTTGAATGCCCTGCCTGCAAGCGCCAAACGGTTGTAGGGTTCGACACGCTTTGTTTCAAATGCGGAGCGAATATTTCGGAAGTAGCTCCCAAGCCATCCAAGTTGCGCGGCTTTTTTATTGGCTTGATCAAAGGACTGTTTCGTCTCGCGATTTTTGTCGGGATTCTCTCTCTGCTTGGGCTGATGCTCTGGCCCATGCCAACGGAAATTGGTGCAGTGGGCGACATTGAACTCGGCAAGAAGTTTGATACTGAGCTCCTGCTAGTGGTCGATGCAGTACATAACGATATTGATTTTAAGCGCAGCTACACCGAAGAAGCGATCAACGGATATTTTGCATATCTTATTGATTCAGGACCGCAGGAGCTCGAGTTCTTACGACTGACTCCCGATTTGATTCGTACTCGGATCCGTCCAGAACGGGTTGACCTTGTCGCGAGGAACCGCCTATTCACGATGCCGATTACCTACACGGTGCAGGTCAAGCCGGACATCAAGCGTGGCACCACAAAGGTCGTCGTGCAAAAGGCATGGGTGGGTCACTTACCCATGCCCGGTGAGTTTGGTCGGAACTATGTCGCGGGTCGGATTAAGAACATGTTCGACAATATGGAGCAGGCTCAAAGCGCCATGGCCAACGTCAGTGAAATGCGGCTGCATTATGGACGTGTCACGGTTGGTCGTTGGAAAGGAAACTGACGTATGCGATTGGTGATTCAACGAGTTAACCATGCGAAGGTGACGATTGCAGATGAAGTGGTGGGGGCGATCCAAGCGGGCCTCATGATTCTTGTCGGGGTGGCTCCTGGCGACACCGCCGGCGACGCGGCTTGGCTGGCTGGCAAAGCGAGCCGTCTGCGAATTTTTGAAGACGATGACGGCAAGATGAACCGCTCGCTTACCGATGTCGGAGGGGCGATTCTCGCCGTAAGCCAGTTCACCCTTTATGGAGACTGTAGCAAGGGAAACCGCCCCAGTTTCATCGGTGCCGCCTTGCCTGAAGAGGCCGAGGAACGCTACAATCACTTTGTTGAGGAGCTTCGCGCGACAAAACTTCCGGTGGAAACTGGTAAATTCGGTGGAGAAATGGTGGTTTTGCTCGAAAATGATGGACCAATTACGCTGATCTTGGAAAGTCAGGGGCGATAAGCGTCTCTGCGGCAAAAGAAGTGCGCGGTTTCGGCTAATTAGCCATCGGCTACGCTTGCAAAACAGAGCGGCATATATCGAGATGAAGAACCAAGAATTTAAATAACCAAATCACCTGCAATCTACCTGCTCTTCACCTGCACTCTATCTGCTCGCCACTTGCACTCTATCTGCTCACCACCGCAATTTACCTGCTCGCCACTTGCACTCTATCTGCTCATCACCGCAATTTACCTGCTCACCACCGCAAATCACATGTTAAACTTAATTCGTAACTGGACCGGATCCCTGCAAGGAATCCTTGTACATGGTTTGAAACCTGTCAGCTTGGTCGCCATCTTAACTGTCACGGCAACGTTATCCCTTGGAGCGAGTCGTGCATTGGCCCAGCCCGGTGGCCCATCCGGTGAGCCTCAGGCGGGCCCAATGGATGATCTTCGGTTGCAGGCCATCAGCAATAAAAAGCGCTTCGCTGCTCGTGGGCATTTGTACGCGCATAATGTCCGCATCGCGACGTGGGCCGAAGAAATTGCCTCGCGGGTCGAAGCCGAGCTTCAAGCGCCGTTCCGAACCGATGCTGAGCGCCCTGTCTGGTTTATTATAAATTTCAATCAAGGCCAGCCACCAGAAGCGGTTCGAAGCGCTCAACTATTTGACCAGACGCTGGTGCAACGCATCATCATCAATCGCCCAGATGAAATTAACCAAGAGGACCTGCTCGAAACCTTGGTCACCACGATTCTCAACCGTTATCTCAATGCCGGTGCGGTCAAGAAGGGGAAGAAAGAACTACATGAAGTCCCAGAGTGGTTTTCTGTAGGCATGGCGCAATACATTATGCCGGAGCTTCGCGACCGGAATCGCGAAGTGGTCTATCAAGACTGGATTACACACCGGGAACCACGTCCTCGTGAGCTGATGTCGATTCGGGTTTTCCCTCCGGGACGCCTTCCAGAAAAAGCAACCTGTTGCGCACTCTATGGATGGTTCCGTCAACAAGCTGGCTTCCATCGCACCGCGTCCAAAATGTTTTCCCGTTGGGGTCAGGGCGAAAGAGTTGATATGGATTGGCTCGTCGACTCCATGATTAAAATGGAGAGCGATCGCGATATTGAACAGAGTTGGGATTTGTTTATGGCCTTTGAAGGCGGCGAGCGGAAGCTCTGGGACCGGTCCATGGAAGAGCAAATCACCATGCTCAAATCTTACATGCGTTTTACCCCAAGTGAATTTGGCGTCACCGCGCCCAAACCTTATTCAGACGGATTAACCCTGGCTGAATTGGTCAGCATTCCACGCGATCAATGGTTCCAAGACACGGTGCTGAATCTCGATTTGAAAGTAAAAATGCTTGGCCTGGGTCAGCCACTCGCGATGCAAAACGTGATCAACCAGTACGGTAATTTTTTGGATAAGTTGTACGAAGCGATCCCTGGTGAATCCACTGGCTATGTTCCGAGCATGGAAGAGCAACGAGAGCTTGAACAGCTGTTGGGTATGGCGAACCGCAGCCTCGTTCAGCTCGAGCAAACCTTGCACGTCTCCGATACCTACCAGCAATTTAGCAGCGAAATTCGCAAGGTCTTTCCTAGCGCAAATGCCCCAGCGGATACCCCATACACCTCCGTGAACCGTTCTGGCCAAGCACCACGCACCGTGCGTCCGAAGCCAGCCGCTACAGGGTTGCAGCCCGTGCGCCCTGTTTTCCAAGACCGTCTTGATGATCCAGAGCGATATCGAGAACCTGACTTTGATCGCCAAGCACAACCTAGTTCTTCGGCTGAAGACGATCGCATCCAAGAATTTTACCGTCGACTGGAAGAGAAAAACCGGAATGCCTCCCCTCGCAATCAGCGACTTCCGCTTCCTTAGTCCTGACTTCCGCTTCCTTAGCCCTGACTTTCGCTTCCTTAAACTCGACGTTCACTTCCATAGTCCTGACTTCCGCTTCCTTAGCCCCGTCTTTTATTCCCTTTGCCATTTTTTAATCCTCGCTTAAGCGGGGAACCCATTTTACTGAGAGCCTTATGCCTATACAAACGATCATTTACGGAATTGTCCTCATCGCGATTAGCGCCGTTAGTTACACCTTGTCAGATCCTAAACCGCCTACCGCGCTGATTCCTGCAGGCATGGGAATTGTCGCTTGGATCTGTGGAGTCATGGCCTTGAAAAATATCGCACGCATGCATGTCATGCATGTGGCAGCGCTAATTGGTCTCATGGGGATCATTATGCCGGGGATGCGATTGCTCAAAACCACGCCTTCGGCTGGCATTGGTTTTTACGCTTTATTGGGCACCGTGATCGCGAGTGTGATCTTTCTTGTGCTTTGCATCCGTAGTTTCAAAGCGGCTCGTAAAGCCAAAGAATCCTAAGCCATCGAGCCGATCCATTCGTATGGATTGGCCTTTGCTTAGACCTGAATCGATTACGTTTACGAGTACGCTGTGGCGGAGAATACCAAGCTAAAACTCGGTTCATGGATTCCGAAATCTGAGCTGCCAAATTTGTTGCTTGGAACCGCGCTACTCAGTGCGTTGTTTGTTATCTTTCATGTGGTGGGTAATACGGTCCGCCTCGATGAATACGGTGGTTCTGTTTTTCGTTGGTTGGTAGTCGCGTGGTCCGGTTCTGGACCTGCCATCGGTGGGGCGGATTACTCCCACGGCTTCATCATTCCGTTGATTTCGCTGGCGGCCTTTTGGGTGGTTCGCAAGCCCTACGCGGAGGCGCCGGCGAAGATCAATCTGCTTGGGCTCTTCTTTTTACTCTGCTGTCTCGCGGTGCATATCATCGCGGCTCGGGTTCAGCTCCCCCGCCTTTCCCTTCTCGCTTTTGTCGGATCGCTTTGGTCCGTCGCGTTGTATTTGCAGGGCTGGGCTCGCGCAAAATTTCTTCTTTTTCCCATCGGCTATTTACTGTTTGCGTTGCCACTAAATATCTTTGGCGACCAACTTGCGTCCAAACTCCAGCTGTTGATGGCGCGCGGGGCGACCATCCTACTAAACGGCCTTGGGCTCGAAGTTACTCGAGCCGGCACGCAAATTTTTCCGCCTCTAGGTAGTGGTTACGAAGGCTTTAATGTCGCCGCCCCGTGTAGTGGTTTGCGTTCACTCATGGCCCTCACTGCCCTCACCACGGCTTACGCCTGGTTCGCATTGAAGCGGCCCATTCCTCGCATCCTTCTCTGCCTTTCCTCCATTCCGATTGCCGTGATCGGCAACATGATTCGGGTGACGACGGTTGCCTTAATGGCCGACGGGGTGGATCCAAAATTCGCCGGGGCCGAGTTTCATGACCTTTCTGGTTTCATCGTGTTTTTTGTCGCGGTGCTTCTCATGGTTTGGCTCGGTCGCAAGTTAGAATTTTGGGAGGGGAGTAGCGCATGAGCGGATTTCTAAAACACGGCCTGATTTGTCTATTAGTACTTTGTGCGACGGGACTCTTCCTCGGCTTTGGTAACGACATTACTTTGTCCGACAAAAAGGGGGTGCATCTTCCCATGCCCTTGGAGCTCCGCGGCTGGAAAGGGAAACCCATTTCTTACTGCCACGATCCAGTCTGCTACCGCAAAGTACCTCAGGTCGATCGCGAAGCCGAGGGCTGCCAGTACTGCGGCAAAGAGGTTTTTCAGGTTAATTTCGGCGAACAAATGATTCTTTCCGCCGACACCGAATTTTATAAAACCCGTTACGACCGGCGCGACGGGGTGCAGATTGAAAGCGGGATTACCCTCTGCGGAAAAGACCGCTCAAGTATTCATCGGCCTGAAGTCTGCATCACCTCCCAAGATTGGGAAATCATGTACCAAGAAACGGTGCAGTTTGATATTCCGGGGCGCGAGCCTTTGTCGGTCCGGGTGTTGGATTTGAGTAATAAACAGGAAGGCAAAGAGGATCAGCACACCTACTACGCCTATTGGTTTGTCGGCAGCGATCGGGAAACCGCGGATCACATGCAGCGGATTCTATGGATGGCTTCCGACCGATTGCTCAAGGGGCTCTCGCATCGCTGGGCCTACGTCTACTTGCAAGGTGATCGGGATCCACGAACCCGTGAACATATCGAGCAGCTCGGAGATTTGTTGAGCGAACTTGTCCCCGCGGTATCCGGTTCCTAGGAGTCTGTCGGACTTAGCAGATTCGGCTGTAAATTCCTCACTTCGGCCCATACGATCCGGACGAATCGATCAAATAGCCTCAAGCCTTCTTTAATCGGCAGTTTCGTCGGGAACCGACGGCTTATCCTAGGCGGGGGTTTCAACCCCCGTTCACTCGGTACGAGCCATCGTCGTCAGGAACTGACGGTTTAGCAAAAGAGGGCTTTAGCCCGTATTCCGCTATGCAGCTAGGATGCAGCTAGGAATCTTCAACGCGTTTCAATAGAAGCGTTTTATAAAAAACACCTTATGATTAATCGCCCATCTAACATGTGGGGCGGGCTAAAGCCCTGTTTGATAAACCGTCGGTTCCCGACGTGGATATATCGACCGTTTTTACGGGGGTTGAAACCCCCGCCTATATCTAATCCGTCGGTTCCCGACGATCGTCCGTTGTTCCTGCTATTTATAACGCAGTCTCTCAACCCCTCTGGCCCACATATCCTCTCGGTAAATTTCGCTTTCGGATTGACGAAGTGCGAGTGGACATCCATGCAGGTTCATGCCCATCCAACGAGCCCTTTTAAGCGTATCCGACAAAAGCGGAATCATTGATTTCGCCCGATCTCTCCACGAGCAAGGTGTAGAACTTCTCTCCACCGGCGGCACCGCCCGCGCTATTCGCGAAGCAGGCATCCCAGTCATAGACATCTGTGAATTTACCGGCTTCCCCGAGATGCTGGATGGCCGAGTCAAAACCTTGCACCCAAAGGTTCACGCTGGCCTCTTGTATCGGCGCGACGATGATGGACACAAAGCCACCATGGAGGAACACAGCTTGCAGGGCATCGATTTGGTATGCGTGAATTTGTACCCCTTCGAACAGACCGTCGCCAACCTCGACTGCAGCTTCGAAGACGCGGTAGAAAATATCGATATTGGGGGCCCAACCATGCTTCGATCCGCCGCGAAAAATATGCATGCGGTCACGATTGTTACCGACCCGGCTGACTACCCGGAGATCCTTGCCGCGATGCAGGCAAACGCGGGCGACACCACGCCTGAGCTACGCAAAAAGCTTGCGCAAAAAGGTTTCGCTCGGGTCGCTTCCTACAACGCGGCGATCGCTACGTATATGGCTGGGCAGCTTGAGACCGACGACGCACCGAAGCCTTTTGTCCTCGCGTATAGCGGCGGTGAAACCTTGCGGTACGGTGAAAACCCTCACCAGTCCGCCATCGTTTATAAAGATGCGCCGACCGATGAGCCAGCGATTGCACACTGCACCGTGCTTCACGGAAAAGGCATGTCGTACAACAACTACGTCGACGGCAACGCAGCGCTTGAATGCGTAAAAGAATTTGTCGGAACCCCAGCGGTTTCGATCATCAAGCACACCAACCCCTGCGGATGCGCTACTGGCGCGACCCTCGCAGAAGCCTTCGAAGCGGGCTGGGCCGGTGATCCGATTTCTGCCTTTGGTAGCGTGATCGCGGTCACGGTTCCGGTTGACCTTGAAGCGGCCAAGTTTCTCAAGGGACGCTTTGTTGAAGTTCTCATTGCGCCAGGCTACGAGCCAGACGCCTTGGAGTACCTGCAAAGCAAAAGCAAAGACCTTCGTTTGCTTCAGCTCGACGCTCCGATGGGACCCGCTAAGAAAACCCAAGAGATCAAGCAGATCACAGGTGGATTGCTGGTTCAGGACCGTGATACAGAAGTCAACGCGGGCTGGGATGTGAAAAGCAAAGCGGCCTTTCCGGATGACAAGCGCGCGTTGGCTGAGTTTGGCGTCCGAGTTTGTAAGCATGTGAAGTCCAATGCGATCCTCCTCGTGCGTGAATATGAAGCAGGAAAATTCTGCGTTCTTGGTATGGGTGCTGGGCAACCAAATCGCGTGGATGCGGTACGCAAACTTGCGGTCACCAAAGCCAAGCAAAATATTGCTGACATGGATAACGCTGACGAAGCGGCTGTCCTTGGTGAAGCGGTTCTGATTTCGGACGCCTTCTTTCCCTTCCCCGACAACATTCACAATGCGAATGAAGCGGGAATTAAATTCATCGTTGAGCCGGGTGGGTCCAAACGGGACAACGAAGTAATCGATGCTGCGGACGAGTACGGAATGGGTCTCGCCTTCACTGGCATGCGTCACTTCAAACACTAGGCCATTTCGGTCATCCTACATTCTGCGTTGATATGAAAATTACTGGGGGAACCCTTCGTGGTCGTCGATTAAAGGTCCCCTCTAAAGGGGTGCGGCCGACGTCCGATATGGCGCGCGAAGCCATTTTTTCCATGATCGCGCCTTGGGTGGGTAATGCCCAAGTGATCGATGTCTTTGCAGGTTCTGGTTCACTTGGTTTGGAAGCCTGGAGCCGTGGTGCGGCCGCGGTTACCTTCGTTGAGCAGCATCGCAACGGAATGAAAATGCTTAAAGACAATGTCCGTGAGTTAGCTGGTGACCATGAAGAACTGCAATGCATCTGTTCCGATGGATTGAAGTTTCTTTCGCAGAACCGCTGGGGCTTGACCGCCGATTTGATTTTTGCCGACCCACCGTATGACCAGCATATCTGTTGGCTGGAAAATACCTTGCGGGCGGTTCAAGAGGGCTCTATTCTTGAGCCTAACGGACGCTTAATTTTTGAGCTCGGCAAGAAGGATCCGGATGAGATTCCAGAAGGCTGGACCTGCCTTCGAGACAAAAGTTATGGCGGCACTCGGGTTCTCGTGATGGCGCTGGTTGCTGAAACCGAAACTGAAACCGAAGCCGAAACCGATGCCGATGCCGAAGCCGAGGCCGATGCAATGAATGGGTCCGAAGAAGAATAGCTGTTAAAAGAAAGCCGAGAAGATCATGTCAAAACGAGTTGCGATTTATGCCGGGACCTTCGATCCCATGACCATTGGTCACCGAGATTTAGTTGAACGTTCCCTCATCTGTTTTGACAAAGTGATTCTTGCCGTCGGGATTAACCCCAAGAAAAAAACGATGTTCACCGTGGATGAACGGATGGCGTTGGCCACCGCGAGTCTCGAGCCTTGTTGGAATGTCGAAGTCACCAGTTTTTCAGGTCTCTTGGTCAATTACGCCAAAGAGCGTGGAGTAAATGTCCTCGTGCGTGGCCTGCGCGCCTTTTCTGATTTCGAATTTGAGTTACAAATGGCGCTGACCAACCGGAAACTGGAGCCTGAAGTCGAAACGCTGTTTCTTATGCCGAGTGAGGAATACAGCTACATCTCATCGAGTCGGGTGAAAGAAGTCGCGAGTCTTGGCGGAGATATTTCCGACTTCGTCACCAAACCGGTGCATAAAGCGATTCTCGCTAAGCTCTGAGCAAGCGGTCGGGCATCCGGCCATATTTTTCATTGTCAGCGATGAAATAGTTGGGCTATGACAAAGTTACAAAAAGGAACAAGTAAATGAAATATCTCTTCTTATCGCTCTTCGCGCTCGGTCTCAGCTTTCAAGCCGCGGCCCAACAACAACCCGAAATTTTGATCCAAAAAGGGGTGCGTGAAGTTCGCATCACCGGTGGGCTAGATCTCGACTCCTACGCCGGCACCGTACTCGAGCTCAACACCTCCTACGGTCAGTATGTCTTCGACTACATTCTCGTGGGTGGCGGTCTCGAAATCGAAAACTCCGATTTCGTCAAAGCCTATGGTCTCAACATTTTTGGTGAGTGGAATTACGATTCCCTTACTTACTGGATTCCTTTTGTTGGCGCGCGCGCTGGGTACCGGGTCTTCGATGCAGAATTCCCTAACTTTGTCTTTGATGACTCGGGTGCTGTGGTTGGACCCTACGCTGGGGTGAAATACTACTTCACGCGGTCTCTTGCGTGGAATGCTCAGCTCAATGTTGATTGGGCCAGCGGCGACCTTTTCACGGCTGACGATGGTGCCACCGAATTGGACACCAAGCTCACCATGGGCATCCGCGTCCACTTCTAAATGTAAGCGTCCGGATGAATTCCAGATCGAAAATCTGCCATGGGCTACCCGCTCATCGGCAGATTTTTTTTGTCCCATCCTCGGAGGGGAGTGAACAGGAAACATTCCGCGCCATGCTGGTGAAGCCGTGGTCGCCGATGACCAAGGAGCGGGCTTGCATCAGAACTCAAAGCCACCCCAGGCTGAAGCCTGGGGCTTTTAAGTTCGCAATCCGTTGCGTGCTGAAAGTACGCCAGAAAGTTGAGCTCGGTTTTGTTCCCCAATGAACCGAGTAACCCGGAACTTGAAGGTATAACTGGTCAAAAAGGTTGAGTCGCGCTTTCAGCGCTAGGAATTTCACGCACCTCAAACTTAGGGCGTTGCCCTGGGCTAGCTTAAATCTGCACCGTTGGTGCTCAACATCCAAGAGTTGCGTTTTTAGGTGAGACTCTAGTTAAGCCATGATCTGTTTGAAATAGCCGATCTAGACAATAAACAAGGTCGCGCATCAAACAAGATGCTGAAAGCATCAAACTTAAAAGCCCCAGGCTTCAGCCTGGGGTTTGGATTTCGCAATCTGTTGCGTGCTGAAAGTACGCCGGAAAGTTGAGCGCCGCGGAGCGGAACCCCGGGTTTGAGTTAAGCAAACAATGCAACGAGCGATGAACCCGATATTTGGAGGGAAATCCGAGCGTGGCGCAGGATACAGCCCGCCTCGTTTAAATGGTTTTCATATGCGTGGGTGTCACCGCCATATACGATCTTGCGGGTTGCAGGATGGACCGCCGAAACCACGGCCTCCTCACTCTGTTCGTCAACCATGGCTATCTATGTGTCAGCGCTACGCGTTTTTGATTTTCGATACCGAGGAGCTGTTTTCCATGTAAATCAGCTTATCTAAGTGCCATTGCTTTCAGCATCCCTGTTTCATGCCTTCCGGCGTACTTTCAGCACGCACAAAGTTGTCCGTTCCGAGACCCCAGGCTGAAGCCTGGGGCTTTTAAGTTCGATGCTTTCAGCATCCTTGTTTCATGCCTTCCGGCGTACTTTCAGCACGCACAAGTTGTCCGTTCCGAGACCTCAGGCTGAAGCCTGGGGCTGTTAAGTTTGATGCTTTCAGCATCCTTGTTTCATGCCTTCCGGCGTACTTTCAGCACGCACAAAGTCCGTTCCGAGACCCCAGGCTGAAGCCTGGGGCTGTTAAGTTTGATGCTTTCAGCATCCTTGTTTCAATGCCTTCCGGCGTACATTCAGCACGCACAAGTTGTCTGTTCCGAAACCCCAGGCTGAAGCCTGGGGCTGTTAAGGTTGATGCTTTCAGCATCCTTGTTTCAATGCCTTCCGGCGTACCTTCAGCACGCACAAGATTGTACGTTCCGAGACCCCAGGCTGAAGCCTGGGGCTGTTAAGGTTGATGCTTTCAGTATCCTTGTTTCAATGCCTTCCGGCGTACTTTCAGCACGTACAAGTTGTCCGTTCCGAGACCTCAGGCTGAAGCCTGGGGCTGTTAAGGTTGATGCTTTGAGCATCCCTGTTTCATGCCTTCCGGCGTACTTTCAGCACGCACAAGATTGTCCGTTCCGAGACCTCAGGCTGAAGCCTAGGGCTGTTAAGGTTGATGCTTTGAGCATCCCTGTTTCATGCCTTCCGGCGTACTTTCAGCACGCACAAGGTTGTCCGTTCCGAGACCCCAGGCTGAAGCCTGGGGCTGTTAAGGTTGATGCTTTGAGCATCCCTGTTTCATGCCTTCCGGCGTACATTCAGCACGCACAAGATTGTCCGTTCCGAGACCCCAGGCTGAAGCCTGGGGCTTTTAAGTTTGATGCTTTCAGCATCCTTGTTTCGGATTTTCGAGTTCCAAGAGTTCCAAGAGTTCCAAGAGTTCCAAGGAATCTGAGTTCTGAAACCGTCCCGCAGCCCAATACACTTGGCTCGGCTACAAGCGCCCAAAGAATCGTGGCACAAAAAAAGAGAGCCATGTAGGCGCTCCTTTTTTGTACCTCTACGGGACGAGCCCTAGCGGCTTACTTTTCCATGTGGGTGTAATAGACCACGTTTGGATTGTCGTTGTCGGTGATGACAAACTGTTCCATGTGCAGATGTGAATCTGCGAGGAAGGTCATGTGTGCGCCGTGTTTTTCTTCCAAGTCGATGAGCAGCTGCTCGTCTTCTTTACGCAGGCGTTCGAGAACGGTTGGATGCACTTGCACCCGAATTTCGGTTTCGGCTTTTTCGCTGCGTTGCTTGCGCATCACTTCGGCTACGTGACGTTGAATCTCAACACTCATACTCAAGCCAGACTTAATCGTGCCACGGCCTTTGCAGTATGGGCAGTCAATAAAGCTCGATGAGCGGATGCTTTGCGCCGCACGCTGACGAGTCATTTCCAAGAGCCCCAAGTCTGAGATCGGAAGGATGTTGGTCTGCGCCTTGTCGTTGTTGAGCGCTTCCTTCAAGGTTTTGTAGATCGTATTTTTGTTTTTACGCTGCTTCATGTCGATGAAATCGATCACGATCAACCCCCCGATATTCCGCAAGCGAAGCTGGCGGGCAATTTCCTCGGCAGACTCGACATTCACTTCCGTGATGGCCTGCTCTTGGTTGTCGGCGCCTTTGTGCCGGCCGGTATTGATGTCGATCGCGACCAAGGCTTCGGTTTCGTCGAAGATGAGATAGCCACCGCTTGGCAGCCAGACTTTACGCTTATACGCGTTTTCAATTTGGCGTTCGACGTCGGTGTATTCGAAGACAGGGGTGTCCCCGTCGTACAGTTTTACATGGCGGCGTGAAGAGCGGGAGACCTTGGCGATGGTTTCGCGGATCTGCTCGTAACGTTCTCGCGAGTCGACTAAAATTCGGTCGATTTCTTCGGTGAGTGAATCTCGAACCACGCGCTCAACCAAGTCCGGCTCTTGGTAGAGGCGGCAAGGAGTGCGTTTGTTTTTGATCGTTTCTTCGATCTCTTTCCATGTTTCAACCAAGACTCGAAGATCGCGCGCGAAGGCGGTTTTCCGGGTTCCGGCCCCTGCGGTACGAATGATGAAACCGATTCGTTCCGGCACCGGAAGGCGTCCGAGAATCTTTTTCAGGCGCTCCCGCTCTTTGTCGTCCTCGATTTTGCGCGAGACTCCTTTGAGGTTGCTCTGTGGCATCATCACGAGGTAGCGACCTGGAATACTTAGATTTGCCGTGACCCGAGGTCCCTTGGTGCCGATGGGGCCTTTGGTGACCTGCACGATAATTTCTGTACCGACGGGAAAGAGTTTTTTCATCTCACCCGGTTTGTAGCGTTTCTTTTTTGATGGTCTGGAACGGCTTAGGCCTTCTTCGACTTCGAGCCGTACCGTATCTTCAGGAATCATATCCCAGTAATGGATGAAGGCGTTTTTCTTCAATCCAATCTCAACGAAAGCGGCTTGTAAGCCGTCTTCGAGGTTTTGAATTTTTCCTTTAAAAATAGATCCGACGAGGCGCTCATCTGTGGCGCGTTCGACGAAATAATCTTCGAGTCGATTATCCATCAAAAAGGCAACCCGAGTTTCTAACTTCTCGGCGTTGATGATGATTTCTTTCGATCCAATTTTTTTCTTAGGGGTCAATTTATCGATAACAGTTTTCATTGTTGTCCTCCTAGTCCGAACGCCCGTCTGCGCGTCGGATATAAATACTTTGTACAAGGCCTAAGGCCACCATGGTTCCGATCATGACAGAACCTCCATAACTCAAAAAGGGTAAGGGAAGTCCGGTGATGGGCATTAGCCCAACCGTCATGCCAATGTTGACGTACACGTGCATGAACAGCATGGTCATCACCCCGATGGCGATAAGCCGTCCGAGTTGGTCTCGTGCGTGCACCGCGGCGCGCATGATGCCGAAGAGAAGGAAGGTATAGAGGCCAACAACGACCGCCGATCCTTTGAATCCCATTTCTTCAGCGATGACACAAAAAATAAAGTCTGTGGGGGCCACGGTTCGTGGTAAGAACCCGAGCAGGTTCTGGGTACCTTTGAGGTAGCCCTTGCCATCGAAGCCGCCTGAGGCAACCGCGATGCGCGATTGGATCGCATTCCAGCCTTTGCCGGTAGGATCACTTTCTGGATTGATGAAAACCAGAATCCGGTCTTGCTGGTATTCCGCGAGCAAGAGGTACCAGGCCGCGATGGCGACGAGTGGCGCGAGAATAAGAACCACCCCGATGATCTTCCAGCGTAGACGCGAAACAAAAAGAATGGCGGCAAAAATTGGGAGCAAGGTGATGCCGGTACCGAGGTCAGGCTGCATCAAAATGAGGCTGAATGGCACCATCAAAATACCGATGGAAATAAAGACGGTTGACCAGTTACTCAGTTTAATCCCGGGACGACTCAGGTACCACGACAAGGTGAGTAGGAAGGCGGGTTTCATCAGTTCCGACGGCTGGAGGTTGAAGACCACCATGTTGATCCACCGTTTGGCGTTGTTGATCTCTTTGCCCAAGCCAGGCACCCAGACCAGTAACAGCAGGATGATCGCCAGGGCATAAATAGGATAGGCGATCTCGGCCAAGCGCCCGTAGTCGATGAGAGATACAAGGAAATACACCCCAAAGCCCACCACCAACCAAATCACCTGCTTGATAAACATGGCGCGGTTGTACACGTCGTCGGATTCGTATCCGGCGCTAAAAATAAAGAACAGTCCCAGGATGGATAGGCCGAAAATAATCAGCACCATCGACACGTCCATTTCGGACAGGACCGAGCGTAAGCCTTCACTGCGATCGCTCACGGCTGCAACTCCTCGCCGTCTTCGTATTCCTTCGGCAAGACATCTCGGAAGAGTCCCTTGATCAAGGCTTGCATACGAGGCACTGCTGCGGTGGCGGAGCCCTCCGACTTTTCGATTAAAATGCTGATGGCGTATTTCGGGTTTTCGTATGGGACAAACGCCATCATCCACGCGCGATAGGTTTTATCTGCTTTGGGACCAAATTCTGCCGTACCGGTTTTTGCTCCGTATTCGATGCCGTCAATTTTGCCTTTGCGCGCCGTGCCGTACCGGCCGTGAATTACTTCATGCATCCCGAGCTGCATTGTTTTGATATGCTCCAAGTCGACATTCACTTCGTTCACGACTTCAGGTGGTACTTCCATCGGGTTGTCTTTGTTGCCTACCCAGCGGATGAGGCGAGGACGATACAGGGTTCCCCCGTTTGCAATTGCGCCAGCCATCATGGCTACTTGCAAAGGTGTGGCAAGCACGGGGGCCTGACCAATCGATGCATTCATCGTATCTGGCGGACGCCACCGGTCACGAAATCTTGGTACTGGGTGATTCAGCTTCCAGGCCTTTTCGGGTAGGAAGCCTCTGGCTTCTGGCAGACCGCGCATTTGCGTGCCATCGATGGTGAGGGAGCCAATTCCCGTCTTTTTTCCAAAGCCAAACTCCAAGCCCATATCGCGGAAGACATCGTAACCCGTCATGAGTCCCATCTGGTAAAAGTAGACATTGCAGGAGCGCTCAATGGCCTGCACCATGTGAATGGTTCCATGACCAGAGCGAAGCCCGCAGTGCATCTTAAAGGTGTCACCGATTTTATGGTGCCCTTGGCAGTAAAAGGTAGAGCCTCGGTTGATGTTAAATCCGTTGCCGCTTTCCTTCAACGCGCCGAGACAGACCACCGGCTTAAAGGTACTTCCCGGCGCGTAATGCTCGCGGAAACAGCGGTTGATCCATGGTCGATTCGTCACGGTATTTAGCGAGGCGATGTAGCTTTGAAAATCTGCTCCGACCATGGATTGCAAATCATAGCGCGGGTAACTGGCCAAGGCGAGGGTGTCGCCGTTCCACGGATCGATGATGCAGATCGCGCCCGGATCATCTCCGATGATGCGTTCGGAAAAGCGTTGCATGTGCATGTTGAGCGACAGTCCGAGGTCTAGGCCAGGGGTGATGTTCTCTGCTTTTTTTAAGGTCGATTGTGCGTAGCCGTGTACATTGATCTGTAGCACTTCGGGGCGACCGGCGCCGCGCAACACCGGGTCGAGGGTCGACTCAAGGCCGGATTTCCCCTCCATGTCTTGCATGTAATAACTATAGGAGGTCTCGTTGGTGCTTCCCATGCCGCCGTAACCCACATGCCCAACGATGTGGCAGGCGGAGTCTCCATGCGGGTAAATCCGAACGCTCTGGTTATACACATCAACCCCAGGAATATGGCCAATACGCTCGGTGTAGCGTGCTAAGGCCTCGTTGGTAATGTCTTCCCAGATGACCAGCGGTAGCGCCTTCTTTTCTAAAATGTGTTTTTTGATTTCTGGAATACCAATCTGGCGCTCCATGAGGCATTCGCGCGAAATCGTATCGATGATCTTGTCCACCGCATCGGTCAGGCTTTGTTTCCGAGTTTTGTTGCGACGAATCTCGTGGAGATAGACTGCGATGCCATGGCTGGCGCGATTGCCCGCTACTACATAGCCATGACGGTCATAAATGCTTCCGCGCAGACCTGCGATGCGAACTTTTCGCACCGAGTGACGCTCACTGGCATTGGCAAAGCCGCCGTACCCTTTCACCTGCAACATCCAAAGCCAACTCAGCAACAGGGCAAAAACCACGGCCATGATGATAAACAAAATACGGGAACGCCGAATTTCGACGTCGAACTCGATCTTGTTTTTCCGATTCAAAACAGGTCCTCCGCATGACTTGAACTACCCACGCCCACTCCGAGCATGTAGTCGAAATACTCGAGGACTTTGCCAACCAATGGCACGCAGATGGCAGCTAGAATACAGGTGCCAGCGAGCCGGGCTAGAAAGCTGATGAAGGTGATATCGGTGAGCTGCAGCGAAATCAAAACGCCAGAGGTAACCGTCACGACAATGACAGAACTGATTATCCCGAGCCAAACCATGGTAATGAGGCGATTGCCGAACAGGTCTCCTTGAAAGCGATTCAAGAAGAGCCCAATGCTACAAAAGATAAGAGAGGACATGCCGAGCTCGGTCATGCCGAGGGCGTCTTTAATAAATCCACCCAAGCCACCCGCCGCGAGCATCATGCCTTGGCTTCGGTTCAGCGCGTAATAGATAGTGATCGACAGCATCATGGGAATTTTGGCCATGCCGAGGGTTTCCCAGCTGCCGAGCATGCTTTGCACCACGGCGCCAAGCGCGAGAGAAAAAAGAAGGAGGAGGATTTTCACGGGGAAGTATCCCCTTCGCTAGGGCCATTTGCGTCGCCACCGGAAAGGTTGGCAGGTCGAACCGTCGTACCGTGAACCACGGGGCCAGATCGCGCGGGCGGTGGTGCATTGGCACCAACCCCGGTGATGACATCATTCGCTTCAACCGTGGTCTGCTTAACAATAAAAACCGTGCTCAGAGCCGACAGGTCGACCGCAGGGCGAATCACCGCGTTTTGGTACAACCGGCTGCTATCCATTTCAATTTTTTCGACATAGCCAATGGTGATGCCTTTCGGGAAAACGGTTCCCATGCCGGAACTCACGATCTCGTCATATTTATAGATGCGGGTATCTTTGTTAATCAGGCTGAGATCACAACGCCGTCCGCCACGCCAGGCTACTTCTCGACCTTTTACAACCCCGTATGCATCATGCCGAGGAATCACCGAATGCACATGCAGGGAGGGGTCGCTCACGAGCAAAATATCGCAGTTGCGGGTGTGTACCGTCTTCACTTTACCGACGAGACCTTGTGGGGTGATCACAGCTTGGTTTTCTTGGATACCGTCGCGGCGCCCCCGGTTGACCCGGATTGTATGCCACCAGCCACTGACATCGCGACCAATCACTTTTGCTGCCACGAGGCTGCGCTCGGTGCGTTCGCTAAATTTGAGATCGCGGCTCAGGCGGGTGTTTTCTGACTCGAGGAATTCGAGTTCTTTGATCCGCATTTGGAGGTAGGAATTTTCCTCTTCGAGTTTTTGGTTTTCCTCGGCGAGGCCGCCCCAACCTCGGAGGGCGTTGGCGCCATTCTTCAGGCGCTTCATCGAGCCGCTTCCGACTTCTTGCATGGGTGACAGGGTCGTGCTGACCGCGTTTTTCATACTTCGGCTGAATGACAACGGTAGATTGAGCAACACGATAAACATCGTGAGCAGAATCCCGATCAATAGCCATCTACGTTCTTTCACTTAAAACACACTGTCTTTTTTCGACGGTAATATGTCGATGAAGACCAAGCGGTTATTCAGTATATGAGACGATCGCCCGTCACCGTGTGGTTACACCGTGCAGGCTGGTTTATATGCAGTCCAGCGATCTATGCCCCTAGGCTATATTCGCTGACATACTGGTTGAATCCCTTGTTTTTTGGGAGAGTCGCTGTGTTACCCGCGAATTTCTCCTGCCACTGAGGACATTTTCTTGAGAAAGTCCAGTTCGCCGAGAACGACGCCTGTTCCTTCAGCCACCGCAGAGAGCGGATCATCCGCTACGTGAACTGGCAAGCCAGTTTGCTCTGCGATCAGGGTATCGAGACCCCGAAGAAGTCCGCCACCACCTGCAAGAATAAGCCCCCGGTCTACCAAGTCGGCAGAAAGTTCTGGTGGGCAACGCTCGAGCGTGATGCGAACTGATTCAACAATGGTCGAGACTGGCTCCATGAGCGCCTCGCGAATCTCTTCCGACGTGACCGTAAGTGTTTTGGGTAATCCGTTAACCAGATCGCGCCCTTTTACTTCGATGCTACTTTCGTCTTCGAGTGGATAAGCAGAGCCAATGGAAATCTTAATTTCCTCAGCTGTACGCTCACCAACCATCAAATTATAAACCCGTTTCATGTACTGGACGATCGCTTCGTCCATCTCGTCACCACCAACTCGGATACTCCGGCTAAATACGATGCCCGCCAATGAAATGAGGGCAACTTCCGTTGTACCACCGCCGATGTCGACGATCATATTACCAGCCGGCTCCTGTACGGGGAGACCGACACCAATAGCCGCAGCCATCGGTTCTTCAATTAAAAATACTTCCCGCGCACCTGCGTGGGTTGCTGAATCCTTTACCGCCCGCTTTTCCACCTCGGTAATCCCGGATGGAACGGCAATGATCACACGCGGACGCACCATTTTGCGTCGGTTGTGAACTTTGCGGATGAAATAACGTAACATCGCTTCGGTAATCTCGAAATCAGCGATCACACCCGCTTTGAGAGGACGAACCGCTACAATGCTACCCGGCGTACGGCCAAGCATGCGTTTTGCTTCTTCGCCAACCGCTAAAACACGGTTCGAGCCCGCTTGAATCGCGACCACGGAAGGCTCACGTAATACGATACCACGATCCCGAACATACACCAAGGTATTGGCGGTTCCGAGGTCGATGCCGATGTCGTTTGAAAATAGGCCGAAAAAGCGGTTAAACATGTCTAATTTCGTTTCTTAGTCGTATTTCGTGTTACGTTTTAGCTGGTACTTCTCTCAACAAGAAGCGCCCGCGTTTTGATTCATTATGCAGGTCGACGTTGGGTCAAGTGTCTGCGAGCGTCAAGTCACAAGTGAGGCGCGTTTTAGCTCGCTCATCATCTTGCTCATTATGCTTTAGCAATCCGCTTCGTGATTTATCGCGGTTCCAACATCTTCGTAGACAGAAATGAATCCCACAAGGTCACAGACGCCGCCTTTCATCTCGAATTCACCCTTTTTACAGGAAACGGCCTTGAACCGAATGATATCGAGCCTCTGGGGAGAGTACCATTAGCGCGGGGAGGCCAGAAGGGCGGGGAGGGCCGGAAGGCCTGTACCATGCCCTTCCAGGCGGTGTTTGTCAGAAGCAGTTGCCAGCCAAACTCATTTGCCCCCCGAACAGACCCGCTCTCAAGACTTAAAGTAAACCACGAGGGCGAAACCAAGAATGGTCGTGATGACCACGATGCCAAACCAGCGGCGCAGGCTGCGGAACTTTTTGGTGCAGGGAGCACATTGGATGGCCACCTGTGTCTTCGTCGTACGAGGAATATACATATAACCAGACTTGAGGTGCCTCACACAACTCGGGATCCCGCAGCGTTGACATAAAGTCGTGGCTTCAAGGCTACAGGCATAGCAAGATGGGATGGTCGCCTTCGGGCTAGCAGGTTGTCGGCTATGACCACATTTCGGGCAAGATAAAGCCGCGTTCAACAACGGGTGACTACAGGCTAGGCAGGGAGTTTTCATTCTCTTATCTTATGTCTTTAACGGAATGAATGCTCTTACAATGTCTGATCGAAAATGTAAGATTGGGGTCCAGCGGATCCGCTATTCGGATAAAATTCCGTAGCATGGAATTTATTCCGTGTCTGTCGGGGCGAAATTCATTCCGCTATGTAAGCCAGTTGTTCCAACGGGATAAATCCCGTTTCGACAAACGTGGATTGAAATCCGCGCCCCTTGGCGAGCCTCGCCATTGAGTGGCAACCCCGGGTTTTCGTTCTGCCATTAAGTGGCAACAGGTCCTTTGCAAAAGGACGGTTGCCTCAATGGCGAAACCCGAAGAATTCGGGTGAGGGCTTAAGTGGCAACAGGTCCTTTGCAAAAAGGACGGTTGCCTCAATGGCGAAACCCGAAGAATTCGGGTGAGGGCTTAAGTGGCAACAGGTCCTCAGCCTGCTCGCAGCCTACCCAAAGGTTTTCATTAAGTAATCGATGATGGCTTTCAGGCCGAGAATGGTCAGCAGGCAACCCGCGACGAGGTTCATCAACTTCAAGCCAAGCCCCATACGCAGGGCTTGCGGCATAAACTTTTTATCGGCCCAGATCATGGCGAAGCACCAAGGCCCGCAGAGGAAGACCCCTCCGACGATGGCGGCTGGTGCAACCAGCTTCGCGGGGTCGTCGTGCGCGAACATAAGCGCGATACCGCCCACGGCGCAGTACAAAACAATCCAGCGGCTGAAGGCTTTTTCGGAGGTGTTCCGAACCTTCGCGCTCAGCGGCATGAGGCATTCGCGGGCGGTACGGATGTAAATTTCGAAGGCGCCATAAATGGTTCCCCAGAAGGCCATGAAGATCCCGACCATGTAGAGGTATTTGAGGCCGGGATGGATGTTGGTCAAAAACGCGGCCTGCAAATTAAGGGTCTGGTTTTTGTCAGGCACGGTTTGTTGGCTTCCTAAAATCGTGGCCCCCAAAACCGTGAAGCAGATGGTGAAGATGAGGACGCAGAAGAAGGCGACGCCAACGTCAATCCGAGCTGGGAAGAGCCACCGCTTGCCGCGTTTGATATTTTCGCTGTCGGTCGCGATGGTCGAGGTATCGAGTCCGTCGCCTTTGCCGATGAGGCCCCAACGCTTTTCGCGATAACAACCTAAGTAGCCAAGGTAGTCGTAAGTACCGCCGCCGATGGCTCCAAGGTAGAGGCCAATTTCGACCCAGGCCGGTTGGAGATTAAACGCCACCCCGCTGGCCACCGCCTTGGCCTTCTCTTGGTCAATAAACCAATCCGGGTAACTTGGAAACTGCGGAATGGTTAAGCCCTTGAGCACCGCCATCCAGTCGGGATTACAGACAAAGGCGGCCACGAGCATGGAGACGAGCAAAAGTGATACCACCCCGGTTTGGAATTTTTCTAAAGCGCCATAGGATTGGATCAAGGTCAGGCCACCTGCCATGACGATAATGATCACGCCCCAGATTTTGGGGTCCATGTCTTCCATCCCAAGCATCCAGTTGATCGCCTTGCCAAGAAAAATTGGGAGGCCCGCGATCCAGAAAGGGAAGCAAAGCAGGCTAATGCTGGCGAAGGTCCAAGGCACCCAGTTGCGAGGACCGGGCATGGCGCCCCAATGCGTCATCGGGTGGGTGCCCGTGAGGGTGAAGTGTCGGGCCGCGGTGTAGACCATGACCCCTTTGGCGATGGCGCTGACCGCGAGGAACCAAAGCACTGCGTAGCCGAAGATCGCTCCACCGCGGGAGGCGAAAAAGGTTTCCCCCGACCCAATCGTGACGGAAGCAATAATCGCCCCCGCGCCAAAATATTTGAGGGATTTGAAAGAAAGGCCGCCCTGGAGATCTTCCGTAAGCGGCGGATAGTGAACGTGTTTGTCTACCTCTGCCATGCGTGGAGCGTATCACGCTTTCGTCCCATTCGCCTAGGGTGATTTTAAAAAGCTTTGCGACAGAGATGATTCATGGGGTTGCATCTCACGGTCCAGGGGCTGCGCTACGCTTACCCCTGACTGCGATATCTCAGCCCTTTGGGGTTGGATTTCCTTTGGTTTGGCACCGATGACGATCTGCGCCCTTCTAACCACCTTTGCCGTTTACGCTACTTCTGTGCCGCCTCGAAGGCGTCATCGAGATCGTCCCAGATCTCGCGCTGGGTTCGACCATCTGGCCCGTTAGATGCCTTTCCGTGCACTCGCGCTAGACCGGCTTCGACCAAGGCCTGCGAGAGAAACCCTTGCTCGGTTTCGATGAAGGCGTAGAAGCGGGGCAAACCGCTCGCGCCTCGGGCCGTGTGTTGCTTGGTAAACACCGAACAACCGTCTGAGAGAAACTCGCGGGTAAAGCGTTTTGCTTTTTCACCGAGCGCCATCACCTGTTTCGAAGTCATCCCCCCGAAGGCGTTTCCCTGTTCCTTGAGGCGGTCCGGAAAGCGCTCGTCTGTCTCTGGGGTATCGACAAAGTAGAGGCGGAAGACAAACTTTTTGCGACCGCATTGAAGCATGAAACTGTCGCCGTCGTAGTATTCGTTTTCGATCAGCTTGCAGTTGTCGAAGCCAACCCATTCCGCGCCGAGGTTGGCGGGATCGACTCGGTTGGCTTGAGCCTTCTGCGCGTTCGCAGGTGTGCGCATAGATTTTTTTGTTACCGGTTGCGGGCTGTAATTCATCCAGACGAATCAGCCAAGGATCGCGATGAGAAGGCCATAAAACAAGCGGTCGGTTTTGGCCGGGCGTCGCGGGGGACGGGTGGTCGGGCTCAAACGGGGCGGCTCAGAGTCGCGTGATTTCACGGGTTAGAATGCCAAGGCGCCGGTGCCTGCAAAGGGGCGCTAGCGCTATGCCAATGGGATACTCGGCAAGGCCGCGAAGTGATCTGGGGCGAGGCCATCTTCCTTGGTCGGAACATTTTCTCTGGCGCGGATGCTATCCAAAATCGCTGGGAGTGCTTTGCGAAGCTGCTTCACTTCGGGGGCATCCATTTGCTTTTTAAGAAGCCCAACCGTGAGGATCAGCATGTTGCGACCGTTCGCGATGTGATAGTGATCGAGCAAAAAAGTTTCCCCGTCTGCGATCACGATTTCGGTTTCGTGGACTTGCAATGAATGGTCGCAGCGCTTCACATGAAGTTGTTTGCGTTCCGCGTATTCGATAAGCTCCTGCTCGCCCGCGTTGTTGTCGCGAGCCGCGTCTTGCACGATTTGGCTCAAGGATACCCGAGCTGCGATCGCACTGCCTTTAATCGGCATGAAAAAGAGGCGATGCCCTGCTTCGATTTGATGCAAATAGCCCGCCGGCAAAGTGAGTTGGAAGCGATCTTTTTCAAATTGCACGTCTTCCGCTTGCACACTCATGGACTGCCCTGCAAATGCGATTGCAAGCAGGCAGAGGCCTACTCCTAAAAGACCCGGTTTTAAACTGCGGTACGATATCTTCCCCATAACATCGCTAACCCTACGCGGATTGAGCATTTCTGTACATGAAAATGTTGGATTCGCCTTAGAATGAGCGATTTATCGATGTTTTTCCGATAAAGTCGTTCATATCTGGCTGACCAATCCCACAGCTAGGAGTCTGTCGGGCTTAGGCTTTCGAGCGAGGGTTTCTCAGTTTGAGACCAGACGGTTTGGACGATTCGTCCGGATCGTATGGGCCAAAGTGAGGAATTCGCAACCGAATCTGCTAAGCCCGACAGATTCCTAGAAGGTCTCATATTTCCTAAACGTGATGCCGGATAATTGGAAATGAGCCACGAAGCGGTGGCGTTTACATAGCCATGGACGCGAGAGAATGTGTAACAAACCCAAAATATTGAAGCGGTAGTTTCGTCGGGAACCGACGGCTTATCCGAGGCGGGGGTTTCAGCCCCCGTGAAAACGGTCGATATATCCACGTCGGGAACCGACGGCTTATCCTAGGCGGGGGTTTCAACCCCCGTGAAAACGGTTGATATATCCACGTCGGGAACCGACGGTTTATCATGAAAGGGCTTTAGCCCGCATCACGTACTCGAGGTCCAAAATCATATTTTTCGAGATAAAGCACTTTTGTTACGAGCCTTTTGGACCCGTCCAGCTGCAGTATGGATTACGGGCTAAAGCCGTCTTTTGCTAAACCGTCAGTTCCTGACGAACGATTACAGGTTCATCTGAATGGGGGTTAAAGAGGCTGTGTAACAAATCGGCGCATCTTGGGCCTAAGGTGAATATTCGCCTGAAGGCGAAAACAACGTAGCAATGGGCACCGCCCATCGATTGGTTTCAGAGGCGACGCCAAGTCTGAAAGGCTTGCACAGAATACGACTTTTTTTCTTCAAGTACCAGCGTGCCGGCGCACCTTCGGAGCTTTGTGCGTTGACCAATTCGCAACCCCGAGGCGAGCCTCGGGGCTAAGTGCCGGCGCACCTTCGGAGCTTGGTGCGTTGACCAATTCGCAACCCCGAGGCGAGCCTCGGGGCTAAGTGCCGGCGCACCTTCGGAGCTTGGTGCGTTGGCCAATTCGCAACCCCGAGGCGAGCCTCGGGGCTAGGTGCCGGCGCTCCTTCGGAGCTCAGTGTCTCGTTCAGGTCAGGAGACGTGGTTGAGGCGTCCCGCCTCTGTGCGGACGAAAGGCAAGCTGAGAACAGCAACCTTGTGCAGGAAATGCCGTCGCGTTGCGCCGCACGCGGAATTAATTTGCGCCACCTTAATAGTCTTCATAATTCATACGAAGCAAGGATGCGCCGCAGGCCAAGGAGCGGCGGTTTCCAACCGCCGACAGTGGAAACCATTTCGGCTGAAACGACCTATCCAGTTAAAAGCCAAACTTCAGGGATAAATCCCGTTGCGACAAACGCGGATTGAAACCCGCGCCACTAAACATGGCCTTATGCTCCAGCGTCTTATCCTCTGCCACTTTCGTTAACGATTGGTAGCATGGAAGGCATTCCGTGCCTCTCGGCTGGACGGCTACTTCGAAGTCATTCGTCCGTCACCGCCCTGGAAGGGCATGGTACGGCCCGCTTCTGTTTTAGCCTTTCTTGCGCACAGAGGCGGGACGCCCCTGCCACTTTAAATGGCCGTATGCCAGCCATCACATTTGCTTGCACCCGAAGGCCATTCCACATACGTCCCCTGCATGGCAGCACCATTTAAAGCATACGATATTCGCGGAATTTACGGCACGGAGCTCAACGAGGCTCTGGCTTATAACATTGGTCGTGCCTTCGCGACCTTCCTGAAACCGAAAACCATTGTAGTTGGGCGCGACATGCGGCCTCACTCGATGCCTCTGTTTAAGGAGCTCGCGCGCGGGCTTTGTGAGCATGGGGTGGACGTGATCGACATCGGACTTTGTTCGACTCCGATGAACTACTTTGCCAACGGGTCTTTGGGCGCGGACGCGGGGATTATGATCACCGCTTCCCACAATCCCGGCCAGTACAACGGCATGAAACTTTGCCGCCGCGAAGCAGTCCCGATCAGTGGCGCAACCGGTATTGCGGATGTGGAACAGATTATTCTCGATGAAGCGTATGACGCGCCGGCGGCGACGCCAGGAACGGTTCGCGAAGTTGATGTCTTGGACGACTACCGCACCCACATTCAACAGTTTGCCAACATTACGCGCCCGCTAAAGATCGCGGTTGATTTTGCCAATGCGATTGGGGTGGTTGAAGCCGAAGTATTCGAAGGCCTGCCGATTGAGCAGTCGCGTTTGTTCGACGAGCTCGACGGATCCTTTCCGAATCACGAAGCCAATCCGCTCGACCTCGAAACTTTCCACGACTTGCAGGCGCATGTGCGGGCGGGTGAGTTTGATTTTGGGATCGCCTTTGATGGGGATGCGGATCGGGTCGGCTTCGTTGACGAAACCGGTGAAATTGTTAGCATGGATATGATCACCTCGTTGATCGCGATTGCCTTATTGAAAGATGAAAAGGGTCCGGTGTTTTACGATCTTCGCAGTAGCTGGGCCGCGAAAGAGGTCATCTCTGAGAACGGTGGCGAGCCGCTGATGTCGCGGGTTGGGCATGCGTTTATCAAGCAGCAGATGCGGGATGCGAAGGCGATCTTTGCTGGCGAGTTGAGCGGTCACTATTACTTCCGCGAAAATTTTTACACCGAGAGTTCGGCTCTTGCGGTGATCTACATTGCCAACATGGTGTCGCAAAGCGGCAAGACCTTGAGTGAGTTGGTGGCACCGATTAAGCGCTACTTCCACAGCGGTGAAATCAATTCGAAAGTGGCGGATGTGCCGGCGGTATTTGAACGAATTCACGCGCGCTTTGGTGAGACCGGAACGATTACCGAGCTTGATGGGTTGAGCATGGAATTTGACGAGTGGTGGTTTAATGTCCGGGTCTCGAATACGGAGCCTTTGGTGCGCCTCAACATCGAAGCCAAAACTCAGCCGGAGATGGAGCGCTTGCGTGATGAGATGTTGGCCTTGATTCGAGCCTAATGAGTGCCGAGACATTTTGTCAGGACCTGGCTGCGGCGTTTCCTGATTTAGAAGCCGAGCTTGGAACAGCGGAGGCCTATCATTTTCAGGCCACGATGTTTGGTCAATATACCCAGACCGCGATTCGGGAAAAAAACCTAGATCTCGCGCAGCGCTGTTTTGAATTTGCCGACCCTCGTTTGTTTTTAGAGGGAGACCGCTTGGATGGCACGCTTGCCTTGCATTGGTTGGGCTTGTTGCATTTCACCGGGATCGCGGATGCGGATCGGGTGGCGTGCTTGGAGCGCATGCCGGTGCGGATGCGGTTGGAATACTTGCGACTAAACGACTTGTTGGATCAGGCCGAAGAAGAAGCGACCTGAACAGGTCATTCGTGAATGTCCGCCCCAAAGGGCTGGGATAATATTGCAACTGTGTTCTGAAGGGATGTGTGTTTATTTCCAACCCAATCTTCATACAGTTCGTTGAAGGTGTCTGACATCAATGGCACTTAGATAAGACGATTTGTATCAAAAACGAATGAAAATCCAGACGACTAAAGGCGCGTAGCGCTAACCCATTGATAGCCATGGTTGACGAACGAAGTGAGGAGGCCATGGTCCCGGCGGATTCAGCCTCTAAGCCGCGTAGCGGCGACACCCTAGCGGATGAAAACTGTATGATAAACGATTCCTAGAATTTTTGGGGGTTTCGTTTTAGTGGATTTCGGTCATAACAGGATATGAACTGCGCGGGGCTAAGTTCTGCGCCTCGGTTCGAGTTCTCTTACACTATAGCGCCTATCCCTCGTTGCCTCTTACGTCTGCATGTAACCCGGCGCTGCGGCCGCTTCGCGGCCTTGCACACGGGCTACCATATCCCGCCCACTTCGGGGCGGATTCCCACGATGTCACATGTCGCAGAAAATACGCTGGACCGCTTATCTAAGTGCCATTGGTGTCTGACATGTTGCACAGGATGAGGTCAGCTTCTTCTGGCCCCGGTCAGGCCAACGTCGCATGGCTTGGCTTCAGAGATTGCCTAATAAATAACCCGCAGCTTCGGTAGCATCCTTGGTTTTTCCAGTGTGCATAGCTCCGAAGGTGCGTAGGCACTCCGGTACTTGAAGAGATAAAGCTCCAGTCTGTGCAAGTCTTTCAGACTTGGCGCCGCCTCCAAAACCAATCGATGGGCGGTGCCCATCGCTACGCTGTTTTCGCCTTTCAGGCGAATATTCACCTCACGCCCGAGATACGCCGATTTGTTACACAGGGCCACCTCCTCGCGGGCGTCGCTTAGCGGTTGAAACAGTATTGAAACGTTGTCATAAACTTTCAGGACAACATAAATCCCTGCCATTCAGACCCGAGGGCTTGTCTTTCCATCGCATATCAAATGCTTCGCTTGGCAAAGGCGTGTTCTCTCGATACTCATTTTCTATGAAGTTATTGTTAAAGATTTTCGGCATCATCAGTTTGTTGATTTGGTGCTGTGTGTGGGGAATTGGTTGCGCCACGGTGGACAAGGCGATGTTTCAGCCACCGCCAGCGAGCTATGGTCCCAGCGGTCTGACGACTCTACCCTTAGCGGATGGACAGACCGCGGCGGCGAAATTCTATGCCAACCCGGATGCGGATTTTAGCGTCCTGCTGTGTCATGGAAACGCGGAAGACATTGGGCATGGCGATCCGTTTCACCGCCTGTATCAGGCACAAGGGTTTCAGGTGCTTGCGGTGGATTACCCGGGCTATGGCCTGAGCTCTGGCACGCCGACGGAAGCGAGTAGTGTGGCCGCGGCCCGTGCCGGTTATGATTTTCTTGTGAAGGAAAAAGGAATCGATCCTGCATCGATTATTTTACATGGCCGAAGCATTGGAGGCGGGGTCGCATCGCAGCTCGCAGTCGAAAAACCGGTGGGCGCGGTGATTCTCGAAAGCACGTTTGTGAGTGTGGTGCGGGTGGTGACGAAGGTCCCGATCATCCCAATCGACCGCTTTCGCAATTTGAAAAAGATAGGCTCCTTTGATGCGCCAGTCTTGATTATCCATGGGACGGCGGATCGGTTGATTCCGCAGTGGCATGCCGAGACCTTGTTTAAGAAAGCCAAGGGGATGAAAGAGCTCTACCTCGTCGAGGGGGCGGGGCATAACGATTTGGTCCCAACCGCTGGCGAGATGTATTTTCGGAAGATCCGCGCCTTCGTTGAGAAGGTTGAGAAGCTGCCTCGATAACGTCTACAGCTAAGTTGCCATGTACGTCCCGCCAAAGCGACTGAAACTCTGGGCGGGACAAGTGGAACGGGCTTGTAGCTTGGGTGTAATGGGGTTCCAACTGCGCGGATTCCATGGCAATAGTTTGGGAAGCAAAACCGTACCACGCCCTTCCAAGGGCGTGTTCGTGCCACCGCCTTCCTAGGCGGTGACGTAGCATCAACAAATCCAAGCCGGATTAAGCGCTAAATCGATATCCTAAGTCGACCCATTCAGGGTTCAACCAAAGTTGATGAGTTGGAATTTCCTTTAGGGGCCGCCCCGGATTCCTTCCAATATACCGAATGCACCGTTGAAGGTGGTCGACATCTCGAATGATCCGATCGAATGATTCTTCAAACCAAAGGGTGCCTTCACTCGGGATGCGGTGACTCACGAATTGCTTTATAGACCCCATCCAACTCTCGAGTTTCCAGTCCCCAAGTGGACGAGCAATCGCGTGAACATGATTCGGCATAATAACAAATGCCCCAAGTTCGACTCGTTCTAAATGGAAATAGGTAAAGGCTTGATGAAGCATTTTTCGATGAGCTAATTCCCGAAATGGACACGCACCATATCCCTTGTCTAACCAAAACTCTGTTTTTGATTCTAGCTGTTTGAAGAGTTCGGGATTTGAGGTTTTTGTGAGGCGCGCTCGAAGTTCTCCCAGTTCCTTCATTGCCGCTTCTGGTAAACTGTCCCGCAAATGAGCTGTAATAAAATAGCATGCCCCTTCTTGCCGCCAGTGAGGTAGGTTTCGACGATAAGAGGTTACGGGAGCGTCTGATTGAAGCCCTTTGAAATTGGGGGGTGATGGGATCATGGATATACTGCATATAATATTATCGATAAGGGTTTGCAAGAGGTTTTGTTTCGTCACCGCCTAGAAGGCGGTGGCACGAACACGCCCTGGAAGGGCGTGGTACTTTTTTGCTTCGTCACCGCCTAGAAGGCGATGGCACGAACACGCCCTAGAAGGGCGTGGTACGGTTTGCCGACGTTTTGCTTGGTCACCACTTTCTCCTGTGCAACGCCCTGAAAAATCGCTTGCTTGCTCTTATGCTTGTTAACGGAAAATCGACGCGAACTATTTGGGCCCATCCGACCGACTCTTCGGTGGTGCAGGTGATTGATCAACGCCGCTTGCCGCATCATTTTGAGGTGTTGGATTTGCGGACGGTTGACGATGGGGTAGTGGCGATTCGTGACATGGCGGTTCGAGGCGCTCCCCTGATCGGGGCCACGGCGGCTTGGAGCATGTTTCTTGCGGTGCAGCAGGGAATGGATCTTGAGCAGGCTTCGGCCGCGTTGCTTGCCTCACGTCCAACCGCGGTCAATTTGCGCTGGGCAGTGGATCGGATGAATCAGATGCTGGCTGCTGCGACGAAAACTGGAGCTGCCCCGGACGAGGTTCTTGCCTTAGCTCGGGCCGAAGCGGCGCTTATTTGCGAAGAAGACATTGAGATATCCAAAGGCATGGGGCGGCACGGGTTGCCGTTTATTGAAGCGGCGCATCGGGCTCATCCGGATCGACCGGTCAACATTCTGACTCACTGCAATGCGGGTTGGCTTGCCGCCGTGGATTGGGGAACCGCGACGGCGCCGATTTATACCGCGCATGAAGCGGGGATTCCGGTGCACGTATGGGTGGATGAAACCCGGCCTCGGAATCAGGGCGCTCGGCTGACCGCTTGGGAGCTGGGTCAGCATGGGGTGCCGCATACCGTCATCGTCGACAACGCGGGCGGGCACTTGATGCAGCGCGGTCGGGTCGACGTATGTATTGTGGGAACGGATCGGACCACGCGTACCGGCGATGTGGCCAACAAGATTGGCACCTACCTCAAAGCCTTGGCGGCGCAGGATAACGGGATTCCCTTCTATGTCGCCTTGCCGTCGACCACGATCGATTGGACCCTGCGCGATGGGATGGAGATTCCGATCGAAGAGCGGAGCCCTGAAGAGGTGACGCATTTGTATGGCGTAGCTACAGGCAATGGCGCGGAGAGTGGAATTAAGAGCGGCGACAAGAATGCAGCAGCCGGATATTTCCAGGTCACCCCAACCGGCAGCGGGGCCGCAAACCCTGCTTTTGATGTAACGCCGGCGAAGTACGTGACCGCCTTGATTACCGAGCGCGGAAGTTGTGATGCCAGCGAAGCAGGCCTGCTCAGCTTATTTCCCGAAGAGGCTTAGCCCGCGCGATTCAGGTTTAGTGATCAAGGCCCTACATGGGAAATTCCGGCGAAGCCTCCTGTTCTCGATCCGCGATTGCGCTTAGGCGCTTTACCACCTTGGGAAACTGCTTGCCGAGGTTGGTGGATTCGCGTTCGTCCTTTTCGAGGTCGTAGAGTTAGAACGAGGTTTCGGACTTATTGAGTTTTGTATGCATAGTAAGATGATCGTACAGAGAAGTCGTTTCATCGGGTCGCTTGTGTCTGAATCCAATGGCACTTAGATAAGCCGATTTGTATGGAAAGGAGTTCGCTCTGCCCTGAAAAGAAAGCCGGAGGCTTGAAGGCAATTAGCCGGTCGGTGACCGAAGGGAACCACCGGAATTCATTGGGAAATA
>Ga0209187_1000988_pt1 | contig 37886 bp, 29 predicted proteins | sample BantaG_FD_187430 | JGI IMG/M metagenome (GOLD analysis project Ga0209187, IMG submission 187430) | Marine algal microbial communities from Bantry Bay, Ireland - BantryBay_4 metaG (SPAdes) (version 2) | ecosystem: Host-associated > Algae > Red algae > Unclassified | place: Bantry Bay, Ireland...
CGCCGACGTCCCCGTCGGCATCGTACATGATGTCATCGGGTAAACGTAAAAGGCGTCGCCTTCACGATTCCCCATCTTCCCCTCCTCATCCTCCTAAGGCAGGTGGAATGGCGGCAAAGGAACGGACAAGGAGCCTGGGAGCGCCGACGTCCCCGTCGGCATCGTACATGATGTCATCGGGTAAACGTAAAAGGCGTCGCCTTCACGATTTCCAATCTTCCCCTCCTCATTTATCTGAGACGGGAGGAATAGTGGCAAAGGAACGGACGAGGAGCCTGGGAGCGCCGACGTCCCCGTCGGCATCGTACATGATGTCATCGGGTAAACGTCAAAAGCGTCGCCTTCACGATTCCCCATCTTCCCCTCCTCATCCTCCTAAGGCAGGTGGAATGGCGGCAAAGGAATGGACGAGGAGCCTGGGAGCGCCGACGTCCCCGTCGGCATCGTACATGATGTCATCGGGTAAACGTAAAAGGCGTCGCCTTCACGATTCCCCATCTTCCCCTCCTCATCCTCCTAAGGCAGGTGGAATGGCGGCAAAGGAACGGACGAGGAGCCTGGGAGCGCCGACGTCCCCGTCGGCATCGTACATGATGTCATCGGGTAAACGTAAAAGGCGTCGCCTTCACGATTTCCAATCTTCCCCTCCTCATTTATCTGAGACGGGAGGAATAGTGGCAAAGGAACGGACGAGGAGCCTGGGAGCGCCGACATCCCCGTCGGCATCGTACATGATGTCATCGGGTAAACGTAAAAGGCGTCGCCATCACGATTCCCCATCTTCCCCTCCTCATTTACCTGAGGCGGGAGGAATGGTAGCAAAGGAACGGACGAGGAGCCTGGGAGCGCCGACGTCCCCGTCGGCATCGTACATGATGTCATCGGGTAAACGTAAAAGGCGTCGCCTTCACGATTTCCAATCTTCCCCTCCTCATTTATCTGAGACGGGAGGAATAGTGGCAAAGGAACGGACGAGGAGCCTGGGAGCGCCGACGTCCCCGTCGGCATCGTACATGATGTCATCGGGTAAACGTAAAAGGCGTCGCCATCACTATTTCCCATCTTCCCCTCCTCATCTTCCTGAGGCGGGACGCCTCAGCCACTTTGTTGAACACTTTCGCGGTACGAAATTTATTCGACCATTTCGCTAGAGATCCTCCGAAGCCTTTCGTTCGTCACCGCCTTGGAAGGCGATGGCACAAACACGCCCTTGGAAGGGCATGGTACGGCTGAGAAGCCCCACGAAGCTTTTAACCTGACAAGGCTACCTGCCGCTTTAACGGTCGCTTTAACGATCGCTTTAACGGTCGAGCTTCTCAACCACTTTGGTGCCAACCGTTTCACCCGTAACCACGCGCAAAATATCGCCTTTATTCATCAGGTTAAACACTGTGATCGGAATATGGTTGTCTTCACATAAAGAGAACGCCGCGGTGTCCATGATCCGCAATTGCTTCTCAATCGCTTGGCGGAAAGTGATTTGGTCAAACTTTACCGCGTCATCGTGCTTCATCGGATCTTTGTCATAAATCCCATCCACCTTGGTTGCCTTCAACAGCATATTGGCCCCGATTTCGCTGGCCCGCAAGGCCGCAGCACTGTCGGTGGTAAAGTAAGGATTTCCGGTACCTGCACCGAAGATGACCACGCGACCTTTATCGAGGTGGCTCATCGCGACGCGGCGAATATACGGCTCAGCAACCGCCGGCATACTAATCGCGGTCATAACCCGTGTAGGAATATCCACACTTTCCAACGCATCCTGTAGCGCCAATGCGTTAATGCAGGTCGCGAGCATGCCCATGTGATCGCCTTGAACGCGACCGATCCCAAAGCCTTCTCCGGCGAGACCGCGGAAAATATTACCACCGCCGACAACCATTCCGATTTGCACCCCGGTCGCGTGCACTTCCTTAATCTCATCGGCCAAGGCCGTAAGAACGGAAACATCAAGGCTTAAACAATCCTTCTTGTTTTGCAGCATTTCACCGCTCAATTTTAATACAATTCGGTGATATTTACTCTTCTTGTTTGCGCCCATAAGGTGAACGATAATTCGTGAACAGAATCGGTCAAAGGTAAAAGCAATGAAAGTGTGCTTGAGTTGAATTTACTTAGCGGAAGCACGTCGGAAATGGACGAGTCACCAAAATGGGTCGGCTTAGTAAAAAAGGATGTAGTGAAATGACATTTTATGTGTCGAAAGCATGGTGCAAATGGTTCCAACTAGGAAAAAGGAAAGACAGTTCAGCATGTTCGATGCAGATGATCTGAAAATTTGGAGTACAGGCGGCTGGTTGAATGGTCAACCACTGCAGTGCAAGGGTATTGTACACGATAGTCGTGAAGTGAAACCGGGAGATCTCTATCTCGCGATAATTGGCGAAACCCACGATGGTCACCGCTTTTGCGAATCCGCGATTCAACAGGGTGCCAGCGGACTCATCGTCTCTCGCCCCATGGAAGGCCTAGAAATTCCACAGTTGGTTGTCAAAGATACGCGTCGCGCCTTAAGTGAACTCGCACGTCGCTATAGAAACTCCCTCACCATGTCCTGCATCGGAATCACCGGCTCCGTCGGAAAGACCTCGGTGAAAGAGATGGCAGCTGACATGCTAAGCCAGACGTCGATGACCGCCCGCAACCGAGGCAACTGGAATAACGACATCGGTCTCCCACTCAGTCTTCTCAACATGGATCCAGACAGCCGCTTTGGCGTGTTTGAAATTGGCATGAACCACCCGGGCGAACTCCAACCGCTTTGCGATATTTTACAACCGGACTACGGCATCATGACCGAAATCGGCCCGGTACATTTAGAATACTTCGATTCGGTTGAAGCCATCGCACAAGAAAAAGCGACCTTGGTCCGCGCCATTCCGCGCAACGGTTTTATGGTCCTTGATCCCGACACACCGTGGTACGACCTCTGTAAAGCAGAGGCATCCTGCCAAGTTTTAAACGTCTCCATGCAAGGAAACGGTGATTTGAATGGCACCGTAGTTGACGGGGATCTCGTCATTGCCGGTGAAGTCTATCGCATGCCCCTCCCCGGCATGCACATTAAGCAGAACGCGCTCAAGTGCATCGCCCTCGCCCTGCAGCTTGGGGTACATCCAGATCAAATCCGCGACGCCTTAAATGCCTTCGAGGCCCCATCCATGCGCTGGGAGCGAAGCGAAATTGACGGCATCACCTTCATCAACGACGCCTACAATGCGAACCCCGTAAGCATGCGCGCATCGGTCGACACCTACATTCAGGAGCCTGCAACCGGAACCCGCTGGCTCATCCTCGGAGGCATGGCTGAACTCGGGGTAATCGAACAGGAAGCCCATCGCGCCATCGGAAAATTCTTCAAAGGCCTCGAAGCGGTTGGCGCCCAATTGATTGTTGTCGGCGAGTTAGCTAAACCACTTTGGGAAGAAGCCGGTGGTACCTGGTGCGAAGGTCCAGCCGAAGCCGCCGCCCTCCTAAAAGAGCAAGCTGAGGTTGGAGATCGCGTCTTACTGAAAGCTTCTCGAGGAATCGGCCTCGAAAAGGTTTTACATCATTTCGCAAATTGCGATTGATCCGCAGTAGTTACCAAAAGCCCCTTAACGCTCACCTTATTTAATCCATGGCATATTATCTGTACCGAATGCTCGAACACCTCGGCCCCGAATGGACGGAACGCCTTGGCTTTCTCAACGTATTCCAATATCTTTCGGTGCGTACCATTGGTGGCGCGGGAACCGCCTTCCTTCTCGTCCTCTTCTTCGGCCCCTACACCATTCGCACCCTGATTCGGCTTAAAATCGGGCAATTTGTCCGATCTGACGAGGTGCTAGCGGATTATCACAAAAAGGCGGGCACCCCTACCATGGGCGGCGTCCTCATCATTGCATCCGTGGTGATCTCTACTCTGCTCTGGGCCGTGCCAACGAATCTATACGTCTGGCTCACCCTCTTAACCATGATCTTCTATGGCTGCATTGGCTTCTATGATGACTATCTAAAACTTAAAGGGCGGAGTGCCGACGGGCTGAGCAGTCGCGGAAAATTGATCCTTCAATCGATCTGGGCCGTGATTGTTTTTTCCATTTTGTATTCCAATCCGGGGACGCAAGTACACGTCACCCAGCTCATGGTTCCTTTCCTCAAAGACCCGCTGATCGCCATGCCAGTCGCCCTCGCATTCATCTTCATCCTCCTTGTCTTGGTCGGATCAAGCAACGCGGTGAACTTGACCGATGGCATGGACGGATTGGCGATCGGCTGCTCAAACGCGGCCGCCCTCGCCTACCTTGTCATGGCCTACGTCGCAGGAAACGTCATTTATTCCAACTACCTCTATGTCCCATACATTGCCAATGTTGGAGAGCTCAGCGTGTTCTGCGGCTGCCTCATGGGAGCCGGACTCGGATTTCTTTGGTATAACTGCCATCCAGCCCGCGTGTTTATGGGCGATACTGGAAGCCTCAGCATCGGTGCGTCGATCGGGATCGTGGCCATCCTCATTAAGCAAGAACTCGTCCTCGTCATTGTCGGAGGCGTATTTGTCATGGAAGCGCTCAGCGTCGTCATGCAAGTCAGCTACTTCAAATTCTCTCGAATACGCTTCGGTGAAGGCCGCCGAATCTTCCGTTGCTCCCCCATCCACCATCACTTCCAAATGGTCGCCAAAGAAAACGCCGAAAAAGAAGGTCGCGATCCAAAGGCCACCGAAACCATGGTGGTCGTCAGAATGTGGATCCTCGCTATTCTATTCGCCATCGTCGGCGTCGCGACCTTGAAAATTCGATGAGCCATCTGCCGAGCAAGACGAAATACCTCGTGCTTGGCCGTGGAATTTCCGGCCAAGCCGCCGCTCGCTTGCTCGACCACCTTAAACGCCCGTACGACCTCTGGGACGCCAAAAATAATGGGGACAGGTCACCTTCTGAAAAATGCCAGAAGTCGTCGCTTTGCGAAGAACATGTCGGAGACCTACCCGACGATCTATCCGCTTACACCGAAGCCGTCGTAAGCCCCGGCCTCCCGGTCGACCACCCCGTCTTACACCAACTTCGCGCCGCAGGCGTGGCATGCATCAGCGAAATCGAATTCGGCTGGCGGCACCGCCCGGAAGGAACCCGCGTCATCGCCATAACCGGATCAATGGGCAAAAGCACCTTGGTGAAAGCTGCCGCCGACATTCTTAATCAAGCCGGTATCTCAGCCGTACCAGGCGGAAATTATGGCACCGCAGCCAGTGAGTTGGCTTTACTGGCGCGACAGAACCCACAGGAAGCTCCAGAGGTTTGGGTGCTCGAATGCTCAAGCTTCCAGCTCGAGACCGTCCAAGATTTCCATCCCGAGGCCGCGCTGTTGATCGGCTTACAGCCCAATCACCTCGACCGACATGGAAACATGCACGCTTACGCAGCCGCCAAGGCTCGGATTTTCGAAAACATAGCGTCAAACCCTGAAACGAACAACGCCTGGGTCTCGCTAGAAGCATGGCGCCATCTACCCAAAGAAATTCGCTCAAAAACAAAGATTTACGCCGAAAACACGGTTGCGACCTGGCCTGCCACTCAATGGCAGGAATTTTTGAAGCCCTGCCATTCAATGGCAGACTCAGTTTCTACCAAAAAAGGTGCCCAAAAGGGGACGGAGTCATTTTTACCGGACCTGATTCAAGAGGCGACCTCTAAAATCGAAGCGATTTTTGAACCCCATGCGAGTGAGCAAGTCCGTTTGGCAAAAAAAATGGGGACAGGTCACTTTTACCCAAAGGGGTCATACCAAAAGGGGTCAGACACCTTTTCAGAGTCTATCCCGAAAAAAGGGACGGAGTCATTCCCACAAAAAGGGTCAGACACCTTTATCGACGAAGCGCTCCCACCAAAAGGGTCAGACACCTTTTACGTAGGATCGAACGAGGCATCTATGGAGAACAGTATAGAAAAGGGGACGGAGTCATTTCTACCCCCTGACGAAGCTCTCCCGCAAACAGCGCAAACACCAAAAGGGTCAGACACCTTTTACGCAGCGAAAAAAGGGTCAGACACCTTTAACGTAGAGAACGGCACAGAAAAGGGGACGGAGTCATTTCCACCCCTTGACGAAATTCCCCCGCAAGCACAAGAAGGGTCAGACACCTTTATCCCGAAAAAGGGGACGGAGTCATTTCTACCCCTTGACGAAGCTCTTCAGCAAAAAGGGTCAGACACCTTTATCGGCCAAACTGCCGAGCAAACTACCGAGCAAAGCCATGAAGATGCAGAATGGCAGCTCGAGCTTCATAAAACGCACTTTGACAATACCTTACTCGGTTACAACATGTGCGGATTAGCGGCTCTGTTAGCCAGATTTGGCATTTCAGTGCAGGCCATTCGGGCCGGTCTTGAGTCATTCTCTCCCCTGCCCCATCGCCTACAGTCCGTTGCGTCGCACCTTGGGGCACACTGGATTAACGATAGCAAGGCGACCTCGGCCGAGGCGATGCTAGGCTCAATTTCCATGGTTGAAACCTCAGGAATGACAGGAAAGCTCCACTTAATCGTCGGCGGGCGAACCAAGGAAAAAAACGTTGAAAGCTGGAAAGATTTTCTGGCCAATTCTAGGTGGAGTGTCTATTTTATCGGGGAATTGAGTTCACTCGTTCAAGAAAAAGGGATGACTATGGCCGATGCCAATGCAAGGCATTGCAGTACGGTTTCGAATGCAGTTGCGCAGTGCGCAAAGCAGGTGAAATCAGGCGATATCGTTCTTTTTTCTCCGGGATGTGCCAGTTTCGATCAATTTGAAAACTATGAAGAACGCGGGTTGTGCTTCATAGATTGTGTAAACAGTTTAACTACAAATATAGGTGATTCAACATGTTGAGAATCAGGAGAATAGAAGAAATGAAAAAATCGGTTTTACTCGGGTCAGTCATCGGGGCGCACGTCGTGCTAATCGGTTCGCTCGCGTTCAACGGATGTTCAACCACGAAGCGCAGTGGAAGAACCGGATTTACCTCCGGAAATAATTCAGGCGCGAGTGCAAGTGATTCGCTTCGCATGCCACCACGTACAGTCCCAAAAGGAAATTGGGGCCAAAAAGGCGGTGCATCATCTGGCATGCAATCTATGCAGTCTATGCAATCTATGCAAACTAGGCGTTCAAGTGACCTCGACCAACTCCAACCCATCTCGTATGGTAGTGGCTCGGTCCAAGGTGGATCGTTTTCTGGTGGTGCAGGCGTAATTAGTGGTTCCCCGATCAGTTCTGACCCGGTTCGCTCTATGCAAACTACACGCAGCGTTGCCGGAACAAAGGCGTCTACTTACCGTCCTCCGGCAACAAGCTCGAGTTCTTACCAAGGTGCAAGCTATACGGTTAAATCCGGTGATACAATGTCCCAGATTGCCATCCGTAATGGCGTTGCGTTGCAAGATCTTTTAGCGATCAATAACATCACCAACAAGAACAGCATTAAAGTTGGCCAAGTATTGAAATTGGGAACCGGTTCTTCGCAGGTTATCTCGCGCACCCCACGTTCGGTAGATACCACCGAAGCCTCTAAACTTGCCGCAGCCTTGCGGGGTAATGCAGCTCCAGCAAAAAAACCAGTTAGAAAAGCAGCCAAGCCGGCCGTCGCTAAGACCAAAAAGGTTTCTGCGCCTGTGAAAAAAGCTACCGTGAAAAAAGCGGCTTTACCTGCCGGCGGAAAAGTAACGGTCAAATCAGGCGAAAGTCTCTCTGTTTTGGCTTACCGTTATGGCGTCGACATTGCCGACATCAAACAAGCCAACGGCTTGACCAGCAACACCATTCGGGTTGGCCAAAAGCTTGAGATTCCGGGCGTAATCAGTCCGACCAAGAAAAAAGCACCGGTTGCAAAAGCGGTTTCGAATCCGAAGCCTGCCAAGCCAGCCAATGCCCTTCCCGCTGGCGTCAAGTCATCTGGCGTTGTGGGTGCGTCGAAGCCCGTGATCGTTCCAAAGAAGGTTGTTGTTCCTAAAGTGAACACCCCAACTGTTCCAAAAATCACGACACCAACGGTCGCCAAACCTGTCGCTCCAAGGTTCCCGAAAGTGAATGTACCGAAGATCAACAAGCCAACCGTAGTTAATCCGATCACCTCGAAGCCAATTGGCTCCGTGGTTCAGGGCGCGAAAAAAACCTCTACGAAAATCGTGGCTCCTGTCGCTACAAAGAGAACAGCGATCACGCCGCCAAAGATTATCACACCTAGTGCTCCCGTGGTACAGGCCCCTTCGGATTCAATCCCATACACCATTATGGATGGGGAAAACCTCGAGAAGATCTCGGGCGCATTTGTTACAACCAAAGAAGAAATTCTACGTCGTAACCCAGGTATGTCAGCGGCTGACTTTAAGCCCGGCACCAAGATCATGATCCCACCGCTCTAGGGTGTGGCTAGACCGCTTAAACGATGCGGCACAGCATGATAAAACAGGGCGCTTTTTCTCAGACCTAGAGAACGCGTCCTGTTTTTTGATACCATCTGAATAGCCTCGCACCCTGTCTCATTGAACCGGGTACGAGATCAAAAAAGGAATTCAATGAAACGAGCTGTATACTATCTTATGCTGATCGTTTTCTCGCTCTTGGGCTTGGGGCTCATCACCCTCGGCTCTGTCACGGAAACGCAAGGCTTTACCTACATCAACAAGCAGTTGATCTGGATCTTACTCGGCACCCTCGCTGCAACCGGGGTCGCCTTGTTTGACTACAAATACTTCAAGCCGCTAGCGCCGATTCTGGCGGTGGTCATGCTTGGGTTGTTGGTCGGAGTTCTCTTCACAGAAGGCATCAAAGGATCGCGGCGGTGGTTCAGCTTTGGGCCCGTTAGCTTCCAGCCTTCTGAACTAGCCAAACTGATTGTCGTGATCCTATTGGCAGGATGGTTGAGTCACATCAAGCGACGCGCGAGCGAGCTGCGCTATGGCTTTATCTACCCGCTAATCGGGCTGGGGATCGTTGCCTTCCTGCTCATGAAAGAGCCAGACTTTGGTACCACCTTGCTGGTCTGCACCGTCGGCGGGATCCTACTGTACGTGGGCGGAAGCAATCTCAAGTACCTCACCATTACCGCGGTGCTTGGCATGGTCGTCTTCTCCTTCTTCGTCATGACAAACCCCAACCGAGCCGAACGGGTTGTGGCCTGGATCTCGCCGGCCATGCATGAGGACGGCAAAGCCTACCAAAGCGATCAGAGCAAAAATGCCTTTCACGCGGGTGGCTTGTGGGGACAAGGCTACGGCCAGAGCATGCAAAAGAATGGCTTTGTTCCAGAGGACCATACCGACTTCATCATGTCGATCATGGCCGAGGAACTTGGACTCCTTGCGTCGCTCGCGGTGGTCAGCCTCTTCCTCGGGTTCTTCTTTTGCGGCCTCACCATTAGCTGCGCCTGCAACAATCACTTCGGCCGATTATTAGGCATCGGGGTGACGATGATTATCTGCGTGCAAGCGGCGGTGAATATCGGCGTAGTCACTGGCTTGTTGCCAACCAGCGGGATCGCCCTGCCCTTCTTTAGTTACGGGGGCTCGCATATCCTCGTCTCCGGCGCGATGGTCGGCGTATTAATCAGCATCGCCCGACATGCCGACGAACCAACCGATTTCCAAGACGCGCTCGAACGCAACGCGGCCTGGTAGTAACATCGATATTTTCGGGATACCTACCCCTTTTTTTTAAGCGCCCGTAGCGCGACGATTGCGCTCTTCACAAGCCGTAGCGCGACCTTCTAGGTCGTGTTGCCAAGACGGCATTCTAGGTCGTCGGAACAAAACTTAAATCCAGAAGAGGTCTGGGACGGAACGGGTTCTCTTTGGACCGGAAGGTCAAGGTCAAGGTCAAGGTCAAGGTCAAGGTCAAGGTCAAGGGGTGTCCGCTACCGGCTAGCGAGGTCAAGTAAAGGGATGAACTCATCTTACGTTGCTCCTCTCGCGGGGTAGAGTCTGCAAAAAACGTCTACAGAAAAAAGTGAGCTTCCAAAATGACGCTCACCTGTTTTTTATGCGAAGACGCAGTTTAGAGCGTCGGGCTTAATCGCCACGGGGTTATTCCATTACTTCGCTTTAAATAACATGCGTAACGAACCGTCTTCCGAACTCAGCATCAACTTCGTGTCATTGAGTTGCGCTTTTTTCATTTGAGGCAAGAAGCGAGTCATGGCGCGTTCCGCAGTCATCTGAGGTGCGGGGCACATTTTACGAGTGGTCTTAATGCGACCGCATTCAAAAGCGCCAGTGGCAAGTACCGACCCCGTGGTGGAAAACTGATTGCAGCCAGCATTCCCGACGAGCTTGCCATCTTTAAATCCGAGGGTGGCTTCAGCCTCGACCTTTACCGTTTCTTTTTTACCATCTTCACTCTTCATTTCATGTGCTACCAAAATCCAAGTGGTGGAGGTGACCTTGTTGACCGCGAGTTCTTCCGCAAAAGCGGAACGGCAAACGCAAAAACTGAAAACAAGAAGAAGCAAAAAACGGATCGGATTAGTCATACATCGATTGTAGCAAGACCAGATCACTTTGTAAAACCCTGCAGGACCTGCTCTTATCCCTCGAAAGCATCGAAAAATGGCATCCCGTAAAAAAAACATCGCTAAGACTCGAAAACTACTCCTCATCAGATATGCATGAATCTTATGCATTTACCCTATTGCCCCTACTGCCCTAGTCTACCTTTGGTTTTCCGTATTATCTCCAGCCCTTCCTCTCTTTCAATTAAGCATTTGATCGGTATGTGCTTAGCTTTGTTCTGCGCCATAACCAGCCAGGCCAAAGAAATGAACATCACCGAGCGCTCGAGCCAAGGCATCCAGAAGGCGCTCGATGAGCTCGAAACCTTCCGCAAAACCAAGCCAAAGGAGGCGGTGACGCTTCAGCTTTCTCCGGGAGAATATCGACTAACCGAGCCGATCATTCTAACCGCGAAACATGCCTCGAAGGAGTTTGGCCCCCTCACCCTCGCGGGGAAAAAAGACGCTTCCGTCATTCTAAATGCTGCCCAACGCATCACTGCCAGTGACTTCAAACCGATTACCGACCCCGACACCTTAAAACGCATCCATCCCGACGCAACCGGCAAGCTTCTTGTCTTAGACTTGAAAGCATTGGGAATCACCGTTCCGACCTACCCGCCTAGCTTTGACGGCAATCAAGGTATGCTAAACCTCTACGTAAATAAAGCGCTGCAACCGCTCTCCACCTACCCCAATGAGGCGAGCGATTACGGGAGCATGACCTTCGAAAAAGTCCTCCGAAACGGCGACAAAAACATCCCCGGTATCTTCCAATACCGAAAAGAGCATGACGCAGCGCATGCGCGATGGGCCAAGGCAATCGATCGCGGGGTGTGGATCAAGGGTTACTTCCGAGTCGTATGGCAGAACAATGCCATAAAAGTGAAGTCAATCGACACTGCAAAGCGAACGGTTGAATTCGCCGACGGAAGCAACGGAGGAATCGGCAATAAATATCAGCGCCCCGACGGGAACGGCCAAGAAATCTACTGGGTGCTCAATTTACTCGAAGAGGTCGATATCCCCGGCGAATGGGCCGTGGATTTCCAGTCGCAAAAACTCTACCTCTACCCGCCCACGAACAAGAAAGGTGAACCCGACTTCAGTCAGAGCGAGATCGAGCTTTCGGTGTCGGACAAGCCCATCATCCTTCTCGAAGACACCCATAACGTCACCCTAGAACGACTTACCCTGGAAATGACCAAAGGCGACGGCATCCAAATCAACCAAGGGACCGGCAACCGAGTTAGAGGCTGCGAAATCCGACGCGTGGCACGAAACGCGATCTGGCTGAACCAAGGCATTGGGCATGAAGTCTTGAGTTGCGAACTACACGAGCTCGGAGCGGGCGGGGTGATGGTTCAAGGCGGCGATGCTAAGACCAATCCGCGCACACCCTGCAAGCATCATGTAGTCAACAATCACATTCACCACTTTGCAAAATTCAATCGGGTGTATGCGGCCGGAGTCTCGGTGGGCTACAAGGCCCGTCAACCCACCGTCGGGGCCTACGTGGCGCACAACCTCATCCATGACACCCCGCATGTTGGTATTTTATTCGAAGGCTATGATTCCATTTTTGAATTCAATGAGATCTTGCGCTTCGCCGAGGTGTCGAATGACATGGGCGGCATCTACTCCTACTACAAGGCGGCCTCAAGCGGGCACGAAATTATTCGCAAGAACTTCATCCATAGCAGCCTGCAAGGCGACGGAATTTACTACGACAATGAAATGAATCACGCCACGGTTTCGGACAATGTTGTTTTCCGGATGGCCCATGCCGAAGACGCAAACCGGGGCATTGGGGTCCTGCTTAAAAACATTAACTCCACCGCCCCAAAAGGAAGCAACTGCGTCGTGGAAAGGAACTGGATTTCTGAATGTGCGGTGGGCCTGCAAGCCGCGGTCGACGAAAACTGGACCCTACGAGCAAACCGATCCGTCAAAAATAAAATCCCCTATAAAAACATGGGCAAACTCGCTTGGGACGCAGCGGACCTCGGCAATACAACCGAAGACAGTGCCCCCCTTCCATCGGTCGACCACATGGGGCTTTTCCTCGATAAATACCGCACAGGTCTCCCAGATATTGGAGAAAAAACCTTGGCAGCACCACCTCGAAAAACGGGAAAAGATGGCTATTCCATCGGTGACCGAATAACAGAATAACTGCTGGCTTGAGCCTCGCGTGGCGAAATCGATTGCGTTTTGGACGTCAACAGCCCAAAATACGGAAAAAAAAGCAAACCCATGAAAAAACCACCGCCGCTTTCTTCATTCCTTGGATCCATTTTTCAGACCAGCCGCGCTCTGCAAAACCGCGTCATGCAAAGCCGCGCTCTGCACCGCCGCGCTCTGCACCGCCGCGCTCTGCAAAACCGCGTCATGCCCTCCCTAGGCTCTCTAGCAGTTGGCTTGGCCTTCCTCTGCACCTTTGGGTTTACCAGCTCTGTCCAAGCCCAAGAAGAAGATCCTTCAACATCGGAAAAACCAAAGACCGCCAAGAAGGCCTCAACCGAAAGCATCATCCTCGGTGGCGGTTGTTTCTGGTGCGTCGAAGCGGTATTCGAAGAACTCGACGGCGTGCTGGCCGCCGAATCCGGCTACGAAGGCGGCCACGTAAAAAACCCGACCTACCGAGCAGTATGCGAGGGCACCACTGGCCATGCCGAAGTCGTGAAAGTCATCTACGACCCAAAAAAGATTAGCCTCGAAGAACTTCTAGATTGGTTCTGGCAAGCGCACGACCCAACCACCTTAAACCGCCAGGGCGCCGACCGGGGCACCCAATACCGCAGTGTGATTTTCTACCAGAACGAAGAGCAGCGGGTTGCAGCCATCGCCTCGAAAAAGAAAGCCAACGAGAGCGGCATGTACAAAGACCCCATCGTCACAGAAATTTCCGCGCATACAGATTTCTTCTTGGCGGAAAAGCACCACCAAAATTATTTCGCGTTAAACCCCACCGCAGGCTACTGCCGCGCGGTGATTCAACCGAAAATGAACAAGCTGTTTAAAGACAAGAAATAGCTTCGTTGAACACAAAAAGCCTGAACCGCTTCTCACTATGGCACTGAATCATAGCGTGTTAGAAGCATGGGGAACCGTGGCTTGGGGGCTTCAGGCCGATGATGTAGTCTATCTTGAAAAAGGCCGAGCGAACCTCGCGTATTGGATGAAGCGTTGACTGGGCTCCAAGTTTTTATAAAATCGCCGAAGGCCAAGGAGGGGCGGTTTCCAACCGCCCGCAAAAGGATGGAGTCAGAAGCGGGAGGTTTGGCCTTGGTGTTTGGTTAGCTATTCTGGGCTGACGTATAAAACGGGATAAATCCCGTTATCCGGCGGTTGGAAACCGCCGCTCCTTGGGCTGCGCCAATTTTTGACGTAACGCAATGAACTCGCCTTGGTGTTTGGTAGCCATTTTGGGATGACGTATAGAACGGGATAAATCCCGTTATCCGGCGGTTGGAAACCGCCGCTCCTTGGGCTGCGCCAATTTTTGACGTAACGCAATGAACTCGCCTTGGTGTTTGGTAGCCATTCTGGGCTGACGTATAAAACGGGATAAATCCCGTTATCCGGCGGTTGGAAACCGCCGCTCCTTGGGCTGCGCCAATCTCTGACGTAACGCAATGCACTCGCCTTGGTGTTTGGTTAGCTATTCTGGGATGACGTATAAAACGGGATAAATCCCGTTATCCGGCGGTTGGAAACCGCCGCTCCTTGGGCTGCGCCACTTTCTGACGTAACGCAATGAACTCGCCTTGGTGTTTGGTAGCCATTCTGGGCTGACGTATAAAACGGGATAAATCCCGTTATCCGGCGGTTGGAAACCGCCGCTCCTTGGGCTGCGCCACTTTCTGACGTAAAGGCAAGTTTGGGGACGAAAAAACCGTGCACTTTATTCTCAAATGCACCTGAGCCCACAGCTTTTACGCAGTGAGTAGCGGCAACCGAGAGAACGGGAGAACGGGGCTGGCAACAGCTTAAAGCGTACGTCTCGGCGCAATCCTCAGACGGCATCCACCGTTGATTCACCATCCGATAAACCCTTTCCCGCTTCCTTTCGCATAAGATTAGAGGTATGCGGATGGGATGAATCGGAACCACCTCAACGGGCTTGTCCTCGCTTTCACCTCAAGCGTAAACACTGCCTTGTCAGCTTGGCGCGGCTTGGCTCAGCTTGGCGTGACCCTGCGCCTTCGGGAAGTTCGATTCAGAGAACGACCAGTTTCTCACCGGTTTCGGCGAATACAAAAACGAGCCGAGTCCCCACCTCGGGGAGATCGACGAGTTTATGGTATTTGATCGGGTGCTGACCGACAAAGAAATCATGGGCCTCTACTCCCTGCAAAAACCGACGTCATGCCAGCGGAAGAATCAAGCCACGCCCCGCCGAACCAGGCAGTGGTATGGCTACAAAAAACCTTCGGGCCTTGTCGGCTTGAAGTCTGCGGATCGCAACACGCCCGCTCACAAGTCTGGCGAGTTTGGGCAGAAAAAGCGGACTCTGAGCCGGCTTCTAAGCTCCTCGAAGCTTCGGGTAAATCTGCCACTCAATGGCAGGAAAAAAAACAGCTCTGCCACTCAATGGCAAATCCTGAAACGCAGCTGAATCAGGCGCTACCCTTGGCTTACCTCAAACTGTATGCCTCGGATCGAAGTTTTGCTCAAGCGGTTCATGCGTATACGAAGCTGGCGAACGAGGAACTACCGGCTAAGCTTCCACGTATTCTCGCCCGCGAAGACTCGATGCGCGGCTTGCTGTTGAGTCCCTGTCTCGGCGATTCGATTGCGGGCTATGGCAGCGCCGAGCAACATCGAGCCGCGGGAAGTTTTCTTGCCGCGATGCACCGTCTCCCGCTGGAGGATACGGATCCCATGCCGCTTCAACAAGCGCTTCAAAAACGTTGTGCGGCCGCCACGAGGGCGATTCGCGAACGGGCTGCGGGTTCTGATGAGTCGATGCTGGCGGAGCGAGTTGATACGGTATTGGCCGAAATCCTGCCTCGTCTTGCGACGACGCAACGGGTGTTTTGCCATCTCGATTTTGTCCCTCGCAATTGGCTTTGGAAAGAAGCGTTGCGAGAAGGGAGCTTGAGCGTGATCGATTTTGAACATGCCAAGCCCGACCTTTGGCTTGCGGATATGGCACGGATTCAGAATGAATGCTGGCGTCATTCCCCTGCCTTGGGGGATGCGTTTTGGGACGGGTATGGAGCGAAGTTGAGTCGGTCGGAGCAGGAGATTTTCGATGCGTGTGGCGTGTTAGAAGCATGGGGAACCGTGGCTTGGGGGCTTCAGGCTGATGATGCAGTCTATCTTGAAAAAGGCCGAGCGAACCTCGCGTATTGGGTGAAGCGTTGACTGGGCTCCAAGTTTTTATTGAATCGCCGAAGGCCAAGGAGGGGCGGTTTCCAACCGCCCGCAAAAGGATGGAGTCAGAAGCGGGAGTCTTGGCCTTGGTGTTTGGTTAGCCATTCTGGGCTGACGTATAAAACGGGATAAATCCCGTTATCCGGCGGTTGGAAACCGCCGCTCCTTGGGCTGCGCCACTTTCTGACGTAACGCAATGCACTCGCCTTGGTGTTTGGTAGCCATTCAGGGATGACGTATAGAACGGGATAAATCCCGTTACCCGGCGGTTGGAAACCGCCGCTCCTTGGGCTGCGCCAATTTCTGACGTAACGCAATGAACTCGCCTTGGTGTTTGGTAGCCATTTTGGGATGACGTATAGAACGGGATAAATCCCGTTATCCGGCGGTTGGAAACCGCCGCTCCTTGGGCTGCGCCAATTTCTGACGTAACGCAATGCACTCGCCTTGGTGTTTGGTGAACCATTTTGGGATGACGTATTAAACGGGATAAATCCCGTTATCCGACGGTTGGAAACCGCCGCTCCTTGGGCTGCGCCAATTTCTGACGTAACGCAATGAACTCGCCTTGGTGTTTGGTAGCCATTCAGGGATGACGTATAGAACGGGATAAATCCCGTTACCCGGCGGTTGGAAACCGCCGCTCCTTGGGCTGCGCCAATCTCTGACGTAACGCAATGAACTCGCCTTAGTGTTTGGTTAGCCATTCTGGGCTGACGTATAAAACGGGATAAATCCCGTTATCCGGCGGTTGGAAACCGCCGCTCCTTGGGCTGCGCCAATTTCTGACGTAACGCAATGAGCTCGCCTTAGTGTTTTGTGAGCTATTCTGGGCTGACGTATAGAACGGGATAAATCCCGTTATCCGGCGGTTGGAAACCGCCGCTCCTTGGGCTGCGCCAATTTCTGACGTAACGCAATGCACTCGCCTTGGTGTTTGGTTAGCCATTCTGGGCTGACGTATTAAACGGGATAAATCCCGTTACCCGGCGGTTGGAAACCGTCGCTCCTTGGGCTGCGCCAATTTCTGACGTAACGCAATGCACTCGCCTTGGTGTTTGGTGAACCATTTTGGGATGACGTATTAAACGGGATAAATCCCGTTATCCGGCGGTTGGAAACCGTCGCTCCTTGGGCTGCGCCAATTTCTGACGTAACGCAATGAACTCGCCTTAGAACGTGATGAGCCAGCTTAGGCTTGTTTCCACCGCGTCCGAATCCTCTTGCTCCGCTGCATCATAGGACAGGCTAATCGCGAGGCTTCCCTGCTTGAGATGCAGGCGATGTTCGATCCCCGCTTCGTAGTAACGGTCATCGCCCCCGACAAGTTCTTGACTGACCCGGCCCCAGATTTTTTGCCGCCAGAGCGAACTGCTGTGACTGGCCCAGCCGATTTCCGCCTGTGGCCCGAGTTGATGGTGATCGTCGACATCGCTGTGCCCTTGCACCCCAGCTAAAAAATACGCCTGCCCTACCCCGCCGACATCATAGCTAAGCCCACGCGCGTAGGCGGCACTCGAGGCGAGTTCATGCAGGCCGGGAATGCGGCGAAGCCCAAGGTGAACCGACCAGGACCAGGGGCGAAACAGCTCGTTTCGAGGCGAGAGGGAGAGTACTTCGAAGGCGGTGAGTCGTTCGATTTGAAGTTCCTGCGACTCCTCTTGGTAGCGCAGAATCGCCTCGCCAAAAGCGATGTGGGCTCCGTTGGGATAGCCTTGCGGTGGGTCGAGTAGGTCATGAAACAAGAGCCGAGTTCGTAGGCCGACGAAGGCGTCTCCGTCGCGGGTTCCGGCGAAAACACCGAGTTGCGACGGAGGATGCGCGAGGTCAGGACGAAGCGGAGTTGGCACGGAGGAATCCGATTCGCTCTCAGTGGCTCGGCCTAACTTGCTGCGTACGCGCAGGGTTTTGATATAGGCTTTGCGGTATTCGGCGGGGCTGAGAATCTGTTCGGTATATTTATTCTTTTGTAGCGCGGCCGCGAGATCGAGAATAGCGCGAGCCCGAGCCGCAGTGTTGCTGTTTGCGGCAGGGAAGCGGTTGGTCACGGTAGCTGGTTCGACGCGTTGGTTGGCGACTTCGAGAGATAAGGCGCGGTCCGCCTCGTTCAAGAGCGAGGACTGGTGAAGCATTTCGGTAGCTTTGGAAGGACGGTACACCACTTCGCTTAGGAGTTGGTTTTCGCCCAAGCGCCGTACCGTATCGACCGGCAAGGTGTATAGGTTAAAGCCATGCGTGAGATCCAAATCGGGGCGCGCGGCGTTGATCAAATGGAGTAAGTTGTAGGAGCAATTTTCCGTGAAAAAATAGTACCAGCCAAATTTATGCTGTAGCTCCCAAGTATGTTCGAGGAGTCGGGTCATTTCGGGTTCCGTGAGCGTGATAGGATACTCCCACATATCGCGCTGGGAAATTTCCGAGTACTCGGCGACTTTGTCGTAGTATGGGAGCACGCTGAAGCGTCCTTTGTAGCCCCCTAAAATTCCTCGAAAAGCGAAGACGAGGCCTGAACCCCCAGCGGTGTCGGCCGCATAATTTACCGCCTTGCTCAAGATGCGGCCTTTGGATTTTGAGTCGATGACAAGCAGAGTGTGGCCGAACATCGACGCGGGGCTGTTCATGTGTCCAGCGGCGAAAGCGATGGTGGCGCCGCCCGGATCAAGCTCTTTGCGGACCGCATCAAAAATCGCACAATCGGAATGTGGGAGGGTTTGCGGATCGATGCCAAGCTCGTCGCGGAGCCAATGGTAGCGGGCTACAAAGCGACAGACCGCGGTGATCAATTCGTTGGTTCCGTCCACCGGGCCCTGGATCGGGGCGTAGAAGGCTTCGAGGGTGGCTTGAAGTTCTAAGTCGGGATGCGTCTGACCTTTGGGATGAAGAAAAAATTCAGGGTCGTCGATGACACTCTTGTTGCTGCCGTTCGGGATGTGAAGCAGGCGCCGCCAGGTAGGCTTGGTGGAAGTGGCTTGTGTCTCGGCTTTAGTGAGTAGTTCTGCAAGCAGCTCTTGGTTGGCCAAGCTCGCGGCTTCCGATTGGGCGTGAACCGGAGGGGCGTAAAAGGAAGCGAGTGCGGGGATCGCAGCGAGGCAGAAGAGAACGAAACGGTGGCGCATGAGAGAAGGACGGAAAAAGGCGAAGGGGAGAGAAAAAGAAAACGGCGAAGGGACCAGAGCCCCTTCGCCGATTAGATTTCCAGCCGAGGCTGGATGGTTGCAAACGTCGGTGGGTTAGAGAACCGCAGCGATGTTGGCAACGACCTGGTCTGCGGTGACGGAGTCAGACGCATAGATGCTGTCGAAGTTTGTCTGAAGCGTGTCAAACATCGCCAAGCGCTGTTCGCCTTCGACATCCATGATGTCAGCCAAACCGTGCAGGGACTCACCGGTGCCCATAGCGATGTCGCCAACGAGCGCGTCCATATTATCAGCAACGTAGGCTTTTACTTTTGGGCTGCTGACAATCTGCAAGCTTTGGTCGCATCCGAGCGTACCGGAAACAACCCCGAGGGTTTGGTTCCCGCTCAAGCCATTAAGGAAGGTTGCCGCAAGGTGAGATACGAAACCGTCTTCTTCGCCGAGGGCCATGGTTCCAACCCCACATCCACAGTTATCCGCGACTTTTCCAGCCATACTGGGCAATGCGATAAGGGTGAAGAGGGCAACAAGTACTGTCATTTGTTTTTTCATGGATCTACTCCTGAGTGGGTTTTGTCGGCTTCGGAAGAGGCACACCAATGTCTCTCCTGACCGATGAATTAATCTGCCGAATCATGACGCTTTCCAATTCGTATGTGAAGGCAAAGTTTCAGGAAATCAGTTCCAAAGATTGTCCATGAAAGGCTGCTTGAGCTTAGACCCGAGAACAGACTCCTAGTTATTATCGATCCAATTCTTCCAAAATTCAACCTGACTGAAGTCAACTTTTGTTCCATGCAAATAACGGAATCGCAGGGTGTAGCCATTGAGTTGATAAAAGGTGGGTAGCCGAGGATCAGTCGGCGTGGCGATGAGCCCTGCAACTCGACGATACGCTTTGGATTGGAACTCGCCTTTCTCCCAAAAGAAGGTTGCTTCGCCTTGGTGTTCAACTTCCTTCGGGACATCCTCTTCATTGAGTTTGTGCTTCAAGATACTGATATGATATCCCTTATACGGCTTCGGTTCATAACCAAAGCGGGCGGCCCCAGCTGGATCTGCATGGGCGATCTCTTTTGCGATTCGGGTGGGGTGATACGCCTCGACTTTTGTCCTAAGATTCGTCCCCGTTCGTGAAGTGAGGTATAAATAGTGTGCCCCAGCGATGTCATCGCCATATCGACCTGTGGTTCCGCGAACCGAGTCCACGGCTTGGAAAATCTGCTTCAGCTCGCCCGCGAGTTCGTCACTGCGCTTATGGATGGCCATGTTCTTTTCAAATAAGGCCTTCTTTGTCGGGTCGATCACGATCTCAAACGGGATCAAACGCTCCTGCCATCTGTTGTAAGTAAGCGTTTCAATCGTATGAGGAATTCCCCAATACATGTCAGAAAAACCTCCCGTGAATAGTGCGGAGCCTAGGGGTCGTCCCCTACCATCCAAGACCCGTTGCGAAAGCTTGGCGAAAGGTAAATAAACGACGGCGTAGTTACGATCGAACACGGCAGTGATATTCCGAGAAGGACTCGTGTTGGGAAGTTGGTAAGTAAACCGATTGGTGTGCCCTGGATTGGTCACGGTCAACATCTGAAGCCCTCCAGGACTCTTCAGTCGTAATTCTCCAAATACACCAATAAGGGCTAGCGGCTGAGATTCATTTTCGGTGTTCTGGGGGGTCGGTGTGTAAGAGATGCCATCTTCAGTACGATCTTGAACCGACGAATAGTCGAGAGGACCATCTTCACCAACCCAACAAACTCTTTCAATGGAGTATTGCATCGAGACCGGCTGATCTCCTGGAGGCAAATCGATTGCGAGGCGAGGTCGAATATTCGGATGAGATGCGGGTTTCCAAACAGGGGTCAAGCGATCGAAATCGGCTGCAGGAAGTTCACGATACATGACAAATTGATTCCCCTGATTCGGTCCTCGATACCGGATCGATGCGGTTCGTTCTTTCGGAAATTCTAGATCGGCGGTCTTCACTGAGAAGGTCCGTTCAGCCTTTTCCAAACGCTTCACCGCAAAGACATCTACCTGATGAACAAAGCCGTGGTGGTTGCACGAATAGTTATTTTCTGACCTTATCCCAGAATGACGCGCGATCACCTTCCCAGCTAAATTTCGGGGCACCACCAAAAGTTTTTCGGCGCCGTGAAGGCTGATGTCTACCGCGTCTCCTTCAAGCAAATGCACCTTCGCAACCATCCCATTTTTCTCCTGCGAATAACCGCTTGGATCCGACGTCCTGAAGCTAAATTTAGTGACGGATTTTGGCACCCCAGCCGTCGCCTTAAAATTCAGCGTATGAGGAACTGGCTCGCCCTCCTCTAGATCCAATCTAATATTGGGCATTGGGTTTTCCCAGGTGGTTCCGTTTTTAATCAAAGATGGTTTCACAATTTTAATCCCCGATTCCGATTCGGTCGAAACGAGCTGAAGGTCGATAATACAGAGGCTAAGGTTTGGCAGGTCGAGCATCGAAATTTCAATGCTCTGCGAATCGCTCCAGCGATGACCTAACGCGAGGCTGGACTGGAGATGGTCCAGAATTACCGGCGCTTTTTGTGAGAGATCGAAGTTCAAATCGATCGCCGGTGGCTTTTCAGTTCGGGTTTGGAAGATCTCTTTTCTCGGTTCAATGGACAAGAGCCTCCAGTCTGTAGTCAAACTGAGATCACTGGAAAGTTCGGAACAAGCCGTTTTTATTCCCGCAAGTAAATCAGGAATATTTTCTTCGGTCAGGGTGACTTCAACCCTGAGGTTATTCCCTTTCAGGCTCGTCTTCTGAGCGAGAGATTTGACCTCAAAAATAGTGGCCCAAAACTTTTCTCCGAGGGTTTGGACTTTTTGGCTCTCCGCCTTTTCAGCTTTATCTTGGCTAGGTTTCACGTTGGCAAAAGCAGCCTTCGCAAGGGCTGTATTCTTGAAGGTAATCTCTGAGATGAAAAGCTGCAAATCATCGCTTGCCCCCTCATCTATTGCCAAGTCGAACTGGGATATGTCATAGGGTGGGAGGAAACCCTTGAACATCGGATTAAAAAACGACGCTAAATCTAGATCTAAGATCATAGTGTTAAGATCACTTGATGCTTCGGGTACGCTCGGTGGCGAATCGTCGCCTACTAAGGGAGCAGTCAAACCGGTACGTATGGCGATCGTGATAGGGTAATTTTGTTTATAAACCACTGTCGAACGTTCAATGCAAAGAGCCATTTTTGCGATAAAATCCGTTGCCGACACGTTGGAAAATATGCTCTTTGGAGCCAACAATAAATGGTTTCCTTCTCGAATGATTTGGAATTGCGGTGGTGCTTCAAGCCCATCGCTACCCGTACTTGGAGGGTCGTAGAGAAACGAGCCGTCGGGCTGGAAAGAGCCTTTAAAATACTCCGAACCTGAGATCGTCTGCATGGCAAATTGAGTGCCACCATCTCCGCATTCCAGCATCGCCACGGGAAACGGAGCATTCTTCAACAGAGCGACGACGAGTACTTTGGGTGCGACTGCTTTGTATTTATGATATTTTTGGGAATCCAAGTCTCCCAAGGAATCGGCCTCTGCAATTATTTCATCTAAACGAATCACGATCGAAACCGGTGGCACCTTGGCAAAAGGTTCCCTATCTGCGGTCGGGCTGAAGATGGATTTAACATCGGCACTCCCCTTGTCGCCGCCGTTACAACCTATGAAAAAGCACCCTATTGAACATATGATGGCGACAAGGAAGATCGATAGTTTCGACATTTTTTTTTGACGACTAGGTGCGGAGGGCCTGGTTCATCGAGAGCACGGGGAGTAAAATGGCCAAGGCGATGATGAGAACGAAGGTGCCGACGCACATGATGAGAATGGGCTCGATCAAGTTGAGGGAGCGGGTGACGGTTTTATCCCAGTTGCGTTCGTAGCGTTGGGCGGCATTACCGAGAAGGTTCACGAGGTCGCCCGAAGCTTCTCCGGCGCGGATCCAACCTGGCAGGCTGGATTGAAGCATGGGAATCCGCGCAATGGATTCTGCGATGCTTCCGCCTTCTTTTACGCGCTCGATTTCGGGCGCCATTTCGGCTGCGATCCAAGGGCTGCCGCTGGCTTCAGACGCGAGTTTCAAACTTTCGGTGACGGGCACCCCACCCTCAAGCAGGAGCGCGAGGGTACGGCTGAACCGCAGATTGACCAAGGATTCAAACGCGGGACCAAGCAGAGGTAGCTTATGCATCAAGCGGTCGCGTTTAATTTTAAGGGAGGTGTCCTCGGCCATGCGGCGAAAGAGGAACCAGCCACCGATTCCAAGAACCAAGAGAATGATCCAGCCAAAGTGCACCGCGAACCAGCCGACGGCGAGAACCGCTTCGGTGAGCCAAGGCAGGTCGACTTTGAGTTCGAGAAGCAGGGTGCGGAAGCGAGGAAGCATGACACCGAGCATGATGATGGCGACGAGGAGCGCCATGCCGAGGACGAAGATCGGGTAGGCCATCGCGGTGGTAATGCGATCGCGGATCGCGAGGTCTTGTTCGAGAAAGTCTGCCAGGCGATGCAAGGTGCTACCGAGGCTGCCCGAGCGTTCGCCGACTTCGATGACCGAGGTTTCGAAGGCGGTGACCTGTTTGCCAGTAGCCTGTAGCGCTTCCGCGAGGGTTTGCCCTTCGGTGAGGCGGTCGCGGGCGGCGGCGAGACGGACGGAATAGGGTTCGAGCTCAGGGGTGTCGATCAGGAGCTGAAAGCTTTGGTCCATGGGCAGGCCGGCATTGAGCAGGACGCCAAGTTCGCGGTACAAAAGAGCGCGGGTGGCGAGATCGAGGGCGCCTTTGCGTTTACGGCCTAGCGCCGCATCTTCAAGCTTTTGGGTTAAGATCCCTTGTTGCTTGAGCTTTTCACGGGCGTCTTTGGGATCGAGGGCTTCGATCAAGCCGCGGGTGGATTTTCCCGCCGAGGTATAGCCGCGATATTGGAAGGTTTTCATACGGCATCAAGCGCGCCGAGGACGGTGCGCACTTCGTGAGGGTCTGTGTCGCCGGAAAGGATTTTTGCGACGGCATCTTCACGAAGGGTTAGGCTGTCGGAAGCGGCAGCGATTTCTTGTAGGCGATGCATGGAGACACCCGAGCGAATGGCCTCGCGGATTTCTCCGTCGAAAACAACGAGTTCGAAGATACCGATTCGGCCAGCATAGCCTTCGCGGCAGGCGTCACAACCGACGGCTTCATAGGTCGTCTTGCCTTGTAATTCTTTGGCCCATTCGCCGAGGGCTCTCACATCGCCATCCGACACGGTGGTTTCGCGACGGCAGCTGGTGCAAAGCTTGCGAACCAAGCGCTGGGCCATGGCGGCTTGACTGGACTCGGCGACGAGAAAGGGTTCGACCCCCATGTCAGAGAGTCGCGTGACCGCGCCGAGCGCGTGATTGGTGTGCAAGGTACTGAAGACCAAGTGACCGGTGAGCGAGGCTTGCACCACGATTTCGGCGGTCTCGGTGTCGCGGGTTTCCCCCACTAAAATGATGTCGGGGTCTTGACGTAAAATGTGGCGTAGCCCGCTGGCGAAGGTGAGGCCGATCTTTGGCTTCACTGCGATTTGGCCGATGTTTTGCACCTGATACTCGATCGGATCTTCGATCGTCATGACATTTTTCCGCTGAGTGTCGACTTGGCCAAGGGCGGAATATAAGGTGGTGGTTTTACCCGAGCCGGTTGGACCGGTGACCCAGAGTACCCCGTGGGGTTCGTCGAGGAGGGACTGAAAGGTTTCAAGGGTTGAGCGGCGCATGCCGAGTTGCTGTAGGCTGAGCATGGCGGTGTCGTGGCGAAGGAGACGCAGAACAATGCGCTCCCCTTCCGCGACAGGCACAGTGGAAATCCGGATATCGACTTCGCGCTCACCGATGGCGACTCGGGCCATGCCATCTTGCGGAAGGCGCTTCTCGGCAATATCGAGTCCGCCCATAATTTTCAGGCGGGATGCGATATTGGCTTCCATAGATTTTGGCGCTTCGCCATGGCTCACCAGGACCCCGTCAACCCGGTAGCGGACTTGTACGCGGCGGTCGAAGGGTTCGATGTGAATATCGGAGGCGCCTTCTTGCAGGGCTTCGAGTAAAATGGAGTTCACCCAGCGAGTGACCGGGGCTTGGTCGCTGGTGCGGAGCAGATCGGAGGCCGAGGTTCCTGAACTGTCTTCGATCGAAGTTTCCATGCCTTCGATGGTGGCGGAGGCATTGTCGCGTTGCTGAAAGTAACAGGTCTCAATTCCGGCGAGGACATCGGCGCGAGGGGCGACGACCAAGATGGGTTCTTCGCCCAGCAGGAGCGTCATATCGTCGTGGCCAATGACGTGGGCTGGATCGCAGGTAACTACCGCGAGGCGATCTTTGTAGCGAATGGGAAGCACCGCGCGTTGGCGAGCGTATTCCACCGGCAGGTCCGAGACAAGCTCACCGTCGAGCATGTCTGGCTCGATTTCGATGAGGAAGTCGCAATGGAACTGCTCCGCCACGGCTTGGACAATTGCGGTTTTTGCGTCGCGATCACTAACAAGCGGGTCCAGGGTTTCCTCCGCAAGGAGAAGAGTGGACATGGAACTGCCTGAACTGGCTAGCGTGCTTAGACGTTGCAAGGTCGCGTCGGATAGGAATCCGGCTTGGTGTAGTTGCTCGGCTATATTCATGCGACTATATTCATTCGACTATATTCATGCGACTATTCATGCGAGGCAATCTTAGAAAAAGAGGAAAGCAGAAGCCTCGAGTTGCGATCGCGTATTGGCAGGGCCCAGGTTACGGAAGGGTTCCAGCAGGGATCGGCTCTTCGAGTCCTTTGTCAAACGCATCAGGCCAGATCGGGCGTGCGGTCGGATCGGCGTCGGGGCGAATACCGGTGCGTTCTTCCCACCGGCGCTGCAGATTCTCTTCTGTCAAGGGATCGGTGACCACGTGCGGGGTGACAAAAATCAGCAAGTTGGTGCGCAATTTCGTTTTGGTGGTGGAGCGGAAGAGGAGTCCGAGAATGGGGATATCGCCGAGGATGGGCACTCGGTTTTCAACGTCGATGTTGTCGACGCGTTTGAGCCCGCTGATGATCACGGTATGACCATCGGGAATGGTCATGGTGTTTTTCACTTTGCGACGTGCGATGGTGGGTGCGAATTGTGCATCGGGGGGGCCTTCATCGGTGATGGCTTCGATGCTTGGCTCAAGATTGAGGGTGACTTCGTTGTCTGGCGTGACGAGTGGGGTCACGGTAAATTTGATCCCGACTTCTTCCCGTTCGATGTTTTGAATCACATCACGGCCATCTCCAGTGCCACCGGAGATGGTCGAACGTAGAATGGGAATATCTTCCACCACGCTGACGGATGCTTCAGTATTGTTTTGAGCCCAAAGGGGGACATGCGAGAGAATTTCTACGTTGCGGTCGCTAGAGAGAGCGCGAAGCAAGAAGGGAATGAGGGGAATGTTTTGCCCGTCGGGTCCGTCTAAAACCCCTTTTGTCAGGGCGAAGGTCATGCCTTGCACGAAAGTAGAATCTAAGGCGAGGGAACGAGCCTGATCGGTATTGCCTGGGCGGGAACGACCTAAGACGGTGGTGCTATCATCGGAAGCGGATTCAATGGTGCCTAGTTCGACTCCTAGGTCAAAGTTATCATCTTGGGTTACTTCGGCGATGAGGATTTCGACCAGAACTTGCTTCTGGCGGATGTCGAGTTCTTTGACAAGGGCTTGGATGTATCCGAAGTCAACTTGGTCGGCGTTGATCAGCAGGGCGTTGTTGGCTATGTCGGGCTGAATGGAAATCGGTATGGTGCGATCTTTGGTCGCGGTCTTTTCCAGCAGGGCGGAGAGGTTTTTAGCGGTCTCTTCGGCGCGGAGATAATTTAGGAAGATGGCGTGAAGATTGCCGCGACCACCGGAGCCTTCTTGGTCGAGGGTCTTAATGAGTTCTTTGGCTTGGGTGATTTGCGCGAGAGCGCCCACGATGATCACGCTGTTGACTTGTGCAACGGGAATCACAGTTGCGACCCCTGGCTTTGAAAGTCCACCGGTGCGGCTCGCGAGCTGGTTGGCAAATTTGCTTCCAGCGGTTTGCGAGGCTTGCAGGGCTTGGGAAAGTTGCTGCGCCAGGCTGCTGGCGGACGCGTGTTTGAGTTCGATGATTTCGATGTTGCCCGAGCTGGAGGGCTTATCAATTTCCGCCACCATTTTGGATACGGTTGCGAGGAGGTCAGAGGTTCCGACCACAACCAAGAGGCGCCCCTGCTCAATCGCACTTACCGCGCCCTGTTTTCCGTTCGGCACGATGGACTCAAGTACGGGCAGGAGATCGGTGGGTTGAATGTTGGTGAGCTTAAAGAGCTTGGTTACGGTACCGGCAGCGGGAAGATCGGAATCAGGCCCGGAGAACTGTCCCGGGTTGATTGAGTTCGGCGCGGCTTTGGTGACGAAGACGCCGTTAGCTTTATCGGTTACTTGAAAGCCTTTAGACTCGAGGAGCGAGACCACGAGGCCGTAGAATTCGTCGACCGACACCATTTCTTTAGATACGAGGGAGACTTTTCCGATCACAGCTTCGTCCATGACAAAGAGGCGGCCGGTCATGTCGGTGAGGAGCTCAACCAGGCTTTCGATTTCAACCCCTTCAAAATTCAAGGCAACGGTTTTATCCGTTTTGCGTTTTTCTGCGGCGGCAGCGCGGGCAGCTGCGGCTTGAGCTTGAGCCGTGGCATTGGCTTGGGCCGCTTGGTCAGTTTGCGTGGTCTGGGCGGAAGTGGTCGACTGGGCGGTATTCGCAGACTGGGCGGTTTTAGCAGCAGTGGACGGCGTAGCTTGTACCGGAAGTTGCACCGCCTCGATCACCGACTTCGGGACGGTGTTGCGAGCGCGATCAGGGACCACCGGGGAGTTGGCTAGAGCGGACATCAGGTTATCGACGACTTGGCTCTGATCGACCTGAGCCTGCGCATTGGGAATAGCGAGCAAAAGGAGCAGGAGCATTCCCAGTCCGGCGACACCAAAAACGGAGGATGTACCGGAGGCAGAATGGGAGGCAGAATAGGAGGTAGAATAGGAGGTAGAATAGAAGGCAGGAACGGAGGCAAACAGAGAGGTCCGCGTGGATGCGATACGAGGCAGGCCGTTCGGTTGGTCTCGATGAGAAGTCTGAAGCGGTTGCTGAATTACAAGATGGTTTTTCATACTATTTAGTGAGTCCGCGCTCTGATTCATGAATAAAGGTTGCCAAGTGGGCAATGTACTCTGAATCGGATTGCATGTCGATTAGTTGCTCACGAGCAGCACTTACATTCAAATTTCTTTTATATAAGATTTTGTAAGCTTCGCGAAGTCCGCTAATCTCATCTTTTTTAGCGTTTCTACGCTGTAAACCAATGATATTTACCCCAGCTACGTGGAGCGGGTTTCCATCCGCCATCATGAAAGGGGGCACATCTTTGACAACTTTTGAACAGCCACCGATGATGCACATGCGTCCGAGGCGGACAAATTGGTGAATCCCGCAGAGGCCACCGATGATCGCGTCGTCTTCAACGATAACGTGCCCTGCAAGAGTACCGGCATTGGCGATGATCACGCCATTCCCGACAATGCAGTCATGCGCGATGTGAGAATAGGCCATGATATGGCAGCGATCGCCTACGGTGGTGGCACCATCGTCGAATGTCGCGGTGTTAATCGTGGCGTATTCACGAATCGTGGTGTGATTGCCAATGACCACGGCAGGGTTGCCCCCGTCGTATTTCAGGTCTTGGGTCAGCCCGCCGATGGCAGCGAAAGGGAAAATCTCGCAGGATTCGCCAATGGTCGTGTTGTTGGACACGACGACGTGGGAATGTAGCTTGGTTTTTGCTCCGAGACGGACTTGGGGGCCAATATGGCACCACGGACCGATGACCGCGCCCTCCCCGATCTCGGCTCCCGGCTCGACGATCGCAGTGGGATGCTGGTCGAAATTGGACATGTACTTAGGTGTCGTCTGATTCGTCTCGCCCGAAAGCAAAGGTAATTTCAGCTGAAGCGGCTTTTTCGCCGTCAACCGTGATGGTTCCTTCGACTTTGCAGAGAAATGACTTCACTTTAACCAACTCGGCGGTGACAATCAGGGTGTCACCAGGCACGCACATGCGGCGAAAACGAGCTTTATCGACCGAGGTCAAAAAGGCGATGCGCCCTTCGAGGCCACTGACTTGGTTGAGAAGAATGCCGGAACACTGAGCGATGGTTTCAATCTGAAGCACCCCTGGCATCACCGGACGACCAGGAAAGTGCCCCTGGAAGAAAGGCTCGTTGTAAGTTAAATTTTTGATGCAGGTAATCTTTGTTTTATGATCCGACTCGATGACGCGGTCAATAAACAGAAACGGGTACCGGTGGGGCAATACCCCGAGGATCTCTTTAGATTCCAATGATTCACTCATAACATTATCTCTATATTACGAAACTCGTTAGAAAATCGGCAATGCTATGTAAAGCACGAACAAGAAACGAGTATTTCCTAAATCAGCTTGAGAGGTCAACTTTCTGAACGATTTCGCGAACATGCCTCGTTAAATTAGGCGAAAATCACCAATAGAATAGCAAGACAGAGGATCAAGGAGCCGAGAAGTCGGCGCAACATGACCTGCGGGCTGACCTTATTTCGCTCCTGGTTTGCGAACCATTGGCCAACAAACCACACCAATGCGATGCCAAACAACCCACGCGAGCTATAGACGATATTGATCGGGGTGGCTTTACCAAAGAAACTGAGGCCGACACCGAGGATGGCAGCTTGGACTCCGTAGGCGATGCTTCCGTACCAAAGCCAGCGGCGACAGACAGGTGACAAGCGGGACCCGCGACGCGCCACCGGCCACACGAAGAGTGAGGCGAGGCTCAGAGTCGCCATCACCGTGATGAGCATCGGTATGGAGCCAAATCGGCTCCCGTGCGCCCCTACCAACGCGTCAGTGGCGGCAAAGAAAATGCAGGAGAGTAAGGCGTAGACCACTCCGAGCGCCCTTCCCCGGAAAGAGCCATTCCCGCTCCCGAGTAAAAAGACCGCGACGGCGGTAAGCCCAGCCGCAATCCAAATCCCAGGCGTAAGCGCTTCGGAATGAAGCCAAAAGCTAGAATAGAGCGCGACAAAAATCACCTTGCAGCCCATGAGCGGGGCCTGAACCGACACATCCCCCGCATGCACCGCGAACACGGTAAACAATTGCCCAAAAAAGAAGAGAATACCAGCGAGGATCGGCCAGTGGATCAGTGACCAATCGGGAAACTCGGGCTGCAAAAGGAGCAACGGAAAAAAGCAGGCGGTCATAATCCAATTGGAATAGACCGTCGACTGCCAAGGCCCTGCCCCTTCCTGCTGCGCCCGCTTTAGCCACAAACTCCCCAAGGGATACATCATGGCCGCGACAAGCGGGATTAGATAAACGAGCATGAGCTAGGGATGCCCGCCTTGGATCTCGAGTCAACATGCAAGAGCTTAAAATCGAACGCCGAAGTTGCTTCCAGTCACGCTGCTTTTATCTTTCTCGAAAGCCCCACTGCGATGTTTGGGTAGGGCCAGTGGGCGAGCAAGGTAGGCGGTATCCCCAAGGAAACCAAAGATCTGGTGTTTTGAGTCAGCGTCACAAGCAGGTAACAGAATCGGTAGGTTATGCGTACCCCTTACCCTCACGTCATGGACCCTCAGAGCATTCAACCAAACCATCAACCGAAGGATCCAACGCCCTCGCAATTTAGCCGCCGACACGACCTCGATGCGTTACGCGCCATCGCGATGCTTCTCGGAATCGGGTTGCACGGAGCGCTTTGTTACGCGGTTGATTTCCCATGGCCGGTTCGAGACCCGCAGCAGCATTGGGGCTTCACCGGACTCTTCTTTGCCATACACGGCTTTCGCATGCCGCTGTTCTTTTTGGTCAGTGGATTTTTCACTGCCATGTTGTGGCGGAAGCGTGGCTTGAAGGCGCTACTCACCCACCGGTTTAAACGTATCTTCCTGCCCTTGGTACTGGGTATCATCACCATCGTTCCGCTGATCAACCTAACCGTGGCGAGCATCATGCATGCAGAACCAAAGCAAGAACTGAAACAAGCGGCCAACCCGGAGCTGGTGAAGGAAACAGAAAAAGCACCGTCACCGAACGAGCTATCCGATACATCCTTGTTCTCTGCGATTCAATCCGGCGATGAAGCCACGGCTCTGCTTCTCTTGAACCAGAACTCCGATCTCCTGTCAGAGGACAGCGAGTTTGGGCTGCCTCCACTCGCCTACGCGAGCCTTATGGGACTGCCTTCGGTGGTGAGCCGCCTTGTGGAACTGGGAGCCGATCCGAATGCCCGAAGTCGAAATGGCGGCACCCCGCTACACTGCGCGGCCTTCACGGGCGAAGCCGAGGTGTTCGCCTTGCTCCTTAAGGCCGGAGCAGATCCCGAAGCCAAAGATAACAAGGCGCTCACCCCAGCCCTATCTGCGCTAGCCGATGACGAAACCACGCGTTGGATTTTTGGCATACTCAGGATCAAATACGATCGAGACAAGGTGACTCGTGGACGGGCCGCGATCTTTGATCAACTTAGATCGCTCGGGGTTGAGGTGCCGGAAGCATCTCAAGTGGAAAAACTGAATTCAGACAACCGGTCGGCCACTGAAAAGCAGCTCGATGCGTTCATCGAAGCCGATGTATTTCATCACCTTTGGTTTCTCTGGTTCCTCTGCTGGTTGGTGCTTGGCTTTTCAGTTTACGCCCTCGCCGCTAGCGCCTTGAGGATCACCGCATTCCCTCGCTGGCTGATCCGCTCGCCGCTATGCCTGGTTTGGTTGCTCCCGCTGAGCTACTTTTTTCAACTCCACATGGTCGAGGGCGCCTTCGGTCCGGACACCTCGCTAGGCTGGCTCCCCGTTCCCCACGTTCTTGGCTACTACGCTGTCTTTTTTGGGTTTGGGGCGCTCTTGTTTGACGTCGATGGAAGTGGCGATGCAGGCACGGGGAGATTCTGGTGGCTGATGATTCCGCTGGCTCTTGTCATCGCCCCGCTTGGCATCGACTGCCTTCACGGAGGTATCGGGCTGCGCGAAAACCTTCTGCCGAGCCAAGAGTGGTATCGCCACACCGGAGTTGCCGTCCAAGTGCTTTATGCGTGGCTGATGACCTTCGGTTGCATCGGGCTATTCCGGACATTCTGCTCGGGTAAAAGCCGAGTCATGCGCTACGTTTCCGACTCCTCGTACTGGCTGTACCTGGCCCACATGCCGCTGATCTTTTGGGGACAGTGGTGGCTTATACGCTACGACTGGTCGGCTGGGGTTAAGTTCGCGGTACTTTGTTGCGCTACCACCGTATTACTTTTGCTGAGCTACGAGTGTTTAATTCGATACAGCCCCATCGGCACCCTGCTGAATGGTAAGCGTACTCGTTAGTTGACCGCCGTAAATAATCCAGAGCAAGACTACACCTTAAAAATCGGGACGTGGTCGGAAATGGGGGTAGGCACACCATTCCTAAGGATCGGTCAGAAGAATTCCAAATCCTGCCATTGAGTGGCACGAGCCTATTTAAATGCTGCCATTGAATGACAGATGTCTGATAGCTCCGGTAGTTTATCGGCCCTTGGCAACGGCGCACTGCGACCGAGGATTAACCTGATAGACTTGACTTTGCCCCCTGCATCGCGTTAGCGCTCGGAAAAGGCGACAGAATTTGTCGGGTTTTAATGATACGCTTTAGCAAAAAACTGAAATATGCCATGGTTGTCCTGTTCCATTTCGAGCAGGAATCCTCGGCTGATCCGGTAAATACCCATGCTTTTTCGGAGAAATATCACCTTCCTGAGGAATATCTCGGTAAGGTTCTCCAGAAAATGGCGAAGGGGAAATTACTGGATTCTGTGCAAGGCGCGAACGGTGGTTACCGCCCTGCTCGCCCCGTGTCGGAGCTTAGTTTTGGCGAAGTTGCGCGGGTGATGGAGGATATTCGGCGAGTGCCGGAAGAAGCATCCCCTGGGCTCTGCGAAGCGAGTTGCGAATTCTCCTGCGGCTGCACGGTTGAACGTGCCTTTGCTCAGGTTGAAAACGAGCTGTACGAGCATCTACACAATTTACCTCTGGGCAGCATCATGAAGCAGGCCAACATCCTCGTCTAAGCGCGAGCCGAAAACAATTTAAAGAAACTACAGAACACGAGATTCAAATGAGTGATCAGGAACAAAAAAACGACGCAGCCGACGAGCAAGACATTACCCGTGACCGGGTATTTGACGCGCTCCGCTTGGTGATCGACCCCGAACTCCACTATAACATTGTTGACCTAGGTTTGGTCTACGATGCGACGGTGCGAAACAAAGAGGTTCATGTCGACATGACCTTGACCAGCATGGGCTGCCCGTTCGGCCCGGTCCTGATCCACGAATCCAAAATGGCCGTGGCGGCCCTTGGCGCCGAGCCGGTAAGCATCGACATTGTTTGGGATCCACCCTGGAGCCCAGATCGCATGACCGACGAAGCGAAGCTTGAGCTCGGCATCGACGTCGACTTTTAGGCTATACAGCCCCATGCCAATCCGTGTTGCAGAAGCACGCGACGCATATCGGCTGACGGGGAATACGCCCCCAGCCCATACAATTTAAAAAGAAAGAATAGAATGAGTACAATTGAAATCAAAAACCTCCACGCGGAAGTTGAAGGCGAAGGCATCCAGATCCTGAAAGGGGTCAACCTAACCCTCAACACCAGCGAGACACACGCGATCATGGGACCAAACGGCTCGGGCAAAAGCACCCTTTCCAGCGTGATCATGGGGCATCCCGCTTACGAAGTGACCGAAGGTGAAATCCTTCTCGACGGAGAAAACATTCTCGAAATGGATCCAGAAGAGCGCGCGGTTGCGGGCTTGTTCTTGGCTTTCCAATACCCCTTGGCGATTCCGGGCGTAAACGTGGGCAGCTTCTTGAAGACCGCGTTGAATGCGCATCATCCAGACGGCAAATACCCAGCCAGTGAATTCATCAAAGAGATGCGCGAAAACATGGCCTTCCTCGAAATGGATTCGAAATTTGCCAATCGCGGACTCAACGAAGGATTTTCTGGCGGTGAGAAAAAGCGGATGGAAATCCTCCAGATGCTCATGCTTCAGCCGACCTTCGCGATCATGGACGAGACCGACAGCGGACTCGACATCGACGCGCTTCGCATTGTGTCCAAAGGCGTAAACAAGTTGGTTGAATCAGATGCCGACTTCGGCTTGCTCATCATCACGCATTACGAGCGAATCCTGACCTACATCAAACCGGATCGTCTCCACATTATGATGGACGGAAAAATCGCGATCAGCGGTGGCCCTGAGCTCGTGAAAAAGCTCGAAGAAAAGGGATACGACTGGGTCAACGAAGAAGCTGCAGCTGGCGTGTAAGGCAAGCCCTTCACCCACGAGCAAATGCGCTAACCCACCAGCCAACCAACCGCACACACGCGTTAAAACAACGCAGTTTATTTTACACTACGAGGAGCCATCATGGCTGAATTTGTTACCGACAGTAAATTGGTCCAGGAATACGAACACGGGTTCGTAACCGACATCGAACAAGATGTTTTTCCCAAGGGCCTGAGTGAAGACACCATTCGCATGATTTCAGCGAAGAAAAACGAGCCCGAATGGATGCTCGAATATCGCCTGAAAGCCTACGAATGGTGGTTGCAGATGAAAGAGCCCCGCTGGGCTTACATCGACTACCCAAAAATTGACTTCCAAGACATCCGCTATTACGCGGCCCCAAAGGTGCCGGGCGAAGGCGAAGACAGCTCTGACATCGACGCCAGTTTGGCCGAAACCTTTGAGCGTCTTGGCATTCCTTTGCACGAGCGCGACCGCTTAAATGGGGTCGCAGTTGACGCGGTATTCGATTCTGTTTCCGTCGCGACCACGCACACCGAAATGCTCGAAGAGCAAGGCATCATCTTCTGCTCATTCTCCGAAGCGGTGCAAAATCACCCTGAGTTGATCAAGCAGTACATGGGCTCGGTTGTCCCTCACACCGACAACTATTACGCTGCCCTGAACGCGGCGGTCTTCACCGACGGCTCGTTCTGCTACATTCCCAAAGGCGTGAAATGCCCGGTCGAGCTTTCGACCTACTTCCGCATCAACGCGATGGACACCGGACAGTTTGAACGCACCCTCGTGGTAGCCGAAGACGACAGCTCTGTGTCCTACCTCGAAGGCTGCACCGCTCCGATTCGCGATACCAACCAGCTGCACGCAGCCGTGGTTGAACTCGTGGCCATGAACGGCGCAGAAATCAAATACTCGACGGTTCAAAACTGGTACGCCGGTGATGAAAACGGCAAAGGCGGGATCTACAACTTCGTCACGAAACGTGGCATCTGCAAAGGCAAGCGTTCCAAGATTTCTTGGACCCAAGTCGAAGTCGGATCTGCCATCACCTGGAAATACCCAAGTTGCATCCTTGAAGGCGATGACTCCATCGGAGAATTTTACTCCGTGGCATTCACCAACAAAAAGATGCAGGCGGACACCGGCACAAAGATGATTCACATCGGAAAAAACACCAGCAGCACCATCTTGTCAAAAGGCATCAGCGCGGATCAAAGCGCCAATACCTATCGCGGTTTGGTTCAAGTGTTACCCACGGCGGAAAACGCAAAGAATCACAGCATCTGTGATTCCATGCTCGTCGGCCCTGATTGCAGCGCCAACACCTTCCCCTACATCGAAACCGAAAATCCAACCGCAGAAATTGCGCACGAAGCCACGACGTCGAACATCAGTGAAGACCAACTCTTCTACCTCCGCTCACGCGGAATTTCTGAAGAAGATGCGGCCTCACTCGTGGTCAAAGGATTCTGCAAAGAAGTCTTCAAAAAGCTTCCCATGGAATTTTCTGTCGAAGCCATCAAGCTTCTCGAACTTAAACTCGAAGGGTCAATCGGCTAACCCCCCTGACCATTCGAAAGGAACCTATTTTGATTACAGCAACTGAACCCCACATCATCGGCAATTTTACGCCGGAATGCTTCGAAGGCTTTCTCGGAGGAAACGACGTGACCGACGCCAAGCGTCGCGAAGCCTTCGAATCCTACACCACGATTCCAAATCCCGTGGCCACCGACGAAGAATACCGTCGCACCCCTCCCCGCCTGCTCAAGCTCGACAGCTTCAGCCCGCTCCCTAAACTCGGCATCGATCCAAACCCTCCGGTACATCCTTGGGCCGACGATTTTGACGCCGTGGTCAGTGTGACGGAAAACGGCATCGCAATCCAAAAAACATCGGACAAGATTCTGCTTATGACCATGGATGACGCTTCGGCGGCCCATCCGGAATGCATTCAGAAGTACGTTCGTGGCGAAGCCATGCCGGTCAAGCCGCGTAAACTTCAAGCCCTCGTCGATTCCTTTTGGAACGTTGGACTCACCCTCAAGATCGACAAGAACATTGTCTTGGAAAAAGGTGTGTTGATCCATTACCACGTCGGCACCGAAGGCGCCGCTCTTCTGCCACGCCTTTTGGTGGTTGGCGGTGAGCACGCTGAATTCTCCATCGTCGAACACATGACATCGACCGCAGACACGCTTCACGCCGTGATGCAAAGTCGCGAGTACTACCTCATGCCTGGCGCGAAAGTGAAACAGGTCTCGGTACAAGAACTCAGCCAAAAAGCGATCAGTGTCAGCGAAGAATGGGCACGAATCCAAGCCGGGGCAACCGTCACAACCTGCTCCCTCACCCTCGGGTCAAAGGTCAGCAAAATTGCGGCCGGATGCGATACGGCTGAGCCGGGCGCAGAAGCGTACTTTGGTGGTCTCTACTTCGCAAACAAGAAGCAGCAGTTTGATCTGATGACCTTGCAAATGCACTCCTCGCCAAACACCTACAGCAACATGCTGTACAAGGGTGCGACGCAGAGCAAAGGATACTCGGTCTATCAAGGTATCATCCAGGCCGCACGCGGTGCGATCGGCGTCGATGCGTACCAAACCAACAACAACTTAATTTTGGATCACACCGGCCGCGCGGACTCACTCCCCGGCTTGATCATCGATGCGGACGAATTGGCTTGCTCCCACGGAGCGACCATGGGCACCCTCGATGCAGACCAGATCTATTACCTCCGGGCCCGAGGTATCCAAGAAGCTGACGCACGTCGCTTATTGGTTATGGGCTTCTTTGGAGAATTGGTCGAACGCATTCCAAGCGAAGCAGCTCGCGAACGCATGTTCGAATTGATTGGTGAAAAACTAAAAGAAACAGACACATGAGCAATTGGCATGAAGTCGCATCCGTCGCCGACTTTAAAAAAGACGATCGCAAATACATCGAAGTCGCTGACGAGGAGATTGGTATCTTTAAAGTCGGCCAAGAGTATCACGCCATCAGCATTTGGTGCAGCCACGCTCGCGTCAGCCTGATGAACGGCTTCGTTGACGAACACTGTATCCAATGCCCCGCGCATGGCGCTGAGTTTGACTTACGAGATGGCAGCCACATGAGCGCCCCAGCGGTGCGACCCGTGGAGAGCTTTCCTGTCAAAGTCGAAGGCGACAAAATCTTCGTACAAGTCGAAGAGTAAGCGTTTGGAAGGAGCGCCTTAAGAAGCGCAGTATAAGAGAAAGGCACCTGACTTCAGGTGCCTTGCTTTTTGCCAGTGCCGATCTGCCTCGGCTTAGCTGGCATATTTCATCAAATGTCTCCTGCCAATTGGGATGGGGCAGTTCTACCTTCAAAAACATGGGAAAAATGGGGACGGAGACATTTTGCCCCCCTTTGTCGTTAGCCAATGGCAACTTCCATTTCTGACTTGCCATTCAGTGGCAGAAAATCTCCGGCTGATTCCACGTTTGGGGACG
>Ga0209187_1000990_pt1 | contig 37817 bp, 37 predicted proteins | sample BantaG_FD_187430 | JGI IMG/M metagenome (GOLD analysis project Ga0209187, IMG submission 187430) | Marine algal microbial communities from Bantry Bay, Ireland - BantryBay_4 metaG (SPAdes) (version 2) | ecosystem: Host-associated > Algae > Red algae > Unclassified | place: Bantry Bay, Ireland...
ATCTGTACCAAATAATGGCTTTTTTGATCTTAAATGAGACCGTAGCTTATTCTCAAGCTCAGAACTTAATTCTAATTTATCTTTCATTTACGCTAAGTTAATAGACACAGTTTAATGAACAGTCTCAAATGTATATATTGATTTAGAAGTTTCAATTTTTCCAAATCCAACCGATGACTTTATACGCTTTGAGTCAAATGTCTTCGTAGATAGTTTTTCTATCTTTAATTCGAATGGAGAATTATTGGGTACTTATAAAACTATTAATAACTCCATAAATCTCTCACACTTATACCCTGGTATTTATTTCTTAGAATTAAAAATTGGCGATACTAGAGTTGTAAAGAAAATAATAAAAAATTAGATTATGCTCAATATTAGTGACAGTTGAAAAACTATTGACGCATATGAATAAGTTATTGCTTTCTTTATATCTTTATAGTATGCATGTTTCAAATGCCGACTCCAAGTTGGTGGGAAGAAGTACACACCGAAACTGTGTGTTAATTTCCGATTAGACGAACAGATTCCTGCTAATAACCTCATAAGAATACTCAACCAAACACTGGATCTAAGTTTTGTCTCTAAAGATACTGAGCATATCTATTCTCACACTTATGAATGGAATAGACTTAAAAGAGGCAGATGTCCAAAGTGATAAGCTAAAGCCGAACCAATATCTAAAAGCAAAACAAGCATTTATTAAGTTTGGAGAATGAACTTATATAATGTCCAGTCTAGGATGCAACTCTGATGAAATATCTACGAAATTGGATATTTTAAAGCCAACAATAAAACGTATCTTAACCAATATGATAAAAGACAAACTAATAGAAAAAATCGGAAGTGGCTCAGGAACAAATTATTCAATATGGTGAAATCTGACACATAGCATTTGGCGATGACAGGATATACGCCTTCGTCGGATACGTTGCAAGACGACGTTACCTTACAACTAATTTTAAAAATCAAATAAACATGAAAGTTACAGCTGAAAAAAATGAAAAAGTGGCTAATATGATCTTTGCATCTATTTATCCCCTTTATTGGAATCGATTAGAAAAAAATGGTAGAACAAAGGAAGAGTACCATAAAGTATTAGAGTGGTTTACTGGTTTTGATGAGGAGAAACTGCAATCACTGATTGCAGAGAAAGTGACCTTTAGAACGTTTTTTAAAAAGGCAAAAATCCATCCCAATGCACACATGATTAAGGGAGTCGTTTGTGGTTATCGAATAGAAGAAATAGAAGATGAGTTTGAATTATATAAGCAATGTAGACAAATGGAAAAGTTAATTGATGAATTAGCAAAAGGTCGGAAAATGGAAAAGATATTACGTGAGGAAAAAAAATAAGACTGGTAATACAAAGTGTATGATATTCATATCTTTTTGATGCAGTGTTTTAGCAACTTAAATTATCAAGTTAGGTAAATTCTGAATATCCATTTGTAATAATTTCATCCTTAAAGCGAGGGTCAGTATTGAAATTAGAATAACTAATAATTCTAAATTATTGAAGCAAATATATCCGTAGAACATTGATAAAAGAGGGCATACATTGATATTTATATTATCATATTTACGTCCCTACTTTTGAGTTCTAAGTAGTGCTACTGATTTGTTCTGCACATTTAAATTATTTGCTAATATTAGGTAGATTTTTTTGCAAATGGGATGGTATGTAAGTATGTTAGTGTTCCCAATTATGAAAAATTAAATTAATTCCAAAAATGATGAAGAGAATCGGTTTGACTTGTATTACGGTATTTATAATTTTCGGTTGTAAAAGTAGTATAGACAATAAAGCACCACAGGATACGCTTGAAATTAGTGAGCCTAAAGGCGCTGATAATGTCGCTTATAAGTGGGGAAGAATGGCTTTAGAGGCCCAAGCTAATGATACTGAAAGATTTAAACCAAGACCTACTGTCACCTCACGTTACCTAGGACTGATTTTCGTTTCCGTTTTTGATGCATGGTCGATGTTTGATGATAAAGCTACTCCAGTCTATTTGGAGGGCATAGAAAAACGACCAACAAGCGAACATACATTGAGCAATAAGGAAATTGCAATCAGTTATGCTGCATATCGTACAATGAATGAGTATTATTATTCAGATACGATCCTGTTCGCAAACTTTATGCAGGAATTGGGCTTAGATCCAATGAATGAATCTTTAGATCCTACAACACCTGAGGGAATAGGTAACTTAGCTGCGAATGCGATTATCGAAGTTAGAAGAGGTGATGGTTCTAATCAATATGGTGAAGAAGAGGGTTCTAACGGGGAACCCTATTATAATTATGTCGGATACCAACCCATCAATTCTGCAGATAAGAATTTAGATCCTAATCGTTGGCAGCCAAAATATTTTTCTGATGGGAAGGGTGGGCAATATGCTCCAGGTTGTTTGACACCGTTTTGGGATAAGGTTAAGCCTATTGCATTAAAATCAGGAGATCAGTTTCGTCCAGGACCTCCACCTATGATTGGTTCAGAACAATTAGAAAAAGAAGTACAAGAGGTCATAGACTTACAAGTGAATCTTACGGATTACCAAAAAGCATTGGTAGAGTTTATGAGAGATGGTCCACAATCTGTGCAGCAAGCTGGGCATTGGTTGAAATTTGCGCAGGATATTTCTCGCAGAGATAATCATACCTTAGATGATGATGTGAAGATGTATTTTCTAAATCAAGTCGTTGCAATGGATGCCTTCATCGCATCGTGGGACTCGAAAATGTTCTACGACTATGCCCGCCCGTATGCGCTGGTACATCAATATTTTGAAAAGCAAAAAATTAAGGCATGGGGAGGTGAAGGAAAAGGAATGATAGATATGGATGGTAAAGATTGGAGACCATACTCACCAGAAATATTCTTATGTCCTCCATTTCCAAGTTACACTTCAGGACATAGTACCATAAGTGGAGGTTGCGCAGAAGCTTTGAAAATGTGGACTGGTAGCGAAAAATTTGGTACACAAGATACTTTAGTAGCAGGTGCTCTTACAGAACCCAACAATTTAGGGGATACAATCATTCTGAAATTCCCAACCTTTACAGAGACCGCAGAAATGGCAGGTATCTCTAGAGTTTTAGGTGGATATCATATACAAGCGGATAATGTCGCTGGGTTGGAATTAGGGAGAGATGTAGCCAAAGAAGTCTGGAAATTTTACAAAAAACATCTAGGAGAAAAATGATACTTCTTTTATACCTCGGGATTTGGTTTTTAATTGGTGCCTAAAAAAAGATAAGGCCTTCCTACATTTAAGAAGACCTTACAACAAGCAATTATGAAGTCACAAAAAACTTCTTTTTCTTAATTCAATTTTAGAATCTTATTCCATAGCCTACAGAGAAGCTTACCCCTTTAGGACGTATACCTGCATCTACTATGAAATTATCACTGGTAAAATCTGTCAACGCTTGGTTATATGAGATCTCTGTCAGAAATTCTCCATCGCCGTATGGAAACTTAATACCCGCTACTATATTTCCATCTATACCTATACGCTTATAGTCGTCACTCGATAAGTTAAGTGGTGTGTTAGCAATTGTAAAGTCCAAAATTGCTGTGGCCTTAGTTCTCACTGCACCTGATGCCGCATAGCTTATACCTGGCCCTGCTGCAACATATGGCTTTATACTTCCAAGTCCCCTTATGTTATATTGTAACATGATTGGTGTTGTTATCGTATTGACTTCGGTAGTGACCTTAAGGCCGACGGGTATCGGCATATTGGCGATATCTATACCTATAGATTCAGCGACTTGGAATCCTCTGACTTGATAGATAAGACCTGATCTGACACTTAGGTAATTGTCTAAAGCATGATCTACAATTATGCCACCTGTAAATCTATTGATTGATTTTATATCTAAAAAATCTGCAGATACGCCAGTCGTATTTACATTGGCTGAATGGATACCTGATGTTAGGTATACGCTTGTCTGTGCAGTCATTATGAAGGCAGAACATATCGCCATCGTTGTCATGTACATTTTCATCCTTTTCATGTGCTTTATTTTTTTTAGTTATAAAATCAAAATTAAGTTTCTACGTCAGAGACGTTTCATGTCTTCTTTTTTTATGAGGAAGAATAATTGTAGTCTTGACGAGAGGAAGATGTTAATGGATGTTAGGTCGATGTTAAAGGAATACTAATGATTGTTGCGTTACAGAATGCATCATAGTAATACTTGTAGCTAAGCATTCCATAAGTAAGCGAACGGCGCTCCGCGGAGTATCGAGGACTCGCGTATACCATCTACATAACGCAAAGAAAAGTGACACTCCACTATTCCCCAATAGATTCGCATTAAATAAGATTTAAATTTTTGCGTTATAGCTTTATGATTAAGTAGATTATATTGATATTGAGGTAAAATTTTACTACATGACTTTAGTTAGAGTTTTTCTTATGGCACTTATATTTACATCTTGCGGATTACACGTGCTTACTGCTCAGGATCATTTCCTTGTAGAATTAGAGAATAGAAGTCCAGATGTCAAAGCTCAAGTGAAAGCTTATGAAGGTTACCCATCTATTCCATTCTTAGCTAAGGATACAGATGGCGTGGAACATTCTGTCGGATCACTGAAAGGTAAGACGTCATTCTTATGGTTTTGGAATGAAGACTGTCCTAAATGTATAGAACATATCACTGCGTTAAATAGAGTCCAAGATGAGAATCCTAATACATTGCAAGTGTTGTCATTTTCTGATAACAAGAAAGAAGAAGTTCTGGCATTCCAAGCAATGAATTCTATGAGCTTTCCAGTGATTGCTAATAGTAAATTACTAGCTGATGGGCCTTATGGCGGTGATTTTGGCTATCCTCGATTATTTATAGTAGATCAGTTTGGCGTAATAAAGTATGTGATCCCTGAGGTGGAAATGAGAGGTGATTTCGATGCTTATGGATTCTTTGAGGCAGTAGAGAGGTCATTGCAAAAATCGAAGTAATGACTCGGCACAATATATCCTCTGGAGCTCATTGGGAGGACATAGTAGGATACAGTAGAGCAGTTAGGATCGGAAATGTGGTAGAAGTGTCTGGCACGACTTCTGTCAGAGATGGACAAGTTCTGCATGCGAATGACGCCTACTCACAAACCAAAGAAATAATACAAATGGCGCAGAAAGCTCTCTTAGAAGCTGGGGCAACATTATCGGATGTGGTAAGGACTCGCATGTATACTACAAATATTAATTTATGGAAGGAGATCGGTAAAGCTCACGGTGAGGCATTCTCAGAAATCAGACCTACCACCACTATGGTAGAAGTTTCTGGATTAATCGATCCAGAAATGTTAGTCGAGATAGAATTTACAGCATTTGTATCTTAATTATCACTTTTCTATTAAGAATCTTTAAGTATCGGACATTTATACTTTAGAATTTCTTTTTCTTATCTGATAGACAACTTACCTTCGCCCCTCATGTCAAAGACCTATTCTATAAAAGAGATTTATTATACCCTGCAAGGAGAAGGCTTCCATTCTGGTAGGCCAGCGATCTTCTGCAGATTCTCAGGGTGTAATCTCTGGAGTGGGAGAGAGGAGGATAGATCTTCTGCCGTCTGCAAGTTTTGTGATACTAATTTTTGGGGAACCGATGGAGAGAATGGTGGTAAGTATAGCGCAGAATCATTATCGGAAAAAATCTTAGAATTATGGCCATTGGCTGATAAGCCATTCATAGTATTTACAGGAGGGGAACCGGCGTTACAGTTAGATGAGCCGCTGATCACAGAACTAAAGAAATACAAATCAGAGATAGCCATAGAAACTAATGGTACCTTAGAATTGCCGGACGGTATCGATTGGATATGTATGAGTCCTAAGGCTAATACTGAAATCGTGGTTACCAAAGGACAAGAAATGAAAATTATCTATCCACAAGAAGGAATTGATCCTTTAGATTTTATTGGTTACGATTATGAGCATCTCTACATACAACCGATGGACAATCCACTTAGAGATGAGAATACGATACAAGCTATAGAATTCTGCAAGCAGTATCCAAAGTATAAACTGAGCATCCAATCTCATAAGTATCTTAATATTCCATAATGCTTGTTTGAATTCTAAATTGTCATTAAATATAGAATATCGAGCCTTATTAAAGCCGAACAAAGAAAGCAAGGAGTTAGGAGATATAGTGTTTTTTTATAATCACAATTAATAACAAATTGAAAATACGTTTCACATCAGAAATTATTGTTGTCTATTTCACTTTACTGATTGCACTGGTGACATTCATAGCTTGTGGTGTAAATAAGTCTATAATTGCAGTAAACAAAAGTTTCTCAGTTGATCACTTTTGTAATCTATTGCATACTGATGATGATCTTAATTGCTTAGAATATACAACTGACTCTACGAGAGTAGATGTTGTGATGGATGAAAAAGGAGTAACTTATTCTGTACAGATATTTGACACAGATATTCAGTCAGATATGACTGAACGAGATGCTAAGTTATACAAAGAATCCTGTTTTGAGATTTTCTTTGATCCAGATGCAGATGGTCTATATTATTATGAAATAGAAGTCAATGCCAAAGGCGCTATCTTCGATTACATACTCAAGGATGCGGTAGGTCCACTGAATACAGAGGAAAATATGATCTCATGGCATATACCTCAATCTAATCTAAAAGTCCACATAAACGGAACACTGAATGACAGCAGCGATACAGATCGTTTTTGGTCTTTTGATCTAAGGATTCCGTGGAGCCTTATCAAAGAGGGAAGACCAGCGAAAGGCAGTCACTGGGCATTTAACTTTATGCGAGTAGACAGAGACCAGATAGATGAGCCTACTTATTGGGTATGGAAACCTACTGGGACTACACTGATCCATAAGCCCGATGCATGGCCGCAGGTAGAATTCTAATAACATATAAAAATTATAAATGAGATACATATTTCTATTAATATCAGCCTCAGTTATTTTTTCTTCTGGATGCAAAACAGTTTCTGATAAGACGACGACATTGCCCATTGCTACTCAAATAAATACAAATCAAACGAAACTCGAAGATGTCAAGACACTAACGACTATAGCTTTTGGGTCATGTAACAGGGTAGATGAAGCACAGCCATTATGGTCAGATATTGCGGCAGAGAATCCTGGTATATGGTTGTGGTTAGGCGATAGTATCTATGGTGACTCTGAGGATATAGAAGTATTAAGATCTAAGTATAGAAAGCAAAAAGAAATTCAGGGATACAAAAATATATTAGATAGGATGCCTGTTATAGGGATATGGGATGATCACGATTATGGTGTTAATAATGGTGACGAAACATTTTCGATCAAAGCAGCAAGTAGAGATGCATTCTATGATTTCTTAGATATTCCAATGGATAGTCCTATGAGAAATCGAGAAGGTGCTTACCAATCTTATGAGTTTGCATCAGCTAATAAGAGTATCAAAATTATACTACTGGATACAAGATATTTCAAAGATCCCATCCAAAGAAAAAATAGAAAATATATTCTCGATGCCAATAATGATATGTTAGGTGAGACTCAGTGGAAGTGGTTACAATCAGAAATGGAAGGCAACTATGATCTAATAATTATTGCTAATGGAATACAAGTGATTCCTGAAGAACATCCATATGAGAAATGGGCTAATTACCCCACTTCGAGAAAGCGATTATTAGAGATGTGCTCTGATGCTGAGGGAGAAGTCGTATTCTTAAGTGGCGACAGACACTTCGGAGAAATAAGCCAATTGACGAGATCTAACGGAAAGATATTATACGAAGTTACGTCGAGCGGTATGACTCACTCATATGAAGAATTAAAAGAAGAATCTAATAAATATAGAAAGGGATTGTTTACAACTCAGCTTAATTACGGCATTCTGCAGATCAGTGAGGAGAGTATCCTCTTACAACTTAAAGGCGAAAAAGAAATTGTAAGAAATGAACTAAGTATTAAGATATAATCTCTTCTGTCTATACTTAGAGATTATACCTTAACCCAAGAGATACCTTAGATGTGTTGCGACTATAGTTATCTATATCTATTACCCTTGTTGGGTTGTATCTGTAAGAAGCTGAAACAGAAAAAACAGGGCTCATCTTATACTCTATACCTGATGCAAGATAGAGACTATTGTTGTAATTAAGTGTTATGGTTTCAGGTGCTGGGTTCAGCCCTATGGGTACACTAGTTAAGCGTTCTTGTGGAGATATCACATAATCATTAAGATGGTATTGTTTTCCTACAGAAGAGTGTAAGCTGAACCTACGATTTATCTCATAGTTTAATGAGACTCCAACTGAAAGATATTTCATCGATTCTTCCAGTGGTTGTATACTCCTATATTCATTTGCATTTACACCAACAGTTACTTCCTGATCTTGATTGTTCAGTTCATCTGTAACTCTGACTCCACTGGGCAGTTGACTATCTGAGCTGAAGTTTTGGTTGGTTTTCCAGCTATAGAGAGATTGAGTGTAGCCTCCTGATATGCCGATGCTCCATCTGTTTTTGCTAACCTGTAGACCTAATACAGCAGAAGTACCTACTGCATTTAATGAAGTGAAGTAATCAGAGTCTGCACCTAAGAAAACAGTAGTCTTATAATTTGTTGTAGATGTAACACTTGGACTTACTACAGTTGGTAAGAAATCCATAGTTAAAGATCTTTGATAATTTAGAAGATAACTTTGGGATCCTATTGTAGGAATGACCATTGATTTATTTGTATTCAGGTACATATTTTCTCTGTCAGTATTGTTACTGACTTTTGTACTTACTGTTATTGACTTATAGCTTACATTGGATTCTGCAGGAATTGCATTTTGTTTTATTTCAGCAAGAGCAACTGGATTTGCATCACCTTGATTTCTTGCTTTGGTTTTCGTTGTTGCTTTATTGAGTCTATTAGAATCATCGATAACTTTTGCTTTCTGCGTTGTAGGCGTATTTGTGCTATTGTTTATTTCTGAAGGATACACTTTTTCACTTTGCCTTATTTTATTATTTCTATTGCTCGCTGGCGCTTTTATGTTTTCTGATGTCACAATAATTTTTTCCGTGGAATTTTTAGGGGTAGTTTTCTCTGATTGAGATTGGATAATAGGATCAGCTACGGCTATGGTGTTGGCTATTTGCTCTCGACTTGTCATTAAGAAAAGGCTTGCCACAATACCGATGCCTAAGCCAATTAAAATCCAGAACAAGACCTTGCGGTCCTTCTTCTGTGGCATCTCTTTGTCTAGGGTATGATGCATCCCTTTCCATCCTCTATTTACTCTATCTACTTTTTCTACAATATGTGATGTAATATTATCCTGCTTCATTATAATCGTTTTTATACACTTTGGTATATTCTTTTTGTAATATCTTTCTTGCCTCGGCTAAGTGCCACCTGCAAGTGTTTTGATTGATCTGGAGTGTCTCGCTTATCTCCTTATGCCCATATCCTTCTATGGCGAACAAGTGGAAAACTTGCATCTGCGTCTTTGATAATTTGTCTAATAGTGAGATGAGATCTTGGTAATATAATTTATGTTCTGATGATTGGACAGCTGGTTCTTTGTGTTGCTCCTCATATATTAGGAAGGCAAGATCTTTTTTACTTTTTCTAAAGTAGTCACTCAGACTTCTAAATATAATCTTACGTATCCATCCTTCTAATGATCCTTCGTAATGGAAGTGATCTATCTTCTGGAATATCTTAAGGAATCCGTTATTGAGTATATCTATGATCTGATCATCATCTTGGGTATAACGCATAACCATCCGTTCCATGATGGGAAAGAAATGGCGATAGAGTTTTTCTTGCGCCTTTCTCTCATTAGCGACACAGCCATTTATGGTGTTCTGCCATTGCTTCTTGTCTCTATGTGCTATAGTCTCCAATGATATATCTAAGTACGATTATTGTCGATTCTTGTTGATTGTTATTCTATAAAATTATAGAAAATCTCAGCGACATTCTTTTATAATGAATACGTTGGTCATGGAAAGTTGTCCTTGTCCATCTATCGACGTATACGTAATTGGCTTTCTGAAATTTATAACCTAAATCAAATCCAAACTTATGACTCTCTTTTCCGAATCGTATTCCTAATGCAGGATAGATCATAAGACCACCGCTTGCTTCTGATATACCATATTGATCATCGGATAATGCAATGCTGTATCCTGTCTGAAGATTGTAGAATAGACTTGTATTCTTAGGCGAGAAGTTACCACTTATCTCTGCAAAGATGGGAATCATTTCTTCACCAGAATTCCAAATATATTGGTCGTAACCCACCCCGAGTCCTACAGCTAATAATCTATTGAATTTATGCCCAGCTGATATCGATAAACCAAAACCGAAAACACCATTGGCTCGGTTACCATCGTTAGGTACGATGACTTGCGCTCTTGCAGATGTATATAGTCCAGAGTGCTTATAATTGTAAGGCGTTTTAGGCTTTATGGCACTGTATAATTCATTGGCATATTCTTCTGAGTCGAATGACGCCTTAGGATATATGCCTCGGATTTCTGATTGCTCTATAGAAAGTAGATCTGATACGCCTTGGAGTCTTAATTTAATTTGTTCTTCTCCAGCCCATTCTTTTAGATATCCTTCTATAGGATGGCCATTTTTTAGCACTACTACTACATGAGCATCTTTGGGCTCTGTAGTCTCAGTTACTTGACAGATTGCTGATCCACAAGATATCAGTAGTATGGCAGATACTGCTATTGCTAAAATTATTTTCATAATCTATTTTTTAATTGACTCGATATACAGTGAGCAAAGATGTCCAAGCGATACATATATCGCTTGGACGATTACAATCTCATTAAATTATTTTGCTACAGATAAGAAACTCATCTCCTTTAATTTACTTGGGTCTGAGGTGTCATATTGGTACAATCCATCAGCACCTATGACTAATAAGTGATCAGCACTTAGAGATATCGCATCAAAGGCGTCTATATCCTTCACGTGATCAATTCTATTATCATCTATTTTTTCTAATTCGTCGGTCTCGAATACTTTTAGTCCGTGTTCTCCTTCGCATAGGTAGAGATTATTGCCTCTCACACTTAGTCCGTGAGGGTGTTCCATATCATAAGACTTAATTAGTCTCGGATTTCGTATGTTACTAACATCTAAAACGTCTAATTGGTTAATGAAATTTTGACACATCGTCCCATCTCTAAGTGTCACATAGGCGATGTCATCTTTTACAAATACTGGGTCACAAGCATTGGCGTGTTGGAAGTCTGAGAGGTATTCTGGAGACTCTGGAGATGCCAGATCGTAGATGAAAACACCATTCTGAGAGCCTATGAATAGGTAGTCTTCGTAAGGGAAAAGTGTCTCAATATTCCAGCTCACAATTGTGGTATTGGTTTGATCTGGTTTGCTTGGGTTTTCTATGTTATATGATATTAATTCAGAATTATTAATTACATATAAGTAGTCATTCTTCAGAGAGAATCTTGCTTGAGATCCTGCTTGCCCATCTGTGGCTGTCCCTCCGGTAGTTGTATTGCCACTGGGAACACCTATGTTAGAATCAAACAACTCAAAATTACCCCTCTGAAACTGCTCGCTACCAAAATTAGGTGAATTACAATCCACCTCCATGGTTCTTCCTGTACTTTCATATCCTATAAAATATCCCAGTTCTTCTCTAAAGCCATAATTCTCAAATACATCCTCATCACGACAAAGTAGCCTTGGATTATTAATATCTGTAATGTCGATAGTTAGTAAGTCTACATAGTTATCTGCGTACAAAATGTTATCTCTTATAGCCATATCTAAATTACCAGGTATCTCTACGAAAGCAACATTCTGAGGTGACTCAGGATTGCTGTTGTCTATGACATGTATGCCCTTATTCTTTTCATTAATGAGGATGTTATTATTGTAGAAATAGAATTTGCCAGTTTCTTCCATTTCTTGTGGCGACTCAGTAACTATAGGAATTCTAAATTCTTCAGGTTGTACAAAGACAGTGGTATATTCCAAAAATCGTTGTGTCTCATCACATGTATCTTCTAGGCACGAAGTCATAGTTATCGTGGTAAATAGACCGATAATAATAACACAAAAAGAGAAGCTCGTAATACTGAATGATTTTTTCATAACTAATATATTTGTTTTTATATCTGGATAGACGAGGGTTAATCTCTACTTTGTTGGTAGATATTGCTTTTATTTTTCAAAACAAAAACAATTGATATATGATGACTAATCTAATTGCCTTATTTGGCTCAGCAATAATTCCCTTATTGGTGGGTGCCATCTGGTATAGTCCTAAGGTGTTTGGCAATGCTTGGATGAGAGCTGCTGAGAAAACTAAGGAATCACTGGAATCTGGTAATATGCTCATCATATTTGGACTGACTTATATATTAGGTGTCTTTCTGGCTGTAGGCCTAAGTACAGTTACCAATCATCAGGCAGGGTTGATGCAACTTTTTGCCACACATCCCGACTTCGCAATTGACGGTTCTGATGTGAAAGCCACCTTCGATTCTATTATGACGGCATACGGAGATCGACATCGTACTTTTGGTCATGGAGCAGCACATGGTGGATTGGCAGCATTCTTCTTTGCATTGCCTATTATTGCGATCGTTGCATTATTCGAGCGTAGAGGTGCTAAGTATATTGGTATTCACTTTGGATATTGGTTAGTTACAATGATACTTGTGGGAGGAGTTGTTTGTCATTTTATGTAATTGATTTCCAAATTCAAAAAGTTGGATTCTCCATAGTTTATGATGTAATAGCTATGTTAATGTTATTATTAAAGAATTATCATTTTCTAATACAATTGCAATAATCTTATCTTAGAAATGTGAAAAAACTAACATAATACTTAGACACATCAGAATTTGGAGGCTTCTTCGACGAAGAGTTTGAAGAATATACCATTCCATTATTTAAGAGGATAATCGATAGTGATTTTTAATTAATTTTTTCAGATATAACGGAGAATGAGCTTTTAAATGCTCCAAGTCAAGTAAAAAACCTTATAGAGTCGTTGCCAATTAGTTCAACTAAATATGTCATATCAGACGAAGAATCCATTAAGCTTGCCAAGAAATACATTGAAGAAAAAGTTGTAGGCCAAACTTCTTTTATTGACTGTTTACATATTGCCTTAGCAACTATTCAAAATGCTAATTCTAATAAGCTGGAATTTTACCCACATTGTAAACGTTGTTAGAATATTAGGATATAATTCAGTTAATTTGGCTGAATCATATAAACAAATAGATATTAGATCACCAAGAGAACTTTTAACCCATGAATAAAATGAATGAATCAATAAAAGGATTTGATGCTGTTCAATTCATGAGAGATCAGCGAGATCGATTATCCAAAGAATTGTATGGACTTTCTACAGAGGAAATTATAGAATACTTGAAAACTTCTCAAGCCAAAGAAAGGGTAAAGCCAAGAGCATAGCATTGTCATAATAATGCTATGCTCTTGCTTCGAAGTGGGTGTTTAAACACTATCCTTCTACACAACCTTCACAGTCCAGCCATGAGTGTCTTCTAATCTTGTACTCCTAATGCCATTGATCGTATCCTTGAGCATAGGTGATATTTTGTAATCATCAGGATTAAGATTGATCTCGTCTCCCTTGTAGCCTATAGTCTTGACGTTAGCGACTACAGCAGCTGTTCCTGCGCCGAAGACTTCCTTAAGAGTGCCTTCTTTTCCAGCAGCCATAATTTCTCCTATCTCTATAGGTCTTTCTTCTACGGTATGTCCTTTTTCCTTAAGTATGGCGATTAGGGAGCTTCTTGTGATACCTTCTAATATAGTGCCTTCTTTTATAGATGGTGTGATGACTTTATCACCTATGGCGAAAAAGATATTCATTGTACCTACCTCTTGAGCATACTTGAATTCTTTAGCATCTAACCATAATACTTGGTCGTAGCCTTCTGACTTAGCGAGTTCTGTCGGGTAGAGTGATCCTGCATAATTACCGGCAGCTTTAGCATATCCTGTACCGCCTTCTGCTGCTCTGATATATTTAGTCTCTGCTTTAAGTCTGAGTGACTTACTGTAATAAGGGCCTACTGGACAGCAGAATATAACAAACTTATAGGTCTTCGACACTTGTACACCTATGAACTCATCCATCGCTATCATAAATGGTCTGAGATATAATGCACTGCCTTCTTGCTTAGGAATCCAGTTCTGTTCTAATTTGACTAATTCGTAGATGCCTTCCATGAATGCATCCTTGGGAAATGCTGGCATACATAATCTTTCTGCAGATCGATTAATTCTCTTGCTGTGCATCTCTGGTCTGAACAACATCGGAGTGCCATCGATACTTTTGGTCGCTTTCATACCTTCGAAAATGGACTGACCATAGTGCCATGCTATGTTAGCAGGATGTATAGAAAATTTTGCAAATGGCTCTATTCGGAAGTCTCCCCATTCACCATCTTTGTAGTCTGCAACATACATGTGGTCAGTGAATACTTTTCCAAATGGGATATTATCAAAATCAAGTAGATGAAGCTTAGAGGTTTCCGCTTTCTTAATATTAAGGCTGGTTTCTATCATAGATATTGATTTTATAGATTGTGAAGGAATAGGTTCTATATTGTTCTATGTTTCTCAATACAAATATACTTCTATGCGTACTAAGAATCTTACACGAAAATACGTAATTTTATAATATTCTTTACAAAAGTTAATTTTTAGCAATATTCAAAATTATATTTTGTATTAATCGATAAAAATGTCTAATATTTTGGATATTCCGATGCTTAACACTGATTACTATCTAATTCCTGAGGCTCAATCCATTACTACAATAGGTAATAAAGAAACAGCAACCGTAGCTATAGTTCTTAGGTCAGAAGACCACGAATTACATAGTCCACTGCTCCATAATATCTTAAAGGCTATCCAAATAGATGTAGAGAAAGATGTTTTATTTTTCTTAATTGAGAAAGGCCAGTCATTACATATATCTACACAAATCAAGGAAGGCATAGAACTAGTCATGTGTTTTGGGCTAGGTATAAAAGATATCGGAATGCATGCCAGTTTTCAGGCCAATACATTCTATCCTACAGAGACTTATAAGATAATGCTAACTCATAGTCTGGCTAAGTTAGACGCTGATAAGATGAAGAAAAAGCATCTATGGACAGCTCTCCAAAATAATTTTTTAAAGTCATAAATCAGCTTTAGTGGAGAACCTAATATTTGCCACAGGCAATCAACACAAAGCCTCAGAGGTCAGAAAAATATTATCTGATACACCATATAATATCTTGACACTATCGGATATAAATTATCATGAAGATATCGCTGAGACAGGGGATACCTTCGCAGAAAATGCAAGTATTAAGGCACGAACCATTTATGAGACGACGAGTAGAAATGTATTCGCCGATGATTCTGGATTAGAAGTATGGGCACTTGATATGGCTCCTGGCATATACACAGCAAGATATGCTGGCGATCAAAAGAATGATAATGATAATATCGATAAACTATTAGATGCATTAAAAGGAGTAGAAGATAGACGAGCGAGATTTGTTGCAGTAATGGCTGTGATAGTTGATGGTCAGTTGGAGACTTTTGAAGGAATTGTCAATGGGACTATCGCTGATCAGAGAATGGGGGAGGGAGGATTCGGTTATGATCCGATATTTATACCAGAAGGATATAACCAGAGTTTTGCCCAGTTAGATGATGGTGTGAAGAATCTAATCAGTCACAGATATCATGCGCTATATAAAATGGGAAAGCACTTACAAGAAAGCAAAAAAGGTCAGCGATAAATTACCGCTAACCTTTTGTAGTTATTATAAATCCTGAAAATTATTAAGAAAGATAGTTCTTATGCTATTCATACTCAAAATGAAGTGTGAGTAGCATTCTATTTTTTTACGGCTATTAAAGTACTTCTACTTCAGCTGTATATTGCAACTCAGCATCTGCCAGTTTAAATACCAGATTATAGTTTCCCTTATCAAAGAGGCTCTTACCTATGATAATCTTTTTAGTCTTAACAGGAAGGACGTATACAAGTTTTTCATCATTTTGGTAGATGGTTATCTTTTCTACTTTCTCCTGCGTTTTGAATTTTATATCTCCTTTGATTGCCTCATAGACCGCTTCTTCGAAAAAGTCAAAACCTGCTTGACTTTCGACTGCAATTATCAGTTCGGCGTTTTCTATGATAATTTTTTTGTCAGAATCTGTACTGTTGCCTTCCTCCAATATCGTAAATCCGAATAGGGTGAGGCATAGAAATAGAGATGCTATACTTATACTTTTAGTCATTGTATACTTTTTACTTATTATAAAATTGTGGTAGCATACGAAGTTCTGATTTCCGCAGAACTGCAGCTTAAGTAAAAAGGTGTTATGTGGTAAAAGGTATAATTTTTCTACGTCAATCTGTAAGTCTTAAATTCAGCTTACATCATACCGCCGAATTTAATGCACAACTAACTTAGAAGCGTACATTCTCCGATCTCCTCCGACATCAAAAATCAGTCTATAGTCTCCTTGGTTAAAAAGGCTGCGACCTAATTTGATCTTCTTTGAATCTACAGGTAGTAGGTATACCATACTTTCCAGAGCATCATAGACTCTGATCTGCACAGTTTCGTCATTAGTGACAAATACAAGTTCTTCCTGAAGATCGTCATATATCGCTTCGGAGAAAAATACTAAGTCAGCCTCTGATTCTATAGAGACGGACAGCTCTGCATTTTCCACCAGCATGACTTCTTTGATTGTAGACGTATTGGTAGTAGTTGGGTAGATTGGGTTCAATATGTTTAAGAAGCTTATCATAAATATCCATGAGATATAGTTCGTCATAGTACTCATAAGCCAATTATTTTATTAAATGAATAAAAACATATTACAAATAAATTATATGCAACTACCGTACCAAGTATTATTATTTTGTTTAATATGTAATTGTTTGGTCTAAGTTTTTTTGACAATGATATTGTAGTACTGATCTAATACTATAGTGAGATGGGAGAGTCTGTGGATAGAGAGGTTGTGTAGATGTCATGTACTGAATGTCCAAACAAAAAAAGCCCATCAAAATTAATTGATGGACTCTTTCATACTTATTTTCTCTGACGGAGCTTAGCTCTTTTTCTTAGCAGCGTCAGCTTTAGGATCTACTGCATTTGGATCTTTGTCTACTTTACCTTTTATAGTTAAGTAAGTATTTACAGGATCAGTGTTAGAAGTAATTGTTACTCTCTTAGACTGTAAGCCACCACCGACTTTACCTTTGTTCTTAGAGTCAAACTGTACCTTAATAACATCGCTACCTCCTGGTGCAATCGGCTCTCTCGGCCAATCTGGAACAGTACAACCACATGAACCTTTAGCGTTCTGGATGATAAGTGGCTCATCACCTGTGTTAGTAAATTTGTATTCATGTACTACTTTCTCGCCCTCCATGATCGTACCATAGTCATACTCAACGTCTTCGAATGTCATCGTCGTAACTGGACCTGCTGGAACTGCAGGTTCTGCGTTAGCTATAGGGTTAGATGAAGGTACTGGAGTATTCACAGCACTTGTCGTAGGTACAGAAGGTACTGCTGCCTCAGCAGTCTCAGCTGCGCCTTTATCATTCTTGCAAGAGAACATAACCATTATGCTCAATGCTAATACAATTCCTAATTTTTTCATTTTAACTTTTTTATTTGATTAAATTATGATACAAATATATCGACTTAACGGAGAATGTAAAGCGGATAAACCCTGATTTCACTGTAGTTAACAAGCGATTAACAATTAGTTATAGACTGATTGTAATAATTACCTTCTTTTGTCATGCTGCTCCATCATCCATTCTTCAAATTCTTCCAAATCAAAGGCATTCAGACAATATTGCGAGGTCAATCCAGCCTTTCTCGCTACACTGACGCCATACCGAGTATCGGCAATTCCAGCTATACTATGAGCATCAGGATTGATACTTAGCAGGACACCTTTGCTCATAGCGTATCGGATAAATGTCCAGTCTATATCCAATCGATTAGGATTAGCATTGATTTCTATGGCGACATTATTATCTGCGCAAGCATTGATTATAGCCATGTGATCTATTGGGTATCCTTTTCTGCTTAGTAATAACCGACCAGTCGGATGACCGAGTATAGAGGTATATGGATTTTCTATAGCTCTCAGTAGTCGAGTTGTTGCTTTCTGCTCATCCATTTTTAGATTAGAATGTACAGATGCTATTATGACATCGAGCTCTGATAGGATATGGTCAGGGTAATCTAAGTCTCCATTAGATAATATATCAGATTCTACTCCAGTGAATACTCGTATATCGTTCTGCTTTTGGTCTATAGATCTAATCTCATCTGATTGCTGCATAAGTTCTTCTATGCTCATTCCGTTAGCATAGAATGCGGACTTAGAATGATCTGTCATAACAAGATATTCGTATCCAGCATCGATGCAGGCTTCACTCATTTGTGTAATGGTATTGAGCCCATCACTATGTGTACTGTGGTTATGTATACATCCTCGGATCGCTTCTTCCGTTATGATATTTTGTCGTTGATATTCTGATTGCCAGTGCTCAGCATTGTGATTCTCTCTGTATTCTGGTATAATGTAGGGTAATTCGTTTTTTGTAAATACTGACTCTTCGTCGTCGTACTTGCCTTTCGCAATGGTGAGCGTGTTCCAGAATTTCTCTGGACATGATTTTCTTACAATATCATAATAGAAGATGTCAGCATCACAATAGCTTACTGCTAATGAGATATTCCGAAAATGATATGATGAATCGACCTTTATTATTTCATCATTTTTTCCTAAAAAATCAGACATTTCTTTTTCGCTCGATGTGGTGATGATATCTATTTGTTCTACGATCTGAGCTTGCCTGTGGATAGGGCCTGTAGTAGAAAATTGCTCCTCTGGGTAAGCAGCTCGCATTTGATTTAGTAACTCATCAGATAACATCCTCGCATCTGCATAGTGCATCTTATGCATCGATTCTACATGGTATTCCAGTTGCTCCTTCAGCGAAGCTTGTGTCTTAGCACCGAAGCCTTTGAGCGCCAGTAGTTTGTTTTCTTGGATGGCATTTAGCAATTCTCCTACCGACTCTATCTTTAATTCTTTCCAGATAGTTGTAATCTTCTTAGCTCCAAAACCCTTAATCCCTAACATGTCGATTATACCAGGCGGAGTCCTTTCCAGATATTGATTAAGTGACTCTATCTCGCCAGTGCCTACTAATTCTGCGATCTTAGAGCTGATGGTTTTGCCTACGCCTTCTATTTGAGAAATTTCTTCTGCCGACATAGACTGTATCTGTTGCGGATGTTTTCTAAGAGTTATATAGGCATTGGTGTAGGACTTTGTTTTGAATGCATTCTCTCCATGCAATTCCATGAGTTTTCCCAATAGTGAAAACTTGCGTGCTATATCTTTATTTGTCATAATTTTCTAAGGACTCAGGCAGTAAATTGCTTGCAGACTTTGTCATATTTTATGAATACACTAAATTCGTACAAAATTAAACGCTGTTGGCGTATCTAATTAATACAACAAAGGAAGTGAATAGTTTCTCTACAATTAGAGATTCATCACTTAAAAAATATTAAATCTATGAACTGTCTATGACATAATAATGAATGTAACAGAGGTGAGAGCCTAAGTTTTTTGATTATTTATTGTCATCACATTTCATAATAAAAATTTAAATCTATGAAATATCTTATACTACTTTTTACATTAGGAATTACTTTAGTTTCTTGCGGAGGTTCTACTTCTACAGGTGCTGCCGCGGATGTCACTGGATACGATACGGAAACTGTGAAAGGGACCAATGTAACTAGAGCCGTAAAGAAAAATGCTGATGGCTTAGTGATAGAAGAAGGCTATATCTCTGGAGGTAAGCGTAATGGGATGTGGGTCACTTATTTCGATGGAGATTATGCTGGACGTATTAAGACTATGGCTTCCTATTCTGATGGTATGCTTAATGGACCATATGTAGAACTTACAAACAGGAGTCAGATCGAGAAAGAAGTTAACTATGCTAATAATAAGTACAATGGAAAGTTTGTCCAATACAAATTCGGCAGAATAGAAAAAGAGATCAATTACATCGATAATGAGCTCAATGGTGTAACTAGAGAATACGACAACAAAGGTGAAATCCAAAAAGAAATCAATTACAAGAACGGTCAGCTCGATGGATTATGGAGAGTGTATAATCAAGAAGGGGATGTGACTCTGGAGTATGAATATAAGAATGGAGAGAAGATCAGTGGCGGAATGGTAGAGAAAAAAGAAGAGTAAGTTGATTGCATTCACAATAAAATCAAAAACCAGAATGCGCTAATCCCAAATCTACTTTAACACACAAAAAAGACATATTATATTAATTTGTTATATATTCATCTTTTAACAATATGATGAATATATCAGACTTATATCTAAGATCGGAAAAGTTGCGACATGCAGCTGGAGATAATATATTCTGCAGATATACAAATAGACTGCAGTGCCTTACACAACTACAGTGGTATATCTACAGCCGACTCGAACAAGCAGAATCTATTACATTGGTAATAGACAATCAAGACGACCTCACTTACATTAATTACTTTCTCAATAAGATGAATGTCAGGCACTTAGCCTATATAGATGTAGTTGGGACAGAAGTGGGATTGACAGAAGGCAGTCAGTTGTCCACTGATGCGATGTCAGAAGCCACTGAGAGAACTGAGAAATTAAAGTTGCAGAAAGATAGACTGACAGATTGTATAGCTAATCTACACAGGCCTGTGTTCGATAATCTGAGCTTAGTCCAGATGAATGATAGACAGATGGTAGCTCATGATACATCATCTGCAACCCAAGGCATCATGAGCTTGCAATCTCTGGTCAGCAACTCAGATAAGTCAGCAAAGAAAATGCTCCTTAGTCAGGCACAATCTATCTACAACCCTGCATTTAGACATCTGGAGAGGATGAGTCCATTTCTGGAAGAGGTTATACACGGTGAGATTGATAATGTAGTACATTATCTATTAGACCTACAAGAACAGGCTTCTCATATTATAAATCTTATAGATAATATCGAAAGAGATATTTCTCAAGAAGCTGAGCGTGACTCTCTATGTATTATATCAAAATTACGATCTCATCAGAACGAAATCAATAGACTAAAAAAACCGAATCACCTATCGTATACAGAAACAGAGGAGAAGAAGGTCGCTCGTGGATTAAATATTTTGGCATCCTCTATTGCAATGGAGAGTTCTGACCTCACAATAGATAATGAAACGATCGAGGAAGTCTATCGGGAGGTAGAATCTTACATCAGACAAAAACTCGATACGCAAGCTGAAGAAAAATTTGCTTCACTTAAATTAATCAATGCTCATAATTCTACCTATGACGTAACCCTCATTATTGATAAAATAAGTGACTTACAGAATAATATAAATAGCGCTGAGATCTTCATAACTGATTATAATAAGAAAGCGGTAAGTCTCTTTTATCTAAAAGAAATTGTCACTTCCATAAAAGGTGATTTAGAGTATGCATCATTTTTTGCAGGGCATCATGGAAAATATCTACATTGGAAAAAGTATTTCGATAACTTAAGCAAGATCGATAGTGCAATCATCAGTCAGTTTATAGAAGTCGAATCTTCATGGCCAGAAGCACTCGATAAGCACTTATCAAAAGCTTATATATGTGAAGCAAAATTAAGTATACAACCAATACAACCAGTCATTGCTGAGTTACAGAATTGTATAGACGATCTCATAGAGGCACATCATATCACGATAACTGATCGATATATGCAATCCTCTACTTATGATAAGTTGCCGCTGTATATAGTGACTGACGTAGAAAGCCTATCTACAGATACGAGCAGGAGAGACACCCATCTTATCACGGTGAATAGCATACCAGAATCTATCACACATTATAATAGAGTGAGCGTGTTTGCTTATCGAGAGAATTTCAGTGAGGTGGCTGTGAGTGAACTTAGAAAAGTGCCAGATCTTTCTATTATCAATGACTCTGATATAGCTTTTGACATCGATAGTACACTGACTAATCTGACGACTACTGAGCTTAATCTCGCATCACTCTATCTTGGGAATGCATTGAAAGACATTAATCCACATTGCAAAATATATAAGCTTAAGTCTGTCGCAATTATCTCATTCTTATCAGATGCTAAGAATGTAGAACTCCGGGAGTTACTGTATATGGAAGGCGTCAAGGAGATATTTAGCAGTGATGAGGGTTATAACCTTATACCAGGCTTATTGTCAGACCGTGAGGTGACACCTATTGTTATTCTGGAAGATGGAATATTCAATGTAGAATCTACAGATACCTTGTTGCAGCAGTGCATGATCAGAGAAGAGGTCCTCATTGCGGGTATAGAAGTTATAGATGTAGATAATTATCAGCTGATACAAGGTCAGGAAACGATGGAGAATTATACAAAGGTGATTGCTCATAAGAATGCATCGGTTCTACCTGCTCGCTGATGTTAGACATAGACCTATCGGTATATCACAGCGATCTTAGATTAGATACAAATGACGGCAATAGAGTTATCTATGACCCCATCAGAAAGAAATACTTAATTATAACACCTGAGGAAATTGTCAGGCAATGCTGGATTCTATATCTTAAGAAGGAAGGCTTATCCTATGCGTCACTTTCTGTAGAGAAAATGATCAAGGTCGGTGAGATGAGAAAGCGATTCGACCTTGTATTGTATGTTAAAGGCATTCCTAAGGTCTTATTCGAATTTAAGAGTTATGATATTGATATACAGGAGTCGACATGCAGACAAGCAGCGAGCTATAATCTAAATCTAAAGGTACCATATATAGTGCTGAGTAACGGGCTGGAACATCATGCATTCTGGGTAGATTTTGAGAATGGCGAAGTATCCTCTGTCGATGAGATGGACTGGAGCACCTTATTTCATTAGTCATATAACATTGTAACATATGTCCTTTTGAGACATAAGAACCGAAGTTCTATATCCAATCTCAAGCTATCTAAATTGAGATAGCTTACTTTCAGTCAAATTGTATTAAGTTAGCCAAGAATTTATACTGAAAATAAGAACCTAAGAATTGGATAAACCTATAATACTAATCACTGGATCTGGAGGACAAATAGGAACTGTGTTAGTGCAGTCTCTAAGAGAGAAGTATGGTCATGATCGAGTCATAGCCACAGATCTCAAGCCTTCTACAGGAGATCCTAATTACGAGCAACTCGATATTACAGACATAGGTGTATTTCGAGAACTAATAAAAAGATATAAGGTTACCCAGATATACCATCTTGCGGCCTTATTGTCCTCTAAAGGAGAAGAGAACATTCACAAAACGTGGAATATCAATCTTCTCACTTACATAGATATCTTAGAGTTGTCCAGAGAGCTCGGAATACAAAAGATATTCTTTCCCAGTACGATCGGGATCTATGGTCAGAGTACGCCTAAGACAGACACACCGCAACACAGCTCATTCGAGCCAGAGACGATGTACGGTATTACTAAGTACGCTGGAGAATTATGGAGTGCCTATTATCGCAAGAGATATGGTATGGACATACGCTCATTGCGTTATCCAGGCGTGATAAGTTATCAGTCTATCCCAAAAGGTGGGACGACAGATTATGCAGTGGAAATATTCTTTGAGGCAGTGATTAAGCAAGCCTACACTTGTTACTTATCAGAAGATACGGCATTACCTATGATATATATGCCTGATGTGATCAGGGCAACCTTGGCACTGATGGAAGCTCCTAAAGATGATCTGTCTATCAATATGTCATACAACGTCAGTGGATTTAGTCTGACACCTAAGATATTGTCTGATGAGATTAAGAAATTTATTCCAGAATTTAAGATTTTATATGAGCCCGATCATCGACAGCAGATTGCAGATAGTTGGACAGGAAGTATAGATGATAGTTATGCACGCCATGATTGGAACTGGAAACCAGCTTATGATATAGTAAGTATGAGTAAGGATATGCTAAATAATATCAAGATATTGGACGCTGTAGAATGATGGGCAATAAAATATAATCCAATGATAAAGAATCTAACAGTACTATTTTTTGTTCTCTTATGCTCTTTATCTTCCTACACTCAAGAACTACACAACCAATCATCTGCTGGACTCCGAGGTATTATATCTGATGCAGAAACAGGAGAACCATTAGTCGGAGTTGTAGTAGCTTACCAGAATACCAATGACTCCTCTAATTCTAACCACGGAACAGTTGCTACCGTCGATGGTAGTTATGAACTTAAGTTGCCTGTAGGTATGCACACACTATCATTCAGTTATATAGGATATCAACAGCAAGATATATCAGTCCAAATAAATCAAAATGAATATATAGAGCTCAATCTTAGCATGGATCAAGCAACTACATTATTGCAGACAGCGACAGTCACGGGATCCAGACATCAGAAATCGATAGCCAGATCCACAGTTTCTATTAATGTGATTATGCCTGATCTCATATCTAATACTAATGCCGTGAGAATGAATTCTGTATTGGACAAAATACCTGGCGTCCAGATCATCGATAATCAGGCCAATATAAGAGGAGGTTCTGGATGGTCCTATGGCGCAGGCAGTAGAGTATTATTACTCATAGATGATATTCCAGCATTACAAGGGGATGCAGGTAGACCATCATGGGGAGATATTCCAGTAGAGAATATAAGTCAGGTCGAGGTGCTCAAAGGTGCCTCATCTACACTATATGGTTCTTCTGCTATGAATGGTATTATAAATATCAGAACTGGTTATGCGACCTCTGTACCTGAGACCAAAGCCAGCTTAAGTTATATTGCTTATCTACCTCCATCAGATAAGGAAAAGCAGTGGTGGGAGACAGCTCCTAACCGTATCAATGCAAGCTTACTGCATAAGCAGAAATTTGGTGATTTAGATCTTGTCCTCAGTGGGTTCTATGAGAACTATGACAGCTACTATCAGAATGCTTTCGAGAATAGATATCGTCTCTCAGCCAATGCTAAATATAAGATCAGCGATCGGATTACTTTCGGGTTAAATATGATGTATAACAAAGGTGAGAATCAAAACCCTTTTATATGGGAAAATGGTGCAAAAGGTGCTTATAAGGCATTACCCGGATCTCTGATTGCTACTGAGAGCACAAGGTATTATATAGATCCTCAGATGACCATCTATGACAAGCATGATAATCGCCATCGGATATCAGCTCGTCATTATTCTATCACGAATGGTAATAGCGGGAATCAATCTAATGCCTCCACAAGCAATTATTTAGAATATCAATATCTAAAGAAATTTTCAGATTTAGATTTTGACTTGACAGCAGGAGCCGCATCTTATTTTGTCAATTCTAATTCAGAATTGTTTGGCGATGTAGAGCTCACTTCTAATAATCTATCTACTTATGTGGACGTCGATAAGGCAATAGGGGACAAGCTAACTGTTAATGGAGGATTAAGGTATGAATACAATTATCAGCAGAGCCCGGAAGAATTTAAAGGAGATACTATACCTGGAGGATTAGTAGAAGAATCTAAGCTGATCGCAAGATTAGGTCTTAATTATAAATTAGATACTGTGACATACTTGCGAGCATCATGGGGACAAGGATATCGATTTCCGACAATTACAGAACGATTTATAGAAACAAATGTGAGTGGGTTTTTTGTTTTTCCGAATGTATTCTTACAATCAGAAAATGGATGGACGTCAGAGATGGGTGTGAAGCATGCTGTGAGAGTTGGCAGTTGGGAAGGGTATGTAGACTTCGCCTTATTTTGGTCGCAGTATGATAGTATGACGGAATTCACTTTTCAGATGCAAGATGAGAGGCGAGGCTTCCAGTCTCAGAATGTAGGTAATACAGATATAAAAGGAGCAGAAGTCAATATAGTCGGTCGATCTAAGTTGTGGGGTACTCCTATCAATCTATTAGGTGGATATACATATATAATACCAAAATATCGAGAATTCGAAAACAATGAAATATTGCAAGGGAGTATCAGTTCACCTATAGGAGAGACAGAAAAAAGAAACATGCTGAAATACCGAAATCGACATAATATTAAGATGGATGTAGAAGCATTTATCAATAAAATATCTGTAGGAGCCTCGATAAATTATACCAGCGAAACAGAGACAATCGATCAGTTACTTAACAGCATCGGTCTAATAGGCTTTTATAGAGAAGCTAATCCTGGTGGATTTATTAAGGTAGATGCTAGGGTGGCATACAGACATAATGATCTTACAGTGAGTGTGTTAGCAGAAAATATTACCAACGTTGAGTATACGCTCCGACCTGGATTATTAGAGGCACCTCGTAACATTGGTATGAGATTAGATTATAAACTATATGGCAAACAAAATTAACTTCAATTCATTTATGATTTCCTTAGATGACCCTGATAGAACTGAATACAATCCTTATGCGTTTTAAAAACAATACTAATCATATGACTATGAAATATTTTATTGGAATTATATTAATGGCTACTGTTGCAATGTACTCTTGTAAGGAGGAAAAAGCTGCGACTAAGGAAATGCCAAAAGAAAATAGAACTACTGATATTAAAGGTGTAGAAATGAAAGTAGATGAGGGGAAAGAAGCAGTCATCACTGAAGCTAAGCCAGTTATAGAAAATTCGGAAAGGCAGGCTGAGAGAAACACTGAGAAGATAGAAGTCGTAGAAAGTAAAAAAGGGGAAGAGATCAGAAAGGATATGACGCAGATCAAAAACACAGAATCTAAAGTCGCAAGTCATTCTGATATTGGAACAGCACCTTCACTTAGTTCAGGTGCCAATAGTGCTAAAAAAGGGACAAAAGGAATCCTAAAAGAAACTACTATAGATATGTCAAAATATCGACAATCTCCAGACCAAAAAGTAACTGTCCCAGAAACGAAGAGTAGCGTAAGCGATAAGAAGAAAAGTATCCCGAAACCTGAAAATAAAATAAAGGAAGAAGTAGAAGAAGTAGGCGTGCCAAGCAAATCTCAAGTTCCTAACAAGCCAGGACCGATGAATATAGATCATGCGGTATTCCACAAGTTACTATCGAGTAATGTCTCTAATACGGGTGCCGTAAATTACAAATCAATCAAAGGAAGTCCAGCATTAGATTCGTATCTTAAAATGTTAGAAGCTGCTGACGTCAGTAAGTTATCTCAGTCTGAGCAATTAGCGTTTTGGATTAATGCCTACAATGCATTCACCATCAAAAAAGTAGTTAGCAATTATCCGATCAGTAGTATTAAAGATCTCGATGGAGGGAAACCATGGGATAAGAAATGGATTAACCTAAATGGGAAGACATTATCTCTTAATGACATAGAGAATGTAATTATCAGGCCACAATTTAACGAGCCACGTATACACTTCGCTGTCAACTGTGCCGCTAAGTCATGTCCGCCATTGCTTAATCAAGCTTACTCAGCTGGTAATCTTAATACTCATATGGAAAACTTAGCGAAGCAGTTCATTAATAATCCTAAGTACAATAAGATTGCAAATGATAAGGTGGTGATCTCTAAAATCTTCGAATGGTATAAGGAGGACTTCGGTAATATCATTTCTTATCTTAATAAATACTCTGATACAAAAATTAACGATGATGCGACTGTGGAGTATATGGATTATGACTGGTCTCTTAATGATAAGTAAGCCGATCTTCTATAGAGATATTCAGAAATAAGAAGTTATAATCCCAGAGGGATTACATTATAATATCGCAATAAACTGAATCTAAGCAAATTAGGTTACTTCTGAACATCCCTACTATACTTGGGGATGTTATAGAAGTATAGGAATGGTTCTCTGCAGAGTTATAAATAGGGAAATTCAGAAGTAAGAAGTTTTAATCCCAGAGGGATTACATTATGTTTAGCCCTGCAAGAATTGCAGGGATAGGATATAAAGTCTGAGGGGATTTGGCGGGATTTTTTACAAAAATCATGACAAATCTGATAGGCACGTACCCCCTTATAGGCTGTATTTATCCAATTACTTAGTAATAATGTAATTTATAACATTATAATAAACTGAGTGAAAGCAGATTGGATTACTTCTGAACATCCCTAAATATTCACTAATATTCGGTCCATAGGTGCCACATCTTTATAGCCTATATCGCCAGTGATAAGACAGAACAGATAGGTATGTTACTTTAACCGCTTAATTGGGCTTGAATTGCGCTTGAACATTTCATAAGACTGGTATAGTGAAATAAAAACAGCTTCCTTGGTCTGCATTAGTTAACCAAATCTGTCCACCCATTTTGTTGATTACTTTTTTGCAAAAGGCAAGTCCGAGTCCGCTACCTTCGTATTCAGTCCTATTGTGCAGCCTTTTGAACATTTCAAAAACGGAGTCATGATATGCGGGTTCTATACCTATGCCGTTGTCTTTAACACAAAATTGATGATAGCCATCTACTTCATTATAAGTGATATCTACCTGAGGTTCTTCATTGCGATTATACTTTATTCCGTTCATGATGAGGTTTTTGAAGACAAGCAGGAGTTTAGTCCTGTCACCATTTACATGTGGAATAGCTGAAGAAACATTTATACGAGCATTTTTAGTTTTGACTTCATAATCCAATAATTCTTCGACATCTGACAATACTTTTTTAGTATCAACTTGAGTAAATGGAATGTACTGAGATCCCTCTTGCGAGAACTCTAAGACATCTTCTATTAAGTTATTCATTTGTTTAGCATTCCTTTGGATATATGAAGCATATTCTTTTATGTCATTTTTAGAATCAGGTTTGTCTAAGGTTCTCTCTAATAATTGTGAGAAGCTTGAGATATTCCTCAGGGGCTCTTTTAAGTCATGAGATGCAATATGAGCAAATCGCTCTAATTCCATATTGGACTCTTTCAGTTCAAGATTGGTTTTCTGTAGTTCTAAAGTTTTATTATTTACTTGTACTCCTAATTTCTCATTGAACTGTCTTTTCTGACGATTAGCTCTGTATAATAGAATACTTATTGCAGATAGTAAAAGCAGTAAGAGAGTTGTAGTTATTACTATTTTTTTTTGTTGATTTGATATAAGCATACTTTTCTCCTGTTGTGATCGGAGATAGTAATTTTCCTTTTCCTTTTCTTCTAAGTTGTACTTTACATCCAGTCCATTAATAATTTTAATTTTTTGCTCACTAAAAATAGAATCTTTTAGAATCATGGATGCCGTATAGTTTGCAATAGCTTTATCGGATTGACCGGTCTGCTGATAAGCTTCTGCAGCAGCAATATGAATGTCCAATAATAGACTTTTCTGAGTATTCTCTTCTTTATAATTTGTTAATAGTTCTTCTATAATTTTGAGTGACTCTGGATACCTTGACATTTCGTTAAGTAACTGAACAAGTTCATACTTTGTAGCAATTAATTTTCCTATATCTAAACTATTAGAAGATAATTTTATAGCTGACAATAATTTTTCTTCTGCTTCTGAGTATTTTTTTTCAGCCTTCTTAGAAAGAGCAAATTGCCTCAACACATAGGACTGAGTACTGGCATTGTATGCTTTGGAAAGAGCAGAGGTATAATACTCATCAGCCAGGCTATAGTTTTCGGCTTTTCTAGCTTGGTTAGCAAGATATAGATCGGGTATGTAATGTAATTTAGAGTCACTACTTCTTTTAGCCACCTCCACTGATTTTACGTAATATATATTTTCCTTCTCTAAATCACCAAGGGCAAGAAAAACATTAGAAATATTCTCAAGAATAAGAACATTCATATAATCTTGTTCATTTTCTTCAGCATATGGCAAGGCCTCAAAATACAGTTCCAATGCTCTATCGTACAAGCCCAAATTGTAATAATTGTAACCTAAATTATTAGAAACAGCAACAATATATCTATCTTCATTTATTGACTTTGCAATTTCTAATGACCTATTATTATGCTCTATGGACTTGAGGCGATCTCCCGTGCTATCGTAATATAGAGCCAGATAAATGAGCGAATTAACTAAACCTCTCTTGTAATTAATCTTCTCAGATCTATCATATGCTTCTTGTGCATATGAGAATGTTTTATTTATATCAACTCGATTGAAGGCATCACTTAATTTAATCATCAAATCAATAATTGCAGTTTCGGAAGTTTCTTCCTTGAGCTGTGCTTGCAATTCTTCTACGGTAATGTCATCAGCTCCGTTTATTGTTGTAAGGAGCATCAATAAGAACAGGAAAGTCCAATTTAGCTTGAGCATTAATCTAAACTTAGATATTAAAGAAAAAAAATATTAGGGCTTTAATCAATCAAGTTAATTAAGGTTATTCTGCAAGGTTGCCATGGGGAAAAGCTAAAGTAGTAATTAGAATACGCTTATTACAGAAATACATTCTTGATAGAGGTAATAAAGTTATACAATCTTTTCGCAACATGCAAAGTTCTTTAATGATGACATATGGGGCCTGTAGATTCTTTGTACATCCGATAAAGATTGATTAAATAAGAAATATATGGAATTTATAGTATATCATTTTCAGCATATAGAATCATTTAAATGGACAGAAATGTAAGTTGTGAAGCAGGCAATCAGTAAAGCGGCTTAGGTGTCCCAGCTGACAGTTATGTCCAGAAAACTATTAGAGAATAAGTTAGGTAATGATGATTTCTTAAAGATAATCATTGAGGCAATATAAAGTAATCATTTATGCAACATTGTTGCATAAATGATATATCTTTGCCGTAACATTTTAAAACCAAAATTTATTAGCTATGAAAAGTATTCAATTTTTACTCATGTTATTATTTGCGAGTGCCATATTATTTAGCTCTTGCGGTAAAGATGATCCTGAAGAGGTGAATGAAGAAGAAGTTATTACCACTCTTAATTATACACTAACATCTGCTACTGGAGATGTCATCGTTATGAGCTTCAGCGACTTAGATGGAGATGGCGGAGATGTACCTGTCATTACAGGTGGTACATTGATGGCAGATAGTAGATATACAGCGACTATAGAATTGCTTAATGAGTCTGAGTCACCAGTAGAAGACATAACAGAAGAGATAGAAGAAGAAGCAGAAGAACACCAATTCTTTTTCTCCTCCAGCCTAAGCGATGTAACCGTAGATTATGAAGACGCTGATGCTGACGGCAACCCTGTTGGATTATCTTCTACTCTTAATGTCGGTGGTGCAGGAACAGGTACACTGACTATTGTCTTACGTCATGAGCCAGTCAAAGATGCCACAGGTGTATCTGATGGTGATATTACTAACGCAGATGGAGAGACCGATATAGAAGTGACTTTCCCGATTAATGTACAGTAGGATAATAAGAATATTTATTCTAATCGTCTGCACCGTTATTACGTGTGGAGCACAAGATTGCACAATTACAATAAGAGGTAAGGTCATCGATGAGGCGACAAGCCAACCCTTATCCTATGTCAATGTTATCATCCAAGACTTAACTAATAGTACCTCGACAGATGACAATGGTGACTTCATATTCAGTAATATTTGTGCAGGCGATTTTCATTTTATCCTATCTCATATCGGTTGTGAGCCTGAGGAATTCCATGTAGAAATTAAGCTGGATACAATTCTGACTATATTTCTATCACATTCTTCTACTTCGCTGGAGAGTGTGTTAATTACTGGTGTGCACACAGATAATAATAATCAATCCTTTACTTCTGTAAGTAGGAAAACGATAGAGGATAATGCTAACGATAACCTATCTGCTCTTATAGAAAAAGAAGCAGGTGTACATCTAATCAAAAATGGTAGCGGTATCGCTAAGCCAGTCGTACAAGGCCTATACGGTAATCGACTGACTATTCTTAATAATGGAATCATACAGAGTGGGCAGCAATGGGGTAATGATCATAGTCCTGAGATAGATCCATTTTCTGCAGATAGAATTACGGTACTTAAAGGTGCCAATGCCATACAATACGGCGGCGGAAATATGGGTAGTGTCATTCTTGTAGAACCTAAGAGCATCGGAAGAGAACCTCATCTACATGGTCAACTTAGTTATGCCTACGAGACTAACGGTAGAGGACATACGCTTAATGCTCGGATAGGACAATACACACCACATATTGCATGGCGACTTAATGGAACACTGAAGAATTACGGTGATCGCAAAGCCCCCGATTACTTCCTTAATAATACAGGAATCAAAGAAGCCAATCTATCATTGCAATTAGAAAAATCATGGAATGAGCGATTATTTGTCGATGCATACTTGAGTACATTTAATACGACTCTTGGGGTTTTGCGTGGATCTCACATAGGTAATCTCACAGACTTAGAATTAGCATTCGCGAGCGATGTCCCATATTTTACAGAACTACAATATAGCTCTGCTGTAGAAGCACCGAAGCAAGAAGTGTCACACCATTTAGCTAAGGTCCAGGCTAAGTATTACTTCGATGATAATCAGGCAATAGAAATAGTCTTAGCGAGCCAAGCCAATGACCGAAAAGAATTCGATGTCAGGCGGGGTGGTCGGACGGAAAGACCAGCACTGAGTCTCACACAATATACCTTCAGTACTAAGATAGTATACACTAAAAATTACTCTGATGCATGGAAATTATCATTAGGTAACGAAAACATACTAACTGATAATACTAACAACCCAGAGACAGGAATATTACCACTGATTCCTGATTATTTTTCTACCAAGGCTGGAGTCTATACTACACTTTCTCGCAATAAGAATAGAACCCACTTTAATATAGGTCTCAGGTATGATTACGAAAATCAAGATGTCGTTACCTTCAGCCAGAATGTAAATCGTGAGATTATCAGGTATAACAATAACTTCAATACCACAGGATCTGTAATCGGAATAGAATATGATCTTTCTAAGACTCAGTCTCTGACACTTAATACAGGATACGCCACACGCAACCCTGGCATTAATGAATTGTATAGCGCTGGATTACACCAGGGCGTTAGCGGCATAGAGGAAGGGTCTGTAGATCTAAAAACAGAAAAAGCGATTAAGAATGCATTAGAATACAAATGGTTGCCCAGCGCTAATTTTTCCTTAAGTACTTTGCTGTACCATCAGCACTTTGGCGATTATATATTTCTTAATCCACAAGAAGAATTCCGACTGACTATCAGAGGCGCATTTCCAGTATTTAGATACGAGCAAACTGATGCTAATATATATGGCATAGATGTCTCGACGCAAGTCATGATGAGTAATTCTGTTTTTGGATTATTGCGATATAGTTACATCAGAGGAAATGATATAACTAATGATCTGCCGCTTGTATACATGCCTCCTAACAGTCTATATGGAAGTCTGACCTATCGAGTATCTAAGCCATTAGCATTCTCGCAAGGACTTAAGTTAGAAGAGATAGAATTTACCATAGACAATAGATTAGTCCTAAGTCAAGGACACTTGTTAGAATCACAAGACTTTGTAGTCCCTCCACCGACTTACAGCCTCATAGGTCTTAGAGCTTCTTCTAATATTATTTTGCCTCATTATAAGATTAGATTTTTTGTCTCAGTAGATAATCTTCTCGATACCCATTACCGAGATTACCTGAATCGTCAGAGATACTTTGCAGATGACACTGGTATTAGCATTATCGCAGGAGTTAATGTTAAGTTTTAAGGTTAATTTCCCTTTTTTCTGTGTGAATGTATTAGACTCGTCAAGCGATAGATCATTGTCTATTTGTAAATGTATATCTTAGGTAATGGTTTGTTGTATTTTTACCACCTCATGTTATGAAAAGGTGGGTATATAGGGTAGTTATCAGCAATTAAAACTAAAAAAATATGGCTAAGAAAGAAAATAAAGATTGTTTCATAATAATGCCAATAAGTGATGTCGATGGTTATGACAAAGGTCACTTTGGTAGAGTTTATGAGGACATAATCAAACCCGCAGTATCTAAAACAGAATTCGTCTCGTCAAGAGCTGATGAAGTTAAAGAAACCAATTTTATTCACTTGGATATTTTAAAGAAACTAATTGATGCACCAATTGCAGTATGTGATTTAAGCACAAGAAATCCTAATGTCCTTTTCGAATTGGGAATACGGCAAGCGTTTGATAAACCAGTTGTGCTAATACAAGAAAAAGGTACTCCTAAAATTTTTGACATTGGGCCACTCAGATACTTAGAATATTCAAAAAGTATGAAGTATCATGATGTTCTTAAAACTCAATCTGAATTGACTGAAGCAATTAATGCAACCAAGGCGGCAGAGGGGAAACAAGGAAACATTAACTCCATAGTTAGACTAATGGCTCTGAGTAATCCAGCGAGTATTCCAAAAATTGAAGGAGACTCGAAAGATGCTTTGGCGATGGATGTTTTGCAGTCTCAATTAAATGATATGCGAAGAATGATGGAAATTTCAATGATTGAAAACAAAAGAGGTAATTCAAGAGGATCAATCTCGTCAATTGAATATGAGCGGATACTAAACAAACTTGAAAAACTAAAGGTATCCAGGCGTAAAATGCCAAATAACATGTTCCACGATGAAATTAGAACTTTAATGCGAGATGCTGAAGAAATTATGATGCACTGTGAGGACAAAAGAGATCATATGATGTTCAGATATTTGATGGAAAGAATTCAAAAAACTGAAATGGAGTATCTTGAAAAAAGCTGATAACATGCGGTAATCATGTCATGCCTCGCTTTCGCTCCGGCACGCCAGATACCGCAGAACCGTTAGCGACAAGCAAAATTCAAATTTTCATATAATCTTACTAGACCAAAATAAATCATTCAAAATATGTGTAACTTTCAAGTTACATATATATATTTGCATTACCTTAAAGTAACGTAATATGAATAATGTAATTAAACGCAATTGGTTTTATAATAATCCTCGTGAAGAAGTTTGGGAATATCTCACAAATGCTGAACTTATATCAAAATGGTTAATGCCAAATAATTTTAAACTTGAAGTCGGCTATGAATTCGAATTTTGGACCAATCCAATACCTGAATTAAGTCTTGATGGTAATTTTTACTGCAAAGTAATTGAGATTATACCTCAAAAAAAACTTGTTTATAGTTGGAGAGGAGGCCCAAATAAAAATAATCCAACACTTGACACTATAGTAACTTGGAACTTGTTAATAGCCGGAAATAGAACAGAATTAAGACTTGTTCACACCGGATTTAAAGATGAAAACGGTTCAATCCTATCCTCAATGTATAATGGTTGGGATGAGCATATTCAAAAAATGATTACGAAATTAAAGGATAGCTAGATGTCAATTCCAAACTTAGATCCATTTCAAGTAATTGCAGACCCTTGTCGAAGACAGATATTAGAATTGCTTACAAAAGATACATCTAATATAAAATCAATGGTTCAAAATTTTGAAATAAGTAGACCTGCCATATCAAAGCATATTAAGATACTAGAGCGTTCTAAATTTATTTCGATTAAGAAAGTAGGAAGGGAAAGACAGTGTTCTTTAAATCAAAATGGGTTTGAAGAATTAAAAGATTGGATAGTTCAATTTGACAACTTTTGGAATAGCCGACTTAAAAACCTGGAACATGTGTTAAACAAAAAGGTGTCAAATAATTATTAATTTCATGAATACATCTATTAAGCGAATAGGCAATTACTTGCTGTGTTTAACACCTATAATCTTTTAGTAAATATGACTAATGAAGAATTATTATACACGAAAATTGGTCAAGAATTAAATAATTCGGAGCAAAGCCAAATGTTTGGAAAGCCATGTTTTAAGACTAATAGAAAGGCATTCATCTGCTTCTTCCAAAATGAAATGGTTTTTAAATTAAGTAGTGAACATCATTCCGAAGCGTTAAGTTTTGATGGTTCTAAATTATTTGACCCATCTGGCAAAAATAGACCTATGAAAGAATGGGTACAAGTTCCTTATAATTACAAAGAACGTTGGAAAGAATTTGCTGAAAAAGCACTGGATTACGTTAAAGATAAATATAAAGCCAGTCGCTAACAAGCGGTGATCATGTCATGCCATGCTTTCGCTCCGGCACGCCAGATACCGCAGAACCGATATGACATCATGCCCTATCGGTCACGACGCATATCAGCCTTACGTTACTAAGCATAAACCATGTTGCTTCAAATACATATCTAACAAGATTGAACTTTAATTAATTTGTAATTGTTATCTAATTGGCTAACTTTGAAGTGGATGGAACAAAAAGTCAGACATGCCAAATTGTACAAAAACTACTTTATGGACTTTTATCTAAAATTAGATAAAAAGTCAAGAGCTAAAGTAGATTGGACTATCAAAGTCGTTGAATATCATGAAATTGTTCCAACGGATTATTTCCAACGAATGGCAAATACAGATGGAATTTGGGAAATAAGAATAAAATTAGGATCAAATATTTATCGAGTATTTTGCTTTTTCGACGAAGACCAACTGATAGTTTTGGAAAATGGATTTCAAAAGAAAACACAAAAAACTCCCAAAAATGAAATCAGAAAGGCAGAAAGAATTAAAAAAGAATATTTCAATGAAAAAGAATCCAAACATTAAATCCTTCGATCAACATATAGATGAACAATATGGAATTAAAGGGACAAAATCACGTGATGAATTTGAATCAGGTTATGAAGCATTCAAATTAGGCATTACACTTCAACAGTTAAGACATAAAGAAGGACTAACTCAAGAGCAATTAGCAAACAAATGCGGTACAACCAAAAGCTATATATCAAGAATTGAAAATAATGCATCAGATATTAGACTTTCAACGATAATCAGAATCTTTAAACAAGGATTTGGTAAAGACCTTCGACTCACTGTGAACTAAGTATGCCTAGAGACATTAGATAACAGAGAATCTTCCCTTTGGTCAGACTCTCGTTATCAAGATCCTTTATGTATCATATAAAAAAAACTAAATGACTATTTATCAAATATATATGATGATTTTCATGGCAACTTATTTCGGGATTACTCTGGGACTAAGATCAATTATTCTATATAAAAATACAAACGTCAACACTGGAAAAGTATTTAAGGAAGAAACTGGTAAAAAGAAATCTGGAAAATTAATTTTACTGGCGATGTTCTTAATGATAGTAATAGCTATTAATTTTATATGGATTTCTCAAAATTACAAATATCTAATTCCAATAAGTATTTTAGAAATTGGGTCGCTACAAACCATCGGATTTGGATTAAGTATGTTAGGACAAATATTAGGATTTATAGCACAATTACAAATGAAGAATTCTTGGCGTCTTGGAGTTGACAAAAATGCTGAATTTGATTTAGTGACAACAGGCCTATTCAAATTTTCAAGAAATCCAATTTATTTATGTTTAGCAATCAGTCTATTGGGATTTTTTCTAATTGCTCCAAATATTATTAGTATGATTTGCTGTCCATTAATGCTATACGGAATAAATGAAAAGATTAAAGATGAAGAAGAATTCCTCATAGAAAAGTTTGGAACTAATTTTATCAATTACAGTACTAAAGTCCGTAGATGGATATAAAAGTCAAGTAGAGCGGGAACTACCAATTAAGTAGTTCCTACCCTCTCACAGAACGGTACGTGAACCTCTCGACTCATACCGCTCTTCAGGATTAGAACCTGTCAGGAGTGAATCCATACTTCCAATGTTCGAATAGTGTAGGGAATGAATTACAAATCTGACAAAGAAACTGTCTCGCTTGAGCCTTACGTCTTCGATATGTTTTGTATTTATTCATTACCCATCT
>Ga0209187_1000991_pt1 | contig 37792 bp, 52 predicted proteins | sample BantaG_FD_187430 | JGI IMG/M metagenome (GOLD analysis project Ga0209187, IMG submission 187430) | Marine algal microbial communities from Bantry Bay, Ireland - BantryBay_4 metaG (SPAdes) (version 2) | ecosystem: Host-associated > Algae > Red algae > Unclassified | place: Bantry Bay, Ireland...
CAGGTGTAAACCGTTACCTAGTAAGACCAGCTTGGATTAGCTTTTACTGCTAAACTCACTGATTCCCAAAACACACTTAGCCCGATAACTGGGCAAATTCGCTGAATACTCATAAGTGCGCGGTACCGCACAAAGGTGCGCGGACATATAGTGCGCGGGGATGAACTGAAATCCGAGGCACGAAAAAGACCGCCTTAAGAGGCGGTCGAGAGCATATCGATGGACGTTTGAGATCGCTATAAGTCTAGATGCAGCTGGGCCGGATTATCCACGAAGCGAGACTTGCGACCCGCTGAGTCTCGAACCCAGCCAGCCCTGATGGCGACTGCGATCAAGGAGCGACGACGGCCAGCGATGCACTTGATGCGGCTCCGCAGGCTATTGTCATAATGATTAAGCTCATCGACGCTGACGGGAATGAACATGCCTTTAGCACCGGAGCAGATCGGCCAGGGCATCTCGCTATAGTTGGCCTCGATCAAGCTCTCGACCTTGCGCCTGGAGACGCCCAGACGCTGCGCGATATTCGCGAGGGTGATCGCTTTCGATTCCCCTCGGCGATCCTGCATGATTTCGACGAACAAATCGAAGCTCACGCGAACACCGCCCACTCGATCAGGAGCCAGATAATGATGACAGCTAAGTGAGCTGCAATGATGAACGATTTCGCCAGTCGCAGACCAAAGCTACCTTGATCGCCGCGCTCCGAATCCAGGCGTTTACGCTGCAGCGCCTGCTCAATAATTTCTCGATCAAAGGTCATGGTTTCACCGCGTATTTGAGACGGTCCTTTAGAGCGTCGATTGTCTTGCTTGCGCTGGCCTTGCCGAGGGAGCACCAGTCGATTGTGTCTGCCTGCGTAAGCCGAACTGGCTTGGCCTGAGCATGCGTTTTATTAATGATGCGAGCTAGGTAGTGATGGTTTCGATCATCCTCTGGCAAGTAGTCCAGCAATAGCTTCCAGAGCTTCAGGATGAACTTCACCTGAGCGGCTGATGGTCCCAGATCCCCATAGCTTTCCGGCTTCGTAAATGTCCCCTGGGGCTTTAGCCCGTTTGGGAGCGGGTTCATGCTGTATGCAATTTTTTCCAGCTCAGCCATCAGGATCTGGAATTGATCTCGATTGAGTTCTTTGCTGGATACAACTCCAGCGCAACCATGCAGCAAGTCTTCATAGCTGTCCCGATCCATGCCAATTTTTTGGAGATAGACATGGATGATCGCTTTCTGTTTATTACCAATCAAAGCTACTCCTCTTAACATTTTCGAAGTGCGTGCGAATGGAATCAAAGCAATCTGCCGCAGAATCTTTCTGTGGGTTGAGAGCCTGCAATAAGAGTTTTGCTTCAGGATTGTTCCGGAGCTTCTTTGCCGCCCTGTCGTAAATCCGCTTGATCTCGCGTGGGTCTATGAGGGTTTGCGCCCGACCTGTTTGGTACAGCTCAACCGATATTTCGTCAAACGTTAGCATTTGTTGCCTCCTGTGTTCCTGCTTTTTTCGCGGTTTTAATATCACCTGGGCTAATGGAGATGTAGGGCGTGTCGCTCTTCACCAGGGTTACGCCTGGGAGAGCGCGGCCATTCTTCAGCATCTTCTTTATTCCACTTTCGGACAGGCTTATGCTGAAATCGTAGGCCTCTTCGATGTCTTCCTCGACGACGTGTTCGAGCGTGTCGAGCATGGCGGAAAATTCGAGAAGACTCGTTTGCCTTAGCCCGTATGAGCCCTTTGGAATCTTCCGCGTTCTGGGGTCGATGAATCGTTCGGGATAATCCAGCACGTATTTGGCCAGCTTCTCTCGTCGGAGTGCGATGTATTTATTCAGCTTTAGCGTTTCCTTGTGGAACGCCTCCTCGGCCTGCATTTTAGCCGAATCGCGGATAGCCTTGAGCCGAGCGACTTCGCACTCGGCACCCGCGAGTTCGTTCATACACTTGTCTGCTTCACTCTGATGTTTCATAATTTCGCATCCCCTCTACAACCGTTTTTACGTTGGCCAGAATTTCCTTCAATTGCACTGCCGTCTCTTCCAGCAGCTGTATCCGGACGCGCAATTCTATCGCGGCATCCTCCAGGTCTTTCCTATTTTTAAAATCCATTATGCGTCCTCTTCGTTGGCTCGATTCAGACGGCTTAGGCGTCTCGCATGAGCGGCTTTCAGGTGACTGGCTCCCAGCTCCTCTTTTTTCGCGTTGGCCAATTTCGCGGCCTGGCGAAAGAGGTCGAAGAGAGGCCGGAGCTTTCCAGGCTGCCCTGCAATCTGTTTCGCGATGGTAATCAGATCCGCGTCCGCGTCTGGAACGAAGGCCTTGCAGACAGCTTTGACTTCGCTGGTCTGCACCTTTTTCGGAATCAACAAAAACTCGCCAAAGCGTCCGAAGAGCTGTTCGAGGAAGTCCGTGAATCCGCCAAACTGCCCCTCACTGGTGAAATAATCCGTAGCTAGAAAAACCACCGGACAGCCTGTCAGGTCATGCAGGCGACGAATGAACTCCAGCTGATCCAAGCCCTTCCGCGATCTTGAATTCGGAACCATGCGACCCACTTCGTCGACTATCAGCATTGTGTTGCGATCAAAACATTTATGAATCCGATCACGCATCTGCTGAGTCGTCAGCTTCTTGCTAAGGCCGCATTCGCCAGCCAAACAGCTAAGGAAATTACCCATGCCTCCGGAGGAGGGGGCATCGAGATAGATGCATCGGCCAGCCTGCTCCCGCATCCATTGTTTCGTGGTATAGGTTTTTCCCCGCCCTGTACCACCAACGACTAGCGCCATATGACCGCCTTCGATATCGCCTCGCATGGCGTAGCTCAAGACACTCCGGATGTCCTTGGTGTACCGCGTTTCGACGAAGTTTGCGCGGCCACTGTCAGCGATTTTTTGCAACACATCAGCCATCTTTGCTGCGTAGTTAGAGACACTGCCAGGGTATTTTGCGGTCGCGACTTGGTAATGCGTAGTCGCTGCATAGCCTGTGAGCTCGACGAGTTTTTCAAGACTCGCATTGTGATGCCGCCTCACGTGGCGGTATACTCCGATGATCGCGTCCTGCTCTTTATCCGTATAATTGCGGATACCATCCAGCAGCTTATCGTCTGGCATTCTCAGCCAGTCATAGCCCTGTTCAATGGCTCTTGGTTCTTGTTTTGCTTTAGTTTTTGTCGCCATTACGGCTCCTTTTGTTTGGTGGAAATTGGTGCAAAATTGGGTTTTAGAAGTCGTCATTGAGAACACTGTCCAGCGCCTCAATATCCTCCTGCTCTTGCTTCGTGAGCTTCGGCTGCTTTGGTGACTTTGGCTTCTTCGGCTTCGGATCACTCGGCCCTGACTCGACCTCGCGCATCCCCATTGCTTCAATCGCAGGGTTGAGGAATGCCGAAAATGAGCCTTCATCTTTCGCCTCAGCCGCGATGGCTTTGGCGGTCCGGAGTTCGCGACGTTGCCGCTTCTGCTCCTCTTTCATTTGCTCCAGGCTCTGGGTGTCGTCCTTGTCTTGGAAGTAATCCAGCATCGGTTTCGAGACGCATTTACAGATTTCGCGTCCGTCTAAATCGTAGACCCAGGCTATGTCTGTATCCTTCGGATCGACCTTAACGATGACCCGCGCTCGCTTCGTATGAGCGGATAAAGGCAAGAGTTCATCGGCTCGGTAATCGCGATTTAAAGCACGAATAACCCCGCCTCGACCGACCGTCCGCTCGCCCACATTGCGCAAAAACGACTTGTAAATTGTCACGCCATCCAATGCAGGTCGATATGGCCCAAACTTTAAACGGGTCGCCCTGGGCGTGCGTCCTTCATTGCCTTTTGCCTGGGATGGGGTCTCATGGTAAATGAGCTCAAGCCAAGCCGCGAACGACCTTTGCACGTCGCCAAGCGTCGGCAGATTTTCTACATCGTCCCAGGCTTTATCGGCACGATCTGATCGGTCTCGCGAATGACTGCCGCGATAAGAGTCGAATGCTTTGGCGAATTTAAAACATACCTCCCTGAAGAATCGCTCAATGGTCTTGGCCCGTGAATTGTACGGCAGCGCAAACTTCTGCTCGATACCCAGCCCCCCGAATACCGAGTCAACTTGGCGGTCCGTCTCCGCGATATCCACTTTAGGACGGGCAAAGCCCATCGCCTTGTAATCTTTCCCGTTGTCGATGTAGCCGAATTTCGGGGGGTGATTGTTGTTCCGCTCCAGGCCAGATTCCAGAGACAGCTCTACGGCCTCGCGGTCTGGATACTCGGTGCGAATGTGATACCCAATCAGGAACCAGCTGCAGCAATCCATCCATCCGCTCAGCCAAGGGCGCTTGGATTCCCACTGCGTGGTTTCCTTATTCCATACTTTAACTGCGATGTCTAAAACGTGGTGATCACCGACCCAGCCTTCATCGACTTTGGGTGCTTTGCGAGAGATAAAGCCAGCCGTCTTATTTTTGTAATCGTCCACCCCATAGCGAGCCAGGGCAATGGCCCGTTGGTCCATATGCTCGCGGTAATACCAGCGAGCCTGCTCATAGCTAGGATGATCGTCGCCCTCAGTAATCCGCACCGCCATCTGATGCGCATACTTCAGTTCCATCCGATTTTCGTTCAGATACAGGCGCGATAGGTTAATCCAGAAATCCTCTGTACCAGGACGCTGATACACCCGTTCCCCGCGACGAGAAATTAGCTCGATCCAGTTGGTTTGATCCGGCTCGCCTGCTTTCGTTTTCCCCAAAGCACGCTTCCAATTCCGGAAATTCTGATACCGTCCAGCCGTCTGGCCTTTACGGCCAGCTACCGAAATCCGAGGGTATTCATCCCGCTTGATCGCGACCAAAGCGCAGGCATCCTTCTCGGTCTCGCCTGCTTCGCGAGCCAGCTTGCAGACCGACCAAACGAAAAGCGCCTTCTCGCGAGCCAGCAATTCTTGCTCCGTCGTCCACGACGTAATAGTAGTAGGCGCTGCCTTCTCGACCTCCGTTTTTGAGGTCTTAGCCAATTTTGAGGTCTTAGCAACTTCTTGACTCGGTCGAACCAACGCCGCTGGCCTCTTCGGATCTGGAGTGTCACCAGACAACATCGCCCAAATATCGCTCAAGATAGCTCCTTCGCGAGTTCGGCCTGCACCTGGTTAATGAGAGCCAGCTGCTTCTCGCGCTGAGATCGGGTCAAGCCTTCCTGACCGATCAGCAAGAGGCTGAGACCAACGTCGCAAGCCTTCTTGGAATCGATTTTCGCGCCAAACCGCTGCCCCTGCTCCCGCACCTTTGCCGGATCGAGATAATCCAAAAATCCAAGCTGGAACCGATGTGGAGGGTTACGCTCAAGACCCATAAAGGCCATGCGCCACTCCCGAAGCTGATCGCGGGTGAAATCCAGTTCATCCAGAGGGTACTGCGCCAAGAAAGAAAAGACATCATCCCCTAGGCGATGCAGCTCCTCTAGGGTGTCGAGTGAGAAGTGCCGTACACGGCACAAACCGTCATCCTCACAGAAACGCTCAAAAAGGTCGTGGATATTACGCAAACGATGGGCATGCCGCTTTTTATAAATGCCACCGAGTAAGTTATCAAGCCAGTCAGATTCTGAGTCGGCTCGCTCATGCAATTCCGCAATCAATCGACATATTTCAACGCGATCCTCAGCGCGTCGCTGAGCCAATAACGCTAGCCTTTCAACTAGCTCGACTGTTGTCGCCTTCCCCGCCATTATGCCCCGACTCCTATCGATACGTATTTAAAACGAGGGATTTGAGCGAGATCTACGTCTGTAATCTCACCACTATCCAATAGGTGAGATAGGAGTACGTTTCTTGCGAAGTCAGTGGCTTTTGACCGCTGGCTAAAGCCGACCGTTTCCAATATTTCGAATAAATTTTCAGGGAGCATATATGTAACGCGCTCCGTGAGCCTCCCTTTTTGGTCCTCTGATGTCATGCATAAATACATATGATATTATGTATTCTATGTCAAATGATGAAAATACAAAATTTGCATTTTTGTTTATGTAGATATATAGTCCCTGCATGAACGAGCGTGAAAAAATACGTGGGGAGATGAAAACGAGAGGTTGGACACAGTCCGAACTCGCATCGCGGTCTGGTGTGGATCAGGCCCAAATAAGCCGATATTTGAAGGGGGCCGAAATCTCCTCAAATGCACTAAAAAAGCTGATGGCAGAGCTGGAGCCGCTAAGAATTAATGAGCAAGCTGCAACTCGATATAAGAGCCAGGCGCTGACGCTAGACAGCCTTGTGGTTGAAAAGCTTGAAGAGGATTGGCTTGAAAATTTAACAGCCTGGCTTGCGGCCTACAAAGTTCCCATAGAGTCATTAAACGCGAATGGTCATGAAGAGGTTTTACGGCTACTATTTCCCGCGATCGCAGCTTGGGCTCAGTTCCAAGCGCCACCCAAAAACGAAGAAAAAGAATCATGAAAACAATCCTACTTTTCCTCCTCCTCGGCCTGAGCTGCTCGGCTCAAGATAGCTACATCAGTGTCGACCTCGGCAAAGATGTCATGGTCATCCCTCAGGCTGCAGACAAGCTAGAGCTGCTGGTTAAGAAGTATCCACATAGCCGCTATTGCGCGGTCGTGTTTTGTGGTCACCGGATGGAAGGTCGCATCCGGAGTCAGATGAAATTGGTCGCCGATACCAAGCTCGAAAAGCTGACACTTCTGACCTCAATCCAACAGTCGTTTAATCCTCCAAGAGAAGAATGGCGCCATTGGATGAAAATCCCAAATCGAGACTATTCCGAGATCGTTGAATCGGATGTCAAGAGCAGTTCGAGTTGGACCGCTGGCAAGATGTCGATTGGGGCTTACGAGCTTGGCGTCTACGCCTTCCCAGGGCTTTAGTTGCAGTTTGGGCAGGGCTTGCCGCGTCGTAGTTCTCTGGCGTGCAGGGCAGCCATTGGGGTCCGAATCCGCACGTCTTGCAGTGCCAGTAAGCGAGGCCATCACCAGCGTCTAACCAGTGCATGAGGACGCGCCTTTTGAGTCGAGGCATCACGAAAAGCTGAAGCTGAACCGGACGTTTCGGCTTCGGAAGAATGAAAAGATTTGGCTGTTTGGTTTTCATGATTCTGCCAGCTTAGGGTCAACAAAGAGGCTTGCCGCATCGCCTGCTTGCGTGCCAGCTTCAAAGGCGGCGCGGTCAGAAACTGATGTGGTACTCTCCGTGACCTTTTCTCCTTCTGCCTCGCAAACTTTCTTGGCCACATCTAGCTGTTCTTCCAGTACGGGAATGAGCGCTGAGCTATCGCTGAAGGTCTGATTTATTTTTTTTAATCGAAAGTAAACCCGATTAATAAATCCGATCTGAAAGGCATGTTTCTCTGATTTCCCCCTCATATCTGCTGCGCCGATAAACATCTGCGCTTCGATGTGTCTAAAGAGTTCGAGGATGATGTTGAACTTGGAAGCGAGGCAGTACACCAAGCCGTCTTGGGCTTTGCGGCTGGGGCCAAACATCAGAACGTATGCCCCATTAAATTCGCCTACAACCGACAGCAAAGAGATTCGATTTTTAGACCACGGGGCATCTGAGAAGATTACTTTATGTTTTACGCAATCGGATCGACCGCCAGGCAGTTTTGATTCTTCGATGTGATATTTGGCCATCAACTTCATGGCCTTGTCTTCCAGCGCAAGGCGTTCTTCAGGGAAAGGAGTTGCTCTGGCCTTTTCCAATATCATTCGGATTTTGTCTTCAATTTTCATAATTCTGCCACTCAATGGCGAAGTTTTATTTGCGTCTGCCACTCAATGGCGGGAACCTGCTCTTCGGTAACTAAGACTCGTAAGCATATTTTCAATCATCAGGATTTCGTCCTGCAGTTCCATTTCTTGTCTTACGATTTTGCAGAGATCTCGCTTTAGCCACTTGGTTTGTTCTTCATCTAGGTGTTGGATTTTCTTCAGGGTCTCAGCCCATTTATTTAAGTCAGACGTGTTTATGGAATCGTAAAGCGACTGAATTTCTTCACCTGTGCGAACGAAATCGTATTCGTTATCCTTTTCTATTTTCGCCAGACGACGTTTCAGTAAAGCGAGTTCCTTTTTTAGGGCTCGGATTACTGGATCTTTTTCTCTTACTTTGCCCATGGGTGGTCTCCGTCTTCGTCGCTGTCGAGGTCGATTTCGTCCCATAAGGCTTCCTCTTCGGCTTGGGTGATGATGTCGTGTTTGATGAATTCTAGGATGCCAACGATCTGGCTGGGTAGCATGTCGGCCTCGTCTGTATATCGGTCGATCACGGCTTCTAATTCCCGCTGCAGGAAGACTTCTGGCAGCACCTCTTCGACGATGATCCAGCCTTCGGCTGAGGTTGGATCGTCAGGCGGTTTCCCGTCTGCTCGGCCATCTAAGGCGTTGTGAATCCAACCGACCTCAGGCGAGTAGGTTGGCTCGCATACACAGAAGCGAAACGGGCGATGTGTCTCGCCATAGGGCATGATGTGCAGGGGGTTCATACCGGGATGATCCGAGGGAAAAATGGATCCTTGCCCTGCTTTATTCGGATGTCGTTATGCCAGTCGATCATGGCTATTTGAAGCGCGTTTGGATCGTCGACGATTTCGAGGAGCGAAGGGACTTTTCGCAGCGTCTCCAGCTTGCATTCGCCGCAAGGGATTCGTCCTGCAAGGGCTTCGAGGACGCGCCGTCTCCGGGCTTCTGGCTGGGCGTGCAGCTCGTGGAGCTCCCGCCAGATCGGCGTGGCCCATTCGTCCGAAGCGACCAGTTGGAGTGGTGCCGGAGGAAGTGGCGCCCGAGTAAGTGGCGCTGGAGGATCGGAACAAGGGGCAGGGCAGCGGTCCGCGTTGTAGTCGTACTCAATTACGACTGCCTCCCCTGCCCCGTTTGTGCCCGTAATTTTAGTGACCGCTCTCCCAGCCTCAAAGCAATACAGTTCGAACACATTATTATTCTCATAGATTTCCCCGCCTGTCGCGGCTAAAAATGCAGCGGCGTCTGTAGCCGGTAACGCCACCGGCGTTACAACTCCGTCTTCCGTTTCGATGCTGGTAATAATGCCCCCGTCCTGATAAAACGTCTCTCGAAGATCGCCCAAATATTGGAAGCAACACGCCACGCAGGTGTCGCAATCCGCTTGGATCGTGGCGCGCGACCAATGGCCCTCGGCAGCGCCGTGCCAAATTAGGCCACGATTATAAGTGGGATAGGGTCCGCTGACATCCCAAACGAGCTCCCCTACCTGGACAATCTCAATAAACGGAGGAGTAGTGGTAAATATCGCCTCAAACTGGGGGACAGGGTCGAACGTCCCGTCATTCGGATCTGATGTGCTGGCCACACCACATTCGTCCGCCTCCTCGCCCCCCTCCAAAACGCCGACCAGCACGCCGACCCAAACCTCTTCGAGGTCTGGGCAAGGCACTGCCTCCCCTCCGCTAAAATTCCTAAAACTCCCCGTGGTTGGAGGCTCGTTTTTTAAAATAACTGGGGTACCTTGCCGAAACGACTCACAATCAAAGCACTCGGCTTGGGCAGATCCGATGATCATCGGGGCGTCTGGAGCAAGGCTATACGGGATAAATCCGTGCTTAAGTTCGACGGTCCCTATTAGATCTCCGTCGCAAACAGCTGGGGCACTACAATCTGCGTAGGTTTCTACCTGCCCCACAATCACGCGATTGTCGCCTTGCTGCGCCAAGGTGTAACGCGTAGGCCCCCCCTGGTAACAAGCCGAAACAGTTGCCGAGTAATAAGTTACCTTTGCATTCGTATAGACCGGCTTGCATTCCCCATTGCTGTCCTCCCTTCCCCAGCCGCTCAAAAAGTAGCACCCGCCCGGCATACACGGCTCCCACTCCGACAGGGTGACTTTGACACATCTAGGCATCCATTTACAAAGCCCAGTCCCCTGATCCCCAAGCGCACATGGGGCATCTGGCTTCTCTGCTATTTCGCAGCAAGCGGGGCAGATTTTTAGACCTAACGTGCCCTCAACAATAAAATCGTTACTTGTGTTTACTTTACTTATGCAGTCGCAAGTCTGGGGATTTGTGAAAAACCATTTAGCCAAGATTGTACCAAAACCAAAGATGCCGCTAGTACTCAGCCAAAACCTCCATCCCCCGCCAACTGTGATGGGCGTCGCAGTTAGCCAAAGCGTCTGGCAATAAGCAATCGTCTCCCCATTTGGGCCTTCCGATTCAAATGTGGCGCGTCCTACCGGGCAACCGTCGTCATAAATGCACGGCTCAGTTTCAAATAAATCAATACTCGTAATTGTTTTATTTGTATCTCCTACAGGAGTAGGATTGGGCTCCAATGATCCGGCATCCAACTTAATCTTTACCCCGCGATTGGAGAAACATCCGGGCTCGTCTCCTGGGCAGTCCGGCCACGCGAAGGCACCTCGTTCGCAGTTTTTACATTTCAGGCACTTTGTAAAGCAGGCTTCAGTTTTCAGGATGCGGCTGATAATCGTGTCGGTGGATGGATCAGGCATTACGCGGCTCTCCCATCGCCGATGAGCTCGATTTCGCCATTGCAACAATTGATGAACAGATTTGATTTCGTGCCGCTGTTAAGGATTTTTACCGAGCATTCATCTGTCTCATTGACGATGTCGATCTTGCCGATGCAGGTGTAGATTTTTCCGTCGACCGCAGCCACATTATTGGCTGAGTTATTAGGATCGGAGACGCCGCATTTCCACGGCGTCGATGTTGGTAGGGCCGTTACATCTCGGACGATGACGTCGACGCCCCGCAGGCACGCGCATAGGCATCGCTCTGCGGCGCTGGTTTCTACGTCTAGAGTGCCTGCCTTGATGTCGATGCAGGCTAAAATGTCATAGATGCCCGTCGCGGGTAGAGGCATTGTCGCATCTCCGGCGCTGGGCCAGATCGCTCCCTCGAAGGTGGGCTGATTGGTATAGCTTCCGCAGTCGCTAGAGATGCCTAGTGGCTTTATCCAACCATGTTGGATGACGAGGGTTGGATTTGCGTTATCGTCCTTGCCTTTGGTTGGTCGAAAGGGCCATTCTTCTTTTATGAGCGAGCCGAGATCTCCGATCAGTCGGATGTTCCAACCCGTGCCTTTTCGGGCCACGGAAATCCACTTGCCGTCGCCGTTTATTTCGAGGTAGTTGTTGAGATATTTCGAGATTTTTCTGGCCCAATCACGGATTAGCTTGCCTTCGTTGACCTTCGGGATGCTGCCATTTTGTGAAACCATAATAATCCTAAGATGGGACGTAGCCACCGCCTGGAGCGGCGTGCGTGTTGAACTTATTTCCGTTGTAATCGAGGTCGACCTTTATGTCCGCTCGTTGGAGCTCCCACGTCACTTCACTTACGACCCAACAGTCATCGTAATCGACATTGACATCCACGCAGAGCAGTCGGTTTTTGCACTTTCCTCCAGCGGTAAGGATGCTGTTGATTTCGGGGGCGGGGCTGTCGCAGTGGAATGAGTTTCCGCTGCAGCTCGGCTCGTAAGCCGACATCATCTGTAGCGCGTCAGTTTCATTGTCCGGCAGGCCTTCGCCATTTCCGAATGCGTCGATAATCCCTAGCCACTTACGGCGGGTGAGGAGGATTTTCGGCTGGTCGATTAGATGATCATTGGTGACCTCCACGATTTTAGGTGGGGAGCCAAAGCTGAGCGAATATTTGTCATCATCATCCTCAGCGGGTTGCTTGTTGGCGGCCTTTAGAATCTCTTCGACCGTCATTTCGTCGTGGGTGGCACGGAGGCTCCATTCCTCCTTGCAGCGGTACGGCTCTCGGCAGGGAGTAGCGAGACCGGTGCCGCCTGGGTCGGTGTTGGCTGGCCCTTCCAGTCCTGTCCAGAGTAGGACTACTTTTTCCCGCTTCCCGTCGCGATCAGGAGTGATGTCGCATTCGCGGAGCACGATGACGACGCCGCAAAAGATCATGGTCGCGCCAACGATGAGACCGAGGTTGTTGATGCTGGTTTTACCTGTGCCTTTATCGGCCATCCAGCATTGGGTGTAGGTGGCGTTATTTTCGCCGGAGTGTTTAAATTTTCCGGAATCGGGAGTTTGTTGAAACATCATTAGAGGGCTCCATGAAATTTGGTTGGGATGTGTAGAATCGTGATGAGATTTTCGCCTTTGAAGGCGTAGGCGTGGTGGCCGTGAATGCGTAATCGGCTCTTATGTATGGCCTGGACGCGCAGGAGATACCGCTTTAGCTCGCCAGCATAATCATGGGTCGTCGAGCCTTGGTCGAAGACCTCTTGAGCCATCCTTGAGAGCGCCTTTTTGTTGAGTCCGAGACGTTCTTTGCCGCGCTCGAAGGCGTGTTTGGTTATCTTGATTTTCATGATTTAAAATACCGAGGAAGCAGTGGTGTTGACTTGCGCGATGAGGGCATTGAGGTCGGAAATTAGATCAACACTATTGGCCAGCTGGTCTGCGAGCGACGCGGCCTCTGTGGTTGTGTTCGCGAGTTCCTGGCTTAGGGGCGGGATGTCGAGATCGCCGAAGTTGATATTGGCTGAGCTACTTGAGCTGCTGGCGTTGGCCTGATCGACAGCGGAGGTCGTCAGCTGGCGTAAAAAATCGCTTGGCAGCTCAGCGGTTACAGGTGGCAGGCTTGCGCCTGGCGCAATGGCGAGTTGGATGTCTCCGATTTGCTGTGCCAATAGGTTTGGCAGGTTGGATAGACCCTCAACCGATAGGCCGTCAGTCGAAGGCAATGTGGGTTCGGGCTGGATTACAGGCCCTATCCCTATGATTGATCTTAGCAGGTCTAGCTGGCTGTCTCCGATTTGCTGTGCCAATAGGTTTGGCAAGTTGGATAGAACCTCAACCGCATTGGATAGGCCGTCAGTCGAAGGCAATGTGGGTTCGGGCTGGATTACAGGCCCTATCCCTATGATTGATCTTAGCAGGTCTAGCTGGCTGCTTAGACCTTCGATCAGGTCGCGTTTAAGATCGGGCAGTAGATTTGCCTCGCCCGATGCTAGCTGTTTAGCGAAGTCGTCGAGGGCGGAAAAGGGGTCAGCCAGAAATCGGATAGGCGATAGGTCATATATCAGCTCTGCGTCCACAGTGGTATTTCTTAAAAGGTCAGCAAATTTTTCGAATGCATTGCCGAATGACTCTCCTTGATCCACTTGGTTTTGGGATGGGCTCGATGAACTCCCTTCAGGCAGTAGGAGCCTGCCGAGTACGCCTCCTTCTGCGCGCAGGTAATTCACCGCTCCCTCGGCCAGGGATCGCCCTAGCTCACCTGATGAGCTTATTAGGAGGTCGATAGCGGATTGGGCCAGAGCGACCCCCGCTCTGGCTAGTTGTTCGAGCAGGAAGGCCCCTACCGGAGCTAAGGCCTGGACCGCTCCGCCGATGAAGAATTCGACGGTAGAAGCGATCTCTCCGTTTAGCAATTCTTTCAGCTGGCCTTGATCCGATGCCGCGATGATTTCGTCAAGGGTTAGGCCGATGAATGTGTTGTCTCTCAGACTCTTATAAAAGGCTCCCAGCTCAGCCTGTACAGGGGCGAGTAGTTCAACTTGGTCGCCAGAGGAAATTAGCGCATCAAGCTGGTTTTTTAAGGTGATTAAATCCTCCTTTGTTTTTCCGAAAATATCCAATCCAGCTTCGCGCTGAAGGATTCCGATTTGATCCTTGATGGTCGAGATCGAGCCGAGGAAAGTTTCGCTCTGTTCGACCGCATTGTTGTCGAAGTTATCACGCAGTCCCGCGAATGCGGTTCGCATGACATCTTCAAGGGTTGCATTTCCATCTGCAGCATCTTTTACCAGCTTACTCAAATTGCTCTTCTGCTCTGCATTCAGCAGGCCTAATTCGAGCAGTCTGCGTAGTGGTTCAGCCGCCGCAGCTTGGCCCGAAAGAATGCTATTTGAGGTGTCAGTAAAAAGTCGATTAACCGTCTGGGTTATTTCTTCCAGGCTCTTCTGCGTTCCTGCGGCTGCATCGCCTAATATTTCGACAATATTCGTGTCTGAATAGTTAGATCCTTGAGCGAAGACTTCGAGCAGTCGATACGTCTCGATTAGCTCTTGAATTTGGAATGGCGTCTTGCGTGAGAATTCAAGCAGCTCCGCGATTTTCGCCTTTGCTTTGTCGGATGTTCCGAGCAGATTTCCGAGGATGACTTCGCTGCGCTCCATCTCCGCGTTCGCGAGCACAAAGGGCGAGAGGACGTTAGCAGTCCCTCTCCCCAGGCCAGCCAAAAGCTGGCTCGCTTGGTTGGCAAAAACCGCTCCTTTGCCGATGGTATTGTAGAGCGCTTTGGTTTGAGATTGGACGGATTTCAGGAGCTGGCGCGTTCGGCCGGCTCCCTGCATGGTCAAGCGAATTGCGACGTTGGCAGTTGTAGGCATTCTACCACAATATCCGCAAATTCCTTATTTATGACAATTATTTGGATCTTTTTGCGAATTAAAATTCGTAGCAGAAAAATGTCATAGACCGCAGAAGATCCGACATAATTTGATTATGTCGAACACCGAAACTATTTTTGTTACCGCCTTTGTCGTGGTCGCGCTGGAGTGCCTGAGCTGGCTCATGCTCAAGCGTGTTGTCACCACTGCTGACGAGCGGACTCGCGCTCTGGAGACGCGCCTTGAGAATCATCATGAACTCAAGCTGAAGGAAATCGAAGCGCGGTTTAGCGGCGCGAAAAACAGTCGCGATAAGCTCGCGAAATTGATCGCGGATATGGAGCGACGCAATGCGGATCAGCTAGAACGCTATCAGAATCGCAACACAGAAAACTTCGTAACTCGCAAAGAGTATTTGGCTCATTTTAACAGCCTCGAAAGCAAGATGGATATGATGTTATCCATCGTCAAAAACAAGATCGGATAGACCTTATGACCCGCGTTAAAATTGTCCGTTCCGAGGTTTTAAAAACCCTTCATGCCGCCTTTCCTGACTTCCAATCGCTGAAGCTTTTGACCAATTATTTGGCGCGCTATGAGTTTGTCGCGGAGGCGAACGAAAAAGAGGTCCGTGCCGCCTGCGAATACTGGCGTAGCGATGGTAAGCTGACTGCGATGGATGACCCCGCTGATGCATCTCGGAAGATGTATCAAATCACCACTGACGGCATCCGAATGGTCGAACGCGGAGACGTGTAGCATGGCGACTGGACGCGGCAAAATTGGGCGCATGAGCTATGCTCAGCGTGAGAAGATCAACGAGATGATTCGCGACAATGTCGAATCATCTCAAGTGATTGAATTTTGCGCGTCCGAAGGTGTATCTGGCGTTACCAAACAGAACGTTAATTCGTGGAAACAAAATGGCTACGAAGACTGGCTTCGCGGCATGGAAATGCGCGAGGACATGAACCGCAATCGGGAGTACGCCAAGCAGCTGATTGCTGACATCGATCCAGACTCCGCCACGGCAGCCAGTGACGCCGCCTCTGCGATTGCGGTTGATCGAATTACCACCGCGCTGCTCGACTTCGACACCGCGTCTCTCAACGCCATGTTGCTGGATAAACCCGACAAGATTATTGGCCTGATCGGGGTTTTAAATCAGGTGCGGCGAAGCGACCAGGAAGAGGTCAAATTGCAGATCAAAATCGACGAGGCCAAACGCGAATTGGCCTCATTGCTGGAGGCCGAAGAGGCAGGCGAGACGGTCAGTCTGGCCGATGTCGCGAGCCGGATGCGAGGCATCCTCGGGGTGTAAAACGCCGCACAGAATTTTATTTAACAGGGAAATATAAATGAAAAAAACAACTAAACTGCTCCTCGAAATCGCTAGGAATTGGGTGCTTTTGGGAAGCCTCAAAAGCGCCACCTGGTACTCGATTCGACGCATTCGGATTGCGCATAAACTGGCGAAAGAGAATCACACTGTTGCCCCGAATACCTGGGCTTCAGAGAAGGTCCATGCTGAACTTGCCTACCATGGAAATCTAGAAGTGCGGACTTGCAAGTCTAATGACGGAAGTACTTACGGTAGCATGGCTCCACCAGTTCTCATTATAGATGGTGTCGTCGTAAAAGATTCGATGGATATGGGCTTGATGGCTGAACCCTTGCGGGATCTTAGCGATGCTTAGTATCGAGTCGGAAGACATTTTAGAGGTTCCATCCGGATCCTTGGAGCACGGGCTGGAAGACTTTTTCACGCCGTACCAGCGCAAATGGATTGCGGATGATTCGCCCCTGAAACTCTGCCAAAAGTCTCGCCGGATCGGCATGACCTACGCCAGCTCCTTCCGCGTTTCGATTCGAGCGATGGAAGGCAAATGCGACACGTGGGTGTCGACCCGCGACACGGGAACCGCGAAAGAATTTATCCTCTACTGTGATATGTGGGTGCGCTGCGCTGGCGCGGTTGCGTCTCTTGGCACGACGACGGTTGACTATCAGGACCACGCAGGCGAGCTGGCCGAAGTCAATGCCTTCGTCGTGACCTTCTCCAATGGATCGCGGATCTATTCGTTAAGCTCCAATCCAAACGCGCTGGCGGGTAAAGGCGGTCACATTGTCCTGGACGAATTCGCGCTACACCAAGACCAAAGCCTGCTCTGGAAAATCGCGCAGCCGACTGCATCCGTCTGGGGATATCAGATCGAGGTCATCTCGACCCAGCGTGGTAAGGCAACGAAGTTTAATCAATTCGTGGAAGGTGCGCAGGGCGAGAATCGCATGGGCTGGAGTCTGCACACGATCACGATTTACGACGCGGTCGAGCAGGAGTTGGTCGATAAGATCAACGCCTCTGTCGTGTCTCGCGGTGGCGCAGCAATTACGGCTGAGGACTTTATCGCCAAGCAACGGGCGAGCTGCGACACCGAGGCCGATTGGCTACAGGAATACTGCTGTCAGCCCCAGGACTCGCTTGGTGCCTTGCTGTCGTATGAGCTGATCGATTCGGCCCAGCGCTCGTGGGAATATCTCTATGCTCGCGACTACAGCATTGCTCGGCATGCAGCGGGTTGGGACATCGCTCGTAAAAAGGATATTTCCTCAGTATCTGTTGTCGCTGAGCTTCAGAATCTTTATTACATCCGGCATCTCGAAGAGGTGAGCGGTAAGCTGACGAACCAGGCGCTTCGTTACAATACGATTTTTAGACAGTTCCGCTGTAATTCGGGTGCGATTGACGCGACAGGAATTGGCCTGTCTCCAAGCGAAACGGTGCAAGAAGATCTTGGTCCGGAGCGCGTCGAGGCGCTGCACTTTTCCCAGTCCAATAAAGCCGATATGGCTAGCAGAATGCTGTCGCTGTTTCAGGATCAACGAATTCTCATTCCCAATGAATACTTACTCCGAGAAGATCTACATAGCATCGAAAAAGGTGTCTCAAAGAATGGTAAGTTTACCTACGATGCCGCTTCGACTGACCTCGGTCATGGTGACCGTTTTTGGAGTATTTCTCTCGCGGTCCGCGCTCTCGCCAATACCTCACTCGGTCCCGTGGAAGGACTGAGCCTTCGATCTCGGTTGGATGATCACGGGCGCGAAGTTCGCGAGCCAAATACTGACTTTGGCTTAGCCGCTTCGCGTGGAGGGTTCTTCTCGTGAGTCGGAGATCAAGGCGCAGGCTGAACGCCCAAAAGGCCGAAGCTTCGCAGAGAATGAAAAAGCAAAAACGAGACAAAGAAAACGCCCGACGAATCAAACCAAAAGAAAACAATATGAAAAACTCAACAGACGAATACACCTCCCGCCCGATCCCTGCGACTTTCCAAAAAGGCGCGCCTCACCCAATCACGTATCCAGTTCGTGACCTGGCTGATGTGGCTCCAGTGCAGACCGAAAAACTCAAAGAGGTCTCTGGCCTCGTGTCGCCACGCGAAGGCCGACTGCCTCTTTGGTGGCTGGGAATGAATTCTGAAGAAATGGCGAAGAAGCTGCCTCCACAGGGGGCTGCCCTCGATGCGGAAATGAAAGAGGCATATGCCGTCCGCGAACAAGTCGCGCTGGGACATTGGCCTCAAGAGTTTTTCGAGAAGCATGCGGCTGCATTCTTCCCTGATGAAAATACCGAGTCGTGGAATTTCGACATGCATAGCATTCCTGAACTCTTGCGTCGGGTTGGGATTACGGACGGAGAGTCTGCAGCGGAAGCGGTCCGGATGGACCATGCTCTCGCCTTGGCTCGTGCCATCGAAAAATATTTTTACAGCATTGGGATGAAGCCAAATGGCTGGACAGGCCACGTTGACTTTCTCGAAAAGAATCAGCGTCAAGCTCGGCATTTCGACCGCATCAACATGGCGCATGAAATTACATTCCACCTCAAGTATACCTTTGGTGGCATCCGTCCTGAAGAGTGGACCGGCGTGGCTGGATGCCTGGTCACGCAGTACAGCGAGGGATGCCCAGGCCACCCTGGACCAGAGGCGGGTCACGGGGCTGCGTCTGGGGCTACCCTTAAGAGTGTTGAGCATGAGTGGTCTGATGCGATTGCCAAGAATCCAACCGCAGGCAAAATGGCCAAGAGCGCTTGCATGCTCTTTTCACAATTTCGGACGTTGGCGCTCATGCATACGGTGTCTGATAACACGGGCGGCTTCGCAACGGGAGTGGAAGTTACGAAAATGATGATCAACGGACGAGCGATCATGCAGACCAAAGATGGGTTTTTGATGACACGTGAAGAGACCGACGAATGGCTCGAAGCGTCCGGCTGGAAAAAGGCGGTGGCGTAATGGGTACCCCTCATATCCTCCATCTTGATCAGCTAGATCGGCTTGAGCGCCGTGTCTCAGGTTGTCGCGTCGGCTCATGTACAGCGAAGCTGACCTCTAAAACGGTGACCTATTGGGCGCAGACAGATAAGCTACGATACGCCCAAGACGTTAACTTCGCGATCCTTGCCAACTTCGTGGATTACACCTTTGAGTGGAGAGCTGATCCTAAGGATGCGGACATCAGATCATACCTGGGTGAAATGGACGATGAGGGCGGCACGGTTGCCTTGGCATACCTGCCATCTGGTCCAGCTGGACTTCGTGGAATGCAGATCTACGACCAAGCCGACTATCTGCCCATCGTCAATGGCGGGTGGGGGCAATTTGCTCGCGCTAAGCTGGTAGACATCGTTGCTCACGAGACCGACCATTCCTTTGGCGGCGAGCACATCGAAGAGCGTGCTAAAAACGGTGAAACGCCTCTGAGCTATCCCTCAGTTCGGACACCCCAATTCGGACGCCGAACCCTAGCTGACATCGTCCAGACGATTAAGGTAATGGGGCGTCCTCGCTTTGATATCCACGAGCTGGGCGCGATGTCGAAATACGAAGAACTCTGCCGCCATCAAAAAGAATCGGGAGAGGAAGAATGAGCACCCGCAAACGCATCATTTATTCGTGGAGCGGTGGCGGCGCGATTGGCCTCTGCAAGCATTTGGGAGCCATGACCGCAATGGTCGCTGCAGGCTTGCCAATGGTCTCAGATGCAGACCATGACGTGACCCACGTGGGCACATCAGCTGGAGCCGCCATCGCCATGGCGGCGGCGCTGGGCTGGACGCCTGGGCAACTGAAAGGGCTCTTGAGTCAGTACGAGACGAAGGACGTTATCCGTCGTCGTAGGCTGTCATATCTGCGCGCCTTTTCGGTCTCGACCTTTTTCGATTCCCGCCCGATTCAACGGCTGCTGGATCGAGTGGTTCCGAAACATGCCAATATGCTTTTAGCGAATCTGGAGGTGACCGCCACCGACGCAGGTACAGGCGAGCACTTCCGCTTTGGCTTTAAGACAGGCGACAAGGTCGATGATACATCCATGCGCTGGCGAGGTCTGTCTAAGCTGTCCACCTACGTGATGGCCAGCATGTCGATCTCTGGTATCTGGCCGTATGTCGCCATCGGTGATCGCTGGTTTTCGGACGGCGGGTCCAGCTCCAATTTACCTCTGCCTGAGGTTGAATTCGACGAGTTGTATTTGATCTGTGCAGACGCGCCAACCAAGCCACGCAAGCTCAAGCACATGCCTGCGATCCATCGCCTGATCTACAATGTAACCCTGCTCATGCGAGATCAGTTTTATGACTCGCTGGAAAAGGTCGCGCCCTTTCTACAGTGCTCGATCCGATTCGGATCACGGGTATATGAGGCGGGTTCGATGTGGCGTCCGTATGAGGCGGGTTCCATGTGGCGTCCGAATCAGACGCACGCTCGACCCTTCGCGGTTGTCCTGCATCCAAGTATCGACGGTATAGGCCGCACGCTCTGCCTCGACCACTCCACCATAGACAGCAATGCGCAGCTTTGCGCCAAACAACTCCAAATGCAAATTGAAGGAAAAGAATCCGATGAAATCATCTCTCTTTAATCTCACTTTTAATTCCCCATTTAACATCCCTGTTAAATACAGATGGCTACGAGACGCGCTTCAAAACGCGGTTGCGCTGCTCGTAGTCATCGCTTTTTCCCTCATCCTTAGCGGGTGCATGACCCGCTCTCTAACAGGTCCAGAAAAGGCGGTCATCCAAGATGCTACGCCGCAAATGGCTTATCCCATGCCAGGGGCTCGCGAGGGCAAAAGTTGGAAGCATGTGCTCGTGGTTAATGGGCTGCGTCGCACCCAGCCTGACATCTCTGACGAGGTGCGCTCGAAGCTGACGGCCGTCGACGCGCTTGGCATTCCAGGCTTGCGGCCTATCGCGGAAAAGGCGCTTGGGGTTGCGGATAGTATTGCCTCGAAAGACACCCTAACTGGTGGCCTGTATTTTGCATCCGACGGCGAGGTGACAGGCGTCCGCGATGTCGCGGCTGTGTTGGTTGGCTATGGCCAAGACCGAGCTACGATCATTCGCGATTCCGATACCGACACGACCATCCTAAATACCTTCGACCGCAAGCAGGCCGAGTCAGATCGCCAGACGGCTCGCGACTTAGCGGCTCAGCTCCGCACCTCAGAGCGAGCGGTGGCCGCGCTGGAGGAAGAGAGGGACAGCACCCGCAAGGATGTAGTGCGCGAGAAAGAGCGAAGCGACGAGTTGCGTGAGCGCCTTGCAGAATTGCGTCAAGATTTGGATGACCTCGAAGCCGAGGCGAATGAGCCAGAGCCTGCTGAGGGCGAGGGCGAGGAAGTTGAAGGCGAGGCTGAAGGCGAATCAGATAGCGACGTCCTCACAGACGAGCCGTCTGAATCTTCTGCAGGTCTGCCTCTCGATCCGGAGGACGAGAGGCGAGACACCACTTTCGTCTGGAAACCCCTCCGCGAAAACGGGAATGAGTCTGCGCTGCTACTGCCGTATTTTTCGGCGGCAACATCGGCCATCGCGATTGCCAAAAACGCACGCCAGTTCCCAAATCTGACCAAAGACAATTTCGCCCCGAAGCGAACCAACGGCCAGCGACCGACCTTTTATTTTGGGCCGGAAGTGCGTGAGCACGGTTCGCTCACCATCATCGACTCGACGGGTCAGGCCTGGGACGTGGTAAACCCAAATCGTCGCGTCCAGATCAATCAACGCTAGGTGTTCTCGATGACCAAAAAAACCGCAAAACAAGAACGCATTATCGAGAGCACTCGACGCCTTTTCCGCCAGGGGAGGCGTCAGTTGAATGCATCGGATATCATCCGATATGCCTATCTTCGCAAGGTCTCAGCTGACGAAGTTAACGAGGCGTTAGCTGACGTGCCAGGAATCCACATGGAGACCGTTTTACTCAGCACGAGCTACGACAATAAATCAGGGGAGACGCTTCGTAACGGCCCTTACTATTCTCCAAAATCCGCAAAATCCTAGACCATGAAACTCATCGACAAAGTAATAGACAAGGTTCGGATTCTCACGGAATGGACCAGCGGTGACCGAACCTCCGACGAGGTGAGTAACTGCATGGATGCCCACTCTCTGACCTGCCTGCTGCAGCTTGCGAATGGTGGTGATCCATCGGCGCAGGCTAAGCTCGGCTGCGAGATCGAAGAGAAGGATTGGGACGTGATGCAGGCGCTCCAGACTCGTCGTCTTGCGGTGCTTGGCGCGCCGTGGAAATGTCTGCCAGCTAAAGGCCAGGAGGAAGATCCTAGAGCTATCGAGATCGCGGAGAAAGCGGAGGAGATGCTTGGCGCGATTTCTGGTGGCGAGGCGATTGGGGCTGAGAATACGATTGGCCTCGACGGCTTGCTCGAACACTTGCTGAAAGCTATTCTGCCAGGCTATTCGATTGCGGAAATTATCTGGGAGCCAGGCGGGGCATCCATCTCAGGTTTCCTGCCTCGCGAGCCAGCTCAGGTGACGTTTGAGAACTCGAAATTGCCTCTGCTCAAAGTCGAACAAGGCGATGCGATCGCACTGGAGCCGAACAAGTGGGTGTGGCATTGTCACAACACATCGAGCGGTGATAAAACGCGAGGTGGTTTGATTCGTCCCCTAGGCTGGATGTTCTTGATCTGGTCACTGGGGATTCGTGATCTGGCTCGCTTCGTCGAGAAATTTGGCATGCCGTTTATGGTCGCTCGCGTCGATCAGGATAACTGGGACAAGAATCGATTTACCATTCTCGATATGATCAAGAATTTCGGCTCAGATGGCGGCGGGGTTTTTGGCAAAGGGGTCGAGACCGAAGTCGTCCAGGCGTCGAACAATGGCGGCGAGATTTACTTCACGCTGCTTGAGTATTTTTATGAGGCCAAGACCCGTTGCATCCTCGGCCAACTAGCCAGCTCTAGCGATGCGTCAGGCATGTCTAACGGCGGGGCTCAAGACGAGGTGCGGCGCGACATTTTAGCGGCTGACCAAAAGAGTCTAGGTCGCACCATCACTCAGGATATTCTGACTCCATGGACGGCCTTTGTTTTTGGTCCAGATGCGCCTGTGCCAAGCTTCGAAATTGGCGAGGAAGAGACGGACGATTTAGCGTCACTCTGCGAGATCGTAAGCAAGCTACGCCAAGCTGGATATGCCGCGACGCCGGAGTGGGTGACCAACACATTTAATATCCCGATAGTAGAAATTGCAGCATCAAGCGAAGAGGCGCTATCGCTAGTCGGCGAGCGTCCTCTCTCTCCTCAGCGTCTCGCGAGCACGCTCATGGCGCAGCGTATCCGTCCGACCTCGGCCACGGCGATGGCGAGCATGCTCGATCCGCTCGGCCCCGTGCTCGATGAGATGCTGTCGAACCTCCCAGAGGATGGCGATGAGATCGCCCTAGCTGCATGGCGGGATACGGCGGTTGAGCGGCTAGAGAGCGATGCCCTATGGGATGCGCTCGACCCGTCTGCCCTAACGGAGCTGCTGACCAATGCCATGCTCAGCGGCAACGCCAACGGGCGCGAGGAAGCAATTGCAAACATAAAGGAAACCACACGATGAAAATGTATAGAATGAAGGACGGCGGGAGGGGCGAGAAGCTCGATCCCGATAAGGCACCATTTACGGATCTATATGAGGAGGCTGGAAGCAAAGCGGTGATCGCTGGGGACTGGGTCCAGTTGTCTGAGGATGGGGCGACGATCAATGTGCCTCCGGAGGCGGTAATCTTCGTGCATCCTACGCTGGGAGTCTGGGCCATGCCCCTGGCTAAATTTAAGCGCTTTTCTCCACACGTTGAGTTGCAGACCTGGCTCACTCCGGAGCCTGTTGCCGAGCCTAAAAATCTGGAGGAGGCATGAAATGTTCCGTTTGCGATGGATATGGGAAATACAGTCAAAAACCCGCGCCGGAAGAGCCTCAAGATGATTGCTGGAAATGCTTGGGCGAGGGGCGCGTTTGTGACTCTTGCGGGGATGCAGTCGCCGCCCGCCTCGTCGTCCTAAGCCCACTTGATTACTGCGAGGCATGCCGCGAAGAAGATGGAAACGAGGGCTGGTAATGTCTGATAACCTCCTGCCTCGTCGTCCTCGTATGAAGAATGTCGCTGAAGCTGAGCCTCCCTGCTGTTGCTGCCACTGCCGAGTCATCCCATGCCGTTAATAAATCCCGAAGCCTTTGAGGCGGTCTCAGCCTACCTCGCCGCGAAGAAAAACTTGCCAGTCAATTTGAGCGCTGAGGACATCGCCATCCAGCTGCCTGCGAGCATTCGCAATCGTGCATTTTTCTCCGCTAATGTAGCCAAGTCAGAGGCCTTGGTCGCATTGCGAGATGCGGTTGAGAGGGTGGCGCGTGGCGAGATCAATGTAGCTGCAGCTCGCGCCGGACTAAAGCTGACCCTAGCTGATCAGGGGTGGGGCTGGCTCGACCCTGCCGATGCCGATGATCGCGATGTCTCGATCCTACCGAGCACCCGCCGTCTCGACCTGGTCATTCGCCAGAACGTTGCAATGGCGCATGCGGTCGGACAGCGCGCAGTGGCCGAGCTCGACGCTGTAATAGAGGCGCTGCCTAACTATAAATACTATGCCAATACAGATCGACATGCCCGATTCGATGGGCTGATCCTGCCGAAGCGCGATCCCTTTTGGAATACCTACTTTCCTCCCATTGATTTTAATTGCTTATGCGAGGCGATTGACGAGCCAGGCGAGCCGAACGCGGTGAGCCAGATTACAGGCGGGACAGGCCGCGTCGCTATGCGAGACGGCACCGTCATTCCTGCGACTCCTAATGACTCAGGCTATGAGTTCCGCAGCCGTCCGGATGACGCCTTTGCAGAGCCTGACTTTTCGCTCATCTCCGACCCGATATTTCGTGAGCGGGTTCGCGCTGCTTTAGAGGTCGGTGAATAAAAATGAAAATAAGTGGAAATCCGATTTGACACCAAAACGAATCTGTGGTTATAATGGGTCAGGCAGTAAGCCGCAACCGCCCTCGCGGAACGAGGATCGAAGCAACGAAAGAATACATCATGAAAATCACAGACAAAACCGAAATTGAAAACATCATCTCCGAAGCTCAAAAAGGATTGAACGACTTTTCAGGAGCCGAGGGAACGTCGCGAGTTCTCCCCGATAATCAATCCGACTTATTGGAGGCCAAGGAAACCTTTACGACCGTAAAGGGCCAATCGGCTACCATCTTTTACATGGTGGAAAAAGGCGCTGACTGGGATATGATCGACTGGGAAGACCGCATCGATCACATTATTATCGACGAGCTTTAATCATGACCCCGTCCAACGACAACGCTAAGAAATTCGACGACCCTGCTCGACTCAGCTTCCAGGCTGAGCGAGTCGATAAAGGTAGGATCGTAGAGCAAGCTAGAAAAAAAGACATGAAGCTAAGCGACTGGCTCAGAGAAGCCGCGCTTGAGAAGCTGAGCCGAGAAAAAGATTTAAACCGTTAGCCCCTCCGGAAAATTGGGGAAACCATAAAACGAGAATAAAAATAAAATGAGCAAATACACTGACAATAAAATCGCATCAGTAATCATCGGGTCTACGGGCCAGCCTGGCAGTAGCTATGACTGCATCTGGATCGGCATCTCTGAAATCGGGGAGGGCGAATTTGAGTGCCGTGCCAAGCAGGGATGGGGGAGTAATCAGGTATCGCTAGAGGAGCATGGCGAGCGCAAAACCCGATTTCGCGGGGAGTCGATTAAGATAGCATGTGAGACGGTCGTGGCTGATATCATAGAATGGGATCATAAATCGACTACGAAGGAGCGAGAGGCTGCTATGCGGGAATTGGAATATGACGCATTAGACGCATTAGACGCAATTTAGGGGATTATTTAAATATGAAAACATACACCGTATTCTGGATGGAGGATAATTCTTTTACTTCGGTTAGGCAATGCGACGTTCCGGCTAAGGATGAAGAGGACGCCATAGCAGGGGCTTACGAATGGTGGGCCGAAGAAGAGGGGGTCGAGGCGGCCTCCGCTTATTTCGAAGCGGAGGAAAAACTTGACTAAAGTCTTAATTAAGGATCAAGAGTTACATCATTTTTCGTGAAATGAACTAATCCATCATAGCAAGGATTGAAATTATTTTACTTGGGTTCTTTTTGCGATCAGATTGCCACCTGTTTTCAGGTGGTTTTTTTTTCGTCGACGGAGCATGACGCAGCAAAAGCTACCCAAAGACTTTTTATTGCCCGAAAAAAAAGAAGCAGAAAAGTGTCATAGGATTTAGAAGCTCTGCCATAATGGCATCTTGAAGACGATCCAACCCAACAATAACTGGCTAGCACTGACCGACGCACTGAGCGTCGAGCGCGATGCGGATGGCATCCCAAAGGCCTTCCGGCTCTTTGCCTCCGGCGAAACAAAGCTGACCCAATCCGGTCAGCCGATGCGTCTGCGCCTGGACGCCAAAGCTATTAATGATATTGTGGCCTTCGCGGATCGCAAAGGCAGCCTCATCCCTATCGACGCCAATCATTACCTGTCTGACCTTGCGGGTCAGCTGGGGATTGATGAGTCAGACCTCCTCGCTGGCAATCCAATCCTCGGCGAGCAGACGGCCAATGGCTATGCATCTCTATCAGCTCGGGCTGACGGCCTGTGGGCTCATGTCGATAAGTGGAGCGATCGCGCCAAGCAGCTGCTCTCCGGAAAAGGCCCGATGGTGGGCTATTTTTCTCCCGTGATTCGCGGCCTGCAAAAGGGGCCGCTGCGCGTCACCTCTATCGCGATGGTTAACAGTCCCGCGATTAATGGGTTAGATCTCTTGGCGGCTTCCGACCGCGCTGGGCATGAGGCCTCGGCGTCGCTCTACATTGGAGATTGGGAGCCTGCGCCTAAAGGAGACAATATGCATGATGACACACTGAGCCTGACCGCTCTATCCTCTCGCCTTCGCGCTGCGCTGCAATCCAAAACTGCCGGCGATGTATCTCGTGCGGATTTGATTGAGCAGATCGCCAAAGCTGCAGGTCGAACCACGGGGACGATCAACGACATCCTCAATCAAGATGGCGACATCAAGCGTCCGACTGATCCAGTCATGGCTGCCTTCGCGTCCGTGCTCGATGTCGACCTCACCGAAATTACCAAACTCCGCGATGACTTGAGCATGCGCGAAAACCAAGAAGAAACGAAAATGGAAAAAGCAAAACTAATCGCCTTGCTCGCGTTGATCGGAGGCTCGGCAGATTCTGTCTCGCTCTCCGACGATGCAGAGCTCACTGCGGACGGGTTGTCAGACGCGCTCGCAAAAATCATCGACCTGGCTACGGCCAAGATCGCCAACATCGGAGAAGCGCTCTCGCTCTCGGACGCCAACCTCGCGATGATCGAAGGATCTGTCGCATCCCTGAAAGCCAAAGAGTCGTCTGACTCTGTCCGTCTATCGGATCTCGAATCTCGTCTTGCAACGGTTGACGCCGAGCGCAAATCGAATCGCATCCAGTCGCTCAAGGAGGAAGGCAAGCTCGTCGAAGCTCAGACCGCTTGGGCTAACGACCTCTCGCTCTCGGATCTCGAAGAGTGGGCCAAGTCCGCTCCAGTCATCGTGCCTCGTGGCACCACGCCAGCCCTCGTAAAAAAAGACGAGATCACCCTGACCGCCGATGAGCGCGAATTCTGCGAAGCCAACGGGCATGACCAGGCCAAGTTCCTCGAAACAAAAATCGCTAACGCAGGAAACTAATATGCTTACTTGTAACTGGATTACTCGCGAATGCCTCTGCGAAAAAAGCTTAGGCATGTTGCCTGTCGCTGCAGGCGGCACGATTTTCGCTGGCGCAATGCTCAGCGTTAACGCGGCTGGTTTCCTTGTCCTCGCGGACGGATCTCTGCCTGTCATCGGCGTCGCTTCTGAAATTGGCGACAATGCCAATGGAGCTGATGGCGATTGCAAAATCGCTGTGGCCGTCGGCATCTTCGAAATGAAGCAAGATGGATCTCTCGATCTCTCGACGCTGCAAACCTCCGTCATCCCCACGGCTGACGACACCGTCGCGGCAGGCGGCACCCAGGGCAGTCTCATTCATTGGCGCATGTCCAAGACGGGTGACAATGTCATGGTCGCAATCGGCCAATTCTAAATCGCGAAACAAAAGGAAAAATATTATGGACGCGAATCGTAAGAATCTCGAAATCCTCCGCACGGCCTACACCATGTCGCTGCAAGCAGGCTTGGATAATCCCGAAACGGATTACCTAGCCAATGCCTGCACCGATGTCGGCACTCGCCGCAGCAAGATCGGCATCGTCGATCTCCTCAACTATATCCCCGACTACAAAAAGTTGGATGGGGAACGCACCTTCCGCAAATACGAAAAGAAGGTTCACACCTTCGAGAAATGCCGTTTCGGAGACGCAGTCAAAGTCGCCTATGATGACATCCTCTGCGACAACACCAATGCGTACATGCCTATGGTGCAAAACCTCGGCTCTTGCTGGGCGAACTTTAAATCGCAAGTGAAATTGCAGATGCTCATGTCCAATGAAGTTGATCCTGATGAAGGCTTCTCGGCTGAGACGATCACAGGCAAGCCGTTCTTCGCGGCAGATCACAAGATGCTGAGTGGCACCATCACCAACTGCATCAACGATCCGCTCACCCGCGAGACATGGGAAGAAATTAAGATCATGGTCGCCAAGTGGGACTTGGCTGGCGGCGAGTCCACAGTTTTGGGTGCCAAGCGCGTCTGCCCGAACTTCACGCATGTCCTCGTGTCGCCTGAGCTTTGCTCAGCAGCCTTTGAGATCTTCGGTCAAGAGCATCTGATCACGGCGGGTGTCGCGGTGCGGAACAAGCATTATAACGCAGTCGAAATTATCGAAGTCAAAGAGTGGGCCGGAACTGAATTTTCCGACACCTATATCTTCCTCGATCTCAGCAAGTCGCTGAAACCATTCATCATGGAAGACCTCGACCCCTTTGCAGTGATGATGGAAACAGACCCTGTCAAAGTGCGTAAAGCGCTGAACATGGAAATCTGTGCAGACGGAGCCTTTGGCGCAGCCATGACGCTTCCGACTCTCGGCTTCGCTGGTAAGCATCCGAACTGCGACCCAGACGCCAAGAAGGTTGCAGCCAAGACGGCAGCCAAGACGGCAGCCAAGACGGCACCGAAGAAGACCGCTAACGCGTAACTCTGACCGTAACTGTAAATAAATATGTGAGGCATCCTTCACGGGAGCCTCACACATTTTCCACCACACCAACCCACCACACCAACCAACCAATTTCCATGACCTATCTCGACATCGAATGCGTAAAAGATCATCTCGGCCAAGACGCCTTTGATGCCGCATACCCGATGCCTGAGTCCGCCTCGATCCTCGAAAAGCATATGGAGGCGGCTGAGGCCGAAGTGCATTCCTGCATCTGTAGCCGCTACGAAACCCCAGTGACCGACCTGACAGGCATTGCCCTGATCCGCGCCAAAGCGCTCGATCTCATGATCCTCCAGGCCTACAAGCGCTTTTGCCTTACCGACATTCCCGACTGGGTAACCGACTGCGCCAAAGACGCACGAAGCTGGTGCGAAAAGGTTGCCTCTGGTCGCCTCGAACTCGGCTGCCTCTCCGAACTCGGTCCAGAGTCTGGAGCCGGAACCGGAGTTCTCACCTCAACCTGCCCTCCCAAATTCGGCAAAGACTGCATGAAAAGCTTCTAATGGTTTTACGCATCACAGTATTTTCAGACAGCGCGACACCTTTCATGGATCGCCTTGGCCGTCGCCTTCTCGACCCACGAGCTCGCAAACGGTTTCTCACTCAATTCGGGGCGAAGACATCACGCCAGGCGAAGCTCAACGCTCGCGCCAAAGGCGGTCGCCGCTTTTGGAAAGAGATGTCCCGCAGCATCAACCTGGTCGACGTGGACTCCCGCTCGGCCACGGTCGAAGCAACTCACGTGGCCGCCGCCCAAAAAGAATTCGGTGGACGCATTACCGCCAAGGGCCGCGCCGCTGGCGGGGCTGACTTCCTCGCATTCGGTATCTCTGGCACCGAAGCCGAAGGACGCAGCACCTATGACTTTCTTGGCCGCGACCTTGTCCCGCTCGGCCTCGATGACGGCAGCGGTGTCCTCGCCGAAGTCGACGAAAACGAAAACATCTATCCACTCTTCGTCCTGACTCGCTCCGTCGATCAAAAGGCCGATCCATTTATGCCAGACGAGAAAGCTGTTCGTCGCATCGGTGAGCGCTGCGCTGACCAAGCCCTCACCCGATTATTTTCCCGCAACTAACAAGGAGCTTTATGCCCAACCAAAAAGATAAATTTATTGATTTCCTCATCGGCTGCGTCGTCCTCTTCGCCGAAGTAAAAGGCAAGCTCAAGCAGATCGAGATCGACCCTGAGAAAGAAAGCGATCAGCAAGCCATCCCCGCTGACACCCTGATCTGGATGTCCTTCCGCAAGGAGGCCGGAGAGTTCGTCGGTCGCTCGGACAGAGTCTGCGCCCAATTCAAGGCGACTTACGAAGCACGCAACAAGGGTAAGAGTTACCACTTCTGCTGGGCCAACGAGTTCGCGGAAGACATCCTCGATAAGTCGACCTTGCCCACCGCTCAACGCAAAGCGCATGTCGAATTGGTCGAGGAGCTTCGCGCTCCAGCTAAGCCTGAAAAGCCAACTGAAAAAGCCAAATGATCCAGATCGACGAGCTCATCAGGAAGCTCGCTGAATGCATCGTCGACGAGACCGATCTTGTCGCCGTCAAACCGTACCCCTACCGACTCAATGCTCGCAAAAACTTTCTCCAACATTGCAAAGGGACTCCGTCCAACTCTGGTTTCCTCATCTTTGATGACCAGCGGAAATTCCGCGACGGCAATGCGATCAGGATTGACCAGGACTTTATCCTCGCTGTCTTTCGCAAGGATTTCAAAGTCGGCGACAACATTGACGCGCTCCAGCTCGCAGAGGACGTCGAAGCATGGCTCTGCAAGCATTGCTTCATCCTTGATGACGTCACCTTCGCGCCAACCGGAGACACGACCATTCGTCCGCTCAATCTTGGCGAGCAGTATGACGTGGTATCCATTGGTTTCACTCTAAGAGTTTGCTTCGAGGCCGAAGCTCCAGAAATCAAAATCCTATGAAAACCTTCATTCTTAAATCTCTAAAATCTCTAATGCTGACTGCGATCGCGCTTGCGTCGCTGGCTACATTTAGCTCGCCAGCGCAGGCTCAGCGCCTGGTGCTTGGGCCGATCCAAATCTGCGGAGACACCAACATCGTCCTCGCTGATTGCTTCGCCTATACGGCTGACCTCGACATGATTTGCGCTGGCTTCGATGCGGCTGGCGATCATGAGTTTACTCTCACGGTGTGTCGCACAAACAAGGCGACGGGGGTTGGCTGCGAATATCTCATCAGCTGTATGAATGGCCAGTACCAGACGGCCTGCCAGACCTTCGATGGGTTTTTCTTTGAGCGCGACGACATTTTTAAAATCACCTCGACGGGCGGCTGCTTTTGCTTCGAGGTCTACGCCACCATGATCACTCGCCGCCGCGAAGGAGGTAAATAATCATGACCCTTTTTACTCGATTTGTATGTTTGCTGTGGTTCCTCTGCGTTGGCTTGGTTAGCCAGGTCAGCGCAGAGGTTTTATTCGACGGCAAACCTGTCGGCGGCTCCGGAGCTACCTCCACTGGCGGCACCAACTCAGTTGAGGTTGAGTTCCCCGAAAAGATCACGGCTGCGATTTGTAACACTGTCGCAACGATCAACGACTGCGTCTTCGAGGCGCAGTTGATCCAACTCGCCCCAGGCGCGACGACCAACTTTCCTGCCGGGACAATTAACTCGCTCTCGTGGGCTGTCCTCTGTGGCAATGCCCAGGTCGACTATGGCCAAGGCGCTATTGATGTCTCTGCTGGCTGTCATGGCGACCTTCCCGTGAAAGACCAGGCTTATGCCAACGGCGTCACCTTTACTGCTGGCCCGACCGCTCAGCTTAAAATCTCTGCCACGACCAAAACGCCTGGTTCCGGATCAGGGGGGTCGGTGGTCGGATGTCCTGAGTGTCCGACCCTGGTGTCAGAGACGAATGACGCTGGCGTGATCACCTATACCTGGAATCTAATGGGGGATGAGCAGGTCTGGGAGATCGCGCCTCCAGTCGAGCCTTGCTGCCCTGACCCTCGCAAGCAGATTCCTGCAACTCTAGACGTCCTCGACCCTGTGGCGCTAGCAGCCTATCTCGACTCGCTCGCGTGTGAGCCTGGCACTTTGGTCGAATACATCAGCAGTGACACCAACGTGCATGTAAGCTGGACGCTGTCTCCAGATGGCAATTGGGTGCAATCTGGTGATCTCTGCAACAAGTGCGATGTAACAGTCGTGCCAAGTAGCGTCCAGTTGCATACCAATGTCAGCGCCTTTGGTGTGACCAACATTTTCTATGCCTGGAAGACGCCTCTGCCTCCATTCCCAAGTCTTGACGCTGACGGCAACGTTCTCGGCGTTGGAAATGTAGAATGGGACCCCGTCAATCAATGCTGGTATCGCGACTGTTGCGTTGGTCCAATGGCGGTCGCTGGCGTCTCGAATCTTGGCGGCATAATCACAAAGGAGCTGACCTGCATGGAGTTCGATGGCCAGCCGTTTACGACCGATGGTGCTGATACCTTCGCCTTTCAGATTTCCGGCCCTCCTGGCACGATTTACAGTTCCGGCTTGTTGGCTTGGGGAACAGCGGGGCTTTGGTTCAACGCTGCTAGTTCGGCAGGAGGCACATTCGACTCTAGCGTTGTCCCTGCCATCATCACTTTTGATGTCGGCGCATATGAGCTGGCGTCTGGGAAGAGCAACGGCACGTACTTCCTGGATTGCAAATGCCGCAACGAAAACGGTTTGGAATCGGAAACCGGAGACGTCGTCGCAAATGGTACCCAGCCGCCCAGCCTTGAGCTGGACTCGACTGCAGGCGGCTCGCCTGGGGATGACTTAGACGAAGCTGAATTTACAGGCACCCAATTTGGTGAGTTTAATTCCCTGCTTCGACTCTACGACGGAGATGGAGACCCTCTGCCATCTGGCTGTACTGGCGAGCTTTGCCTGACGATTGATTGTGGAGCTCTTGGCAATGAGACGCTTTGCTTTGCGCTTAATGGTCCGATGAATTCTGGCACGCTGACTAGCGGCGTGGATTCAAAAAATATTCTCCCTTACCTCGCCGCAAGTTCTTCGGATGGCTCCGTCTGGACGTTTGAAAAGCAGGAATGGTGGTGGACTGAGCGAGCGACCACGAATGATGCCCCAGTCGATGTTGTATTTTCTGCGGTGATTGATATTTCCGGATCTTGCGGGAGTACCGCCGGCGAATCAAATGCAGATGAGGTCATCCATCCGTGCTTCATGCGTTCAGTTTGGGAAAATGATACAACTCGATGGGGTTCTGATCCGATAACCGCGCCTGGCATCCTGGAGAGCTATTGGCAGACAGTTGGCGGGCCATGCGAAATTATCGGCACGACTGACATCGCAAAGTTTGCGAGGATTAACTCAGTAAATCCATATATGTCTGGTTACTTCGACCCTAATCATTACGGCATCGGATACGCGGGTACAACCGGCGGACATTCCGCATTCCAAGTTTTACTGGCTGACGGATCTTTGGTTCCAACAACAGTGACTCCCTATTCTGTTAGCGGCTCAAATCGTTTCTGGCAGGACTACCTAAACTCTTACGATCCATGCGGAGAATGGAAGACTTCATGGGCCAGTTCCGCGCCTGTTATCGACTGGTTCCCGGAATTTTTCGGACCATTGGGATATACTCCGAGTGGGTCGTTTACAGTAGCCAACGGGTGGATTCAAGGCGCAGCATCAGATATTCCGACGTACCTGCATTACAATCCGTTGATCTCTACTCCGTTTTCCTGCAGCTGTACCAATTATCTCGTTCAGTTCTGGGAGCATTGGGACGCGGACACAACTCAACAGCTTCGCCATTGCGTCGTTCAACCTATGAGCCTGCGGTTCTAATGATTTTCACACTGATTCTCTGCCCGTTCCTTTTTATCCTCATCGCTACTATCGCGCTTGGGTTCGACTACATGCTCAACGGCCCCCTCGAACCGCACAACTCTCCCCAAGCTGAAAAATAATATGAAAAAACTAACCCTATCCCTCCTGACATTCTCACTACTTCTCGTGTTACCAGCCCTCGCCCAAGTCGGCGTAGGCTTTGATTTCGAGGAGCGAGCGCGACACCATCTCGTCTGCGATGACGATGGCCCATTCATTCGAGAAATCGTTTCCGCTACCCCAGGCAAGACGACAACCAATGACTACCTCCTCGCCTCCGCAGAGCCATACACGCCAAACGGAAAAGTCACAATCTGCGCTGAGGTAGCCTCGACCGACTGGGTCTGCAAAAAGGATGGACCTCTGTGGGCCACGACCTACAGCGACGGCTCAGCCATCTATTACGACTACGCGACAGACAAGCTCGTTGCCGATCCTACTGGCCTGTTACCCTGTGATTGGGACGTCGCTTTCGAGTCGATCTGCTACGAAACAAAAGGCAATGCTGGTACTGTTACCAATGCCGGATTCTGCGAGATCATCTATCTAGCAGGGACGCCATGCGTGACCAACTTGCTCGACGCCAATAAGCTCCCGATCACTAGCGGCACCTTGGTACCCTGCCCAAGTCCAAGTGGCGGTCAGTCGAAGCTCGACGGATTCTGGATTGTCCTCGATCCTGCAAATGCATCCAGCGTCGTACCTGGACCAACCGCAGATTACGAGAGCATTTCCATCGCCAACGGCTCGCGCTGTTATATCCGAGCCACGATCACGCTTGTTGGCGGCGGCAATAAAAGTATCCTCATTAGGCCGATGGGGCATCGAGACACGTGGTTTGGCGACGAGGGCATCTCTAGCGTAACCCTCGACGCGGTGGCACTCCCCGCGCCATCCACCACGGCCTATGATGTCGCAGCCTTGCCAGCCATTACGCCTGCGCTCCTCTGCGACATCGATGTCGTCTACCACTCCAATCACATCGAGGGACAGTAACTCATGCGATGCCTTTCCATCATCTTTTTGCTGCTGCCTAGCATTCTGCTGGCTCAGCCAGGCGTTGGCTTTAACGCGCCAGCAGTTGTCGCGGAGCCTTGTCAGACATGGTCAGGCACTCGCGCTCAACTCCTCGCCTTGCGCGGTTCGGCCTCGCTGACCAACGGATGCACCTACTGCATCACTGACTATAATCCAGGCGGTTGCCTGGGGGCGGCCACCATCTGTATGGTCGCCTTGGACATCGATCGCCTGCCTCATGCAGCCAGCGTTTTTACGACCTTTAGTAACGATGGGTGGATTGGCGAATACGACATCGACAACGCACGCCTCGAAGCCCTGAGCGATGACAGAGGCAATGTCATCCGCGATGATGACGGCAGCTCGATCCGAGATTTCCCCTGGGGAAGCGCAAACATCTACGGAAATCACGTCGAGGAGAGTACCCTTCGCGTCGACTGTGACGAGACCATCACCGTCGCTGACAACCGTATCACGGCAGGTACGACGCTAGACATTCGTGGCGTCGTTGCTGGTTATGTTTTGCGCAACAGCCTCTCCGGAGGTAGCACCATCACCGCCGTCAATGCTGCTCTCTTTCGACTCCGCGAACATGAGGCGTCAGGTAATTCATATCTAGGCGGCCAAGCTGGGTCGAGCATCGATGTGGATTACGGATCGAGCCTCAGCGGGTTTATTCGCGTCTTCGGTAATGGCTACCTCGATGCCAATAATGCCTCCCTCGATTCACGGGCACTCATTTATGTTTATGCCAACAGTCGACTAAATCTCCGCGAGCTGAATGCCAGCGGAGACTCCAGAATTTACGAGCGCGGAAACGGACAGATCTCCACAATTGACAACAGCTCGGTCCGTTCCCGCTCGACTATTTACAACCTCCAATCCGGCGTCCTGCTCGATCAGTTCGACTGCGGAGCCAGAGACTACGTCTACAATCGCCAGAGCAATCATACTGAGCGTTTTCATGGCGGTCAGTGGGGATACTCCTACTTTCTCCGCAACGCCCAGGGCTACTACGTCCGAGGTGCTGCCCTCGACAGCTATGGCAGGCAGTATCACCTGGACGGCTCGGCGTCGGGTCGTCTCTACGACTTCGGCTGCAGCTCCTACGGCTACATCTATCTGCGCGGTGGTCATGCAGGCACCGCTCAACGTATCCAGCTCGACACATATGCTCGTCTATTTCCTCGGAAGCTAGCCGGATTTCAAATCACTAACTGCTACGGCAAGGGGAGCTGGACCAAAAATATTGAGGCTCAGCAGGGAGCCAACACCATCGCCAAAGGCAAGGACTACTTCAATGACTCATATTAAATCTATCCTCATCGCCGCCGTGTTATTCGCGGCTGCGGTCATGGCTCGAGAGCCAGAGGCCGCACCCGATCCGCAGGCAGTAGCAAAGCAAATCGCCACCGAGCTACGGCGTGCTGCCAATCGCATTGACGACGCTACCAAGACCGATGACCCCATCGGGAGCGTCCTCGATCTCGACGCCGAATGCCACGCGGCATTCGCCGAATTGCTCTCAGCCTTGAGCCAAGCTGAGCCGGAGCGTCAGGCCGCCATCGACGCCAAAGGGCGCAAGGCAAGGCCAGCCAACACCAATATTAAAGCCAACGTACCAACCGTAAAAAAATCCAAATAAGGAGCCATCATGGGAGTAGCCGCACAAGTTTGCCCTGGAGTCGATATCGAGTCCAAAATACCAATCATGGGATTCATCCCGACCAAAGTAACCAATACCACTGAGCCGACAGACATCGAAACAAAAGACGAAAATGGCAAGCCTGCTTATGGGTGTAATATCTGCAATAAGTGCACTTGTTCAATCGAGGGCAAGTGCCTGAGCAACGCTGTCTTGCCCACGCCTGGCAAGGGGAATCCCTTTGTCGGAGCCGATGACTGGCATGTTGCAACTGTCACCGACTCACAGGATTCCGAAAACGAACCGACCGCAACCATCGAGTTGTACCAATACAAAGAGGGATGCGGAAACTACGGATTCGATGTCTAATTTTTCATCTGAATGAACCTCCGAAACCTTGCCCCATCGGTCTAACCTGCCGATGGGGCATTTAAATAAAAGGCACCAAACATGACTAAAAAAAACCGAAAGCAAGCACAGATACACGAGTGGAAATTAGAGGATAACATCCATCATTGGCTGCACCATTTGCGCGAGCAGTTGCGCCCAGATGTCACCGATCCAGACAAGCTCGCAACCCTCGACGCGGACATCGCAGCCCTCGAAGAACTTGGCAAAAAGGCCATCGAAATTCGAGACGACCTGGCCGATTCTGAGGAGACATATGACGTCGTTCTCGCACCAACAACTACTGCGGTCGGAGTCATTCAGCCGCCATCAAAAGAGGCTGTATTTTGGGCAACAAAAGCGGTGTTTCTTTTCCCCGAAGCCATGACTGGATTCGGCAATATCTCCATGATTATGGTCTGCCTTCACGTCCTCAAATTATGCGGAGATGGCCGCGTACAAGAGGCCTCAGCCATCGCTCTCGACGCCACGAGATTGCCTGGCTTGATCATGGATCTAGATTCCAATATCGACGATTCATTGTCCGGCCAAATGGTCGATGACTACATGACCTTGATGGGTATAAAAAAAAAGATGGCGATCACATCGACTCTTCTGGAGATCGAGGAAATCCGAAAACGCTACGATCTGCAATCGACTCAAACGTCGTCGCCGAGTCAGCCGTCGCCAGTCAGCTCCTGACAATAAACTGGCGGGATTATTGGATCGCAACCCCAGCAGGGGTCATCAATGGCCAAATCAAAGAGGTATTAAGGCAGCGTCGAATGGCCCTCAAAGGGGCCTCGACGCCAACTTCAGAGGCCCTTAAAGAGGCCGAATTCAATCTCGTAAAGCAGTATTCCAGAGCGAGATGTAAAGTCACAGGCGAGGATCTGCCAGAAGGATTCTAATCATTTACTGTTGTTAACTCACCCGCCTGCTGTTTATTATTCGTCCGCTCCTACAGCTGGCGAATGAATCGGTTTA
>Ga0209187_1000992_pt1 | contig 37739 bp, 11 predicted proteins | sample BantaG_FD_187430 | JGI IMG/M metagenome (GOLD analysis project Ga0209187, IMG submission 187430) | Marine algal microbial communities from Bantry Bay, Ireland - BantryBay_4 metaG (SPAdes) (version 2) | ecosystem: Host-associated > Algae > Red algae > Unclassified | place: Bantry Bay, Ireland...
TGATCGACTTATCTGCGTTATCAGCAGCAGAAAAAAAACAAGCATTTCAATCTCATCTGGATATCGAATCGGAGCAGCCAATGGATGTTTTTGCTGGACCTTTATTCCGAGCTAGTATCCTTCGACTTGCGCCCAACCTCCATCATTTGTTGACGAGTGTTCATCACGGTGTGGCGGATGGTTATTCTTGCGGCGTATTGATTAACGATCTTGCGACTATTTATGGTCAATTAGCTAATGAATCTATTTCTGTGATGCCCGCTCCGAAACAAATCAGTGATTATTTGACGGAACAAGATGAATATCGGTCGAGTGGAGCATATCAGGAAGCAGAAGTTTATTGGCTAGAACAGTTTGCGGATGATATTCCTGTCCTGGATTTTCCGACGGATCGTTTACGACCCGCACAGAAAACTTACGGAGCCAGTTGTGAAAAAATTAGTATTGATCACGAATTATTTGACCAGCTCAAACAGTTATCCATTAAGGAAGGAACTACGCTTTTTGTGACAATGTACACCGCTTTTCATACCTTCATTCATCGACTATCAGGGCAATCTGATTTTGTATTGGGGATGGTTGCTGCCGGACAGTCTAATCCGGGTAATGAGGACTTGATCACCCACGCAGTAAATTTGCTACCAGTGCGTATCAAGGTAGCCGAAGGAATTAATTTTTCTACACATCTAAAAACGGCGAGAGGCAAAATTCTGGATGCTTTTGAATACCAAAATTATACGCTTGGGTCGCTCGTCAAAAAACTAAACCTGCCGCGTGATCTCAGTCGCCAACCGATTATTTCGATCCTGTTTAATATGGATACTGCGATGGGAGATTTAAAATTTGGACAGTTGGAAACGGAGATGAATCCCATTGTCAGAAACTACGAAACTTTTGATATTTTTATCAACGTAAAGCCAACTTCCGACGGCGTTGATTTTGAATGGACTTATAATAAAGATCTTTATGATGCGGAGACTATCAAGCGAAGGTTAGCTTCTTTTCGGTTGATGTTAGAGAATATTGTCCGAGAACCAAAACAGTCGATTTCCAAAATTAATCTATTACCTGAAAGTGAAAAAAATACCATTTTAGGTTGGGCAAAAAATCAGACACCTTATCTCGATAAAGAAACGATTACCAGTCTCTTCGAAGTGCAGGCTTTAAAGACACCCAATGCGATTGCGGTAGAGAGTGAGGATAAAAAAATGACTTACCAGCAACTAAACGAAGATTCGAATCATTTGGCACATCATCTGCAACGGACTGGGGTGAAGAGAGGCGATTTTGTTGGAATTTTTGTTAACCGTTCGGTTGAATTGTTGGTAAGTTTGTTAGCAACTTTAAAGGCGGGCGGAATTTATGTGCCGCTTGATCCAGCAAATCCCAAAGATCGACTCGCCGTTATTTTAGAAGATGCACAGGCGGAAATTTTGTTGACCCAAAATGAGATGTTGACGCAAGTACCGGAAGGAAATCATAAAGTTATTACGCTGGAGTCTATTTACAAAGAACATAAGAATGGTACGGTACGAAATCTGGATGCTGGATTAACGCCATCTGATTTGGCCTACATTATTTACACCTCCGGATCTACCGGAAAGCCGAAAGGAATTTTGATTCCACATAATGCGGTAGTCGATCACCATTATGCGATGATGGAAGCTGCTGATTTAACGGCTGCGGACGTCATTTTGAGTGTCGCCTCTGTTTCTTTTGATCCATCGGTGCAGGATTTTTTCTTACCGCTTTTTCTGGGAGGCAAAGTAGTGATTGCAAGTAATGCAGAAGTAGTGGATGGATTTTTATTAAAAGAAAGACTGGATAAATCCGGGATTAGTTTTATGCAGGCGACGCCTGCGACGTGGCGAATGTTGATAACTGCTGGCTGGCATGGACATTCTCAAATGCGCATCATGAGCGTTGGTGAGGCATTGACCAAGGAGTTGGCTCAACAGCTACTCGCTCGTGGAAAAGATTTATACAATGCTTACGGTCCTTCGGAAACGACCATTTATACTACCGTCAAAAAATTGACGGGAGACCGACTGGCAACCCGGATGGAGACCGGTTACGAGACGATTGGCTATCCCATAAAAAATGCCCAGGTATATATCTTAGATCCACAACAAAACCCAGTACCAATTGGTGTTCCGGGAGAAGTGTACGTGGGTGGAGTAGGGGTGGCACCGAAAGGATACTACAAAAGACCTGAATTAAATAAAGAGAAATTTGTGGTAAATCCATTGAATGAAAAGGAGATAATTTATCGGTCGGGAGACGTTGCTCGTTGGTTGTCGGATGGAGATATTGATTTTATTGGTCGGATAGATCACCAGGTAAAAGTCAGAGGTTTTAGAATTGAATTAGGAGAAATAGAATCTTTGCTATCTCAATATCCAGGGGTGCGAGAAACCGTGGTGGTGGTACGCGAAGACCAAGTAGATAATAAGCGGATTGTTGCGTATCTGATTATGGATGGAGATTTAAAGCCGGGAGAAATACGTCGTTATTTAAAAGAAAAATTACCTGACTATATGGTGCCATCCGCTTTTGTAGCAATGGATAAATTTCCGTTGACGGGTACGCTAAAAGTTAATCGAAAAAAATTACCCGTTCCGGATTATTCGAGAGACGAAACGACGACGGGTTACGTAGCGCCGCAGACCGAATCAGAAAAAAAATTAAAAGCTATTTGGTCAAAATCTCTAGGTATAAATGAAATTGGTATTCACGATAATTTCTTTGAACTGGGTGGGCATTCGCTGATTGCGGTAAGTATGATGGCGGAGATTGAAAAGCAATTTGACCGGACGTTGCCGTTGTCAAAATTAATGGAAAATTCTACGATTCATAGTCTGGCTGGATTGCTGGATCAAGATCATATTGGTATGGAATATCAGTCACTAGTGGCTATTCAGCCTAATGGAAGCAAAGTTCCGATTTATCTGGTACACGGAGCGGGTCTACATGTATTTTTATTTCAAGCACTTAAAAAATATATGGACGAGGATCAGCCTGTTTATGGAGTTCAGGCGTTGGGTTTACAAAGTGATATGGAGCCATTGGAAACGATTGAGGAAATGGCCGCTTATCATATTAGTGAAATTCTCCAACAAAATCCGGACGGTCCTTATGCGTTGGCGGGGTACTCTTTTGGTGGTTTGATTGTCTTTGAAATGGCGCAACAGTTGCGAGCGATGGGCAAAGAAGTTTCTATGTTGGGTATGCTGGATACTGTTGTTCGGGGTCATTTGGCAGATACTGGAGAGAAGTCAGCTAATCAAAATGGTTTACTACGTTCCGGTAAAAAAATCGCTTGGAATTTGGGATTACTAGCCCGTGATCCGGTAAAAAGTTTTAAGTATAAATCGGAAGTTTTTCGCCGCCGACTAAAGCGTTGGACGTATAAAAACGGACCGGGTGGAAAGATCGAAAGTACGACTAATGAGGAGCGGTTGGCCCGAGTTGATCAAATGAATCATCGGGCATATAACAAATATCGAATGCGTCCTTACGATGGCACCATTCATTTGTTTAGAGCAAAAGAACAGCGTTTTTATCTGGATGATTTTGAATTTTTGGGTTGGAAACCATTCGCGAAAAAAGACATTTTTATTCACGAAGTTCCTGGTGATCACCGTACTATTTTATTTCCTGAAAATGGGGAGCAATTGGCTCGGATTTTACAGGCGTGCTTGGATGAGGTGCATGGTGGTCAATAGGAATAGGAATAGGAATAGGAATAGGAATAGGAATAGGAATTAGAATTAGAATTGGAATTGGAATTAGAATTGGAAGTCCATTTCTCAATAACGGGGATCATTCCAATTCTAATTCACATTCTGATTCAAAATCACTTCCGATGCTTCAACGCATCCGCCACCGTAGGAACAAAGTGGTGCTTACCTCCGGCCCGATCATCATTAAAACTCGTAGGAATTTCATTGGCTTTAGATTTTTCGTCCCAGGTCAAGTGTTCTTTTCCGTCGTCTCTTTGTTCCATGGTGATGCATTCTTCTACTGGACAAACCAGCGAACAAAGGTTACATCCCACACAATTTTCTTCTATTATTTCCGGAATTCGATTGCTGTTTTCTTCTGGGATTCGGATGGCTTGATGGGCGCCATCATCACAGGCGATATAGCAAAGATCACAACCGATACATTTGTCGGCATCTATACTTGCTACAACCTTATGTTTGAGATTCAGGTGTTTCCATTGCGTTACATTTGGCAGGGCTTTGCCTTTAAAATCATAAATGGTTTCATATCCTTTTTCAATCATGAATTGTTCGAGGCCCGCCTTCATTTCGCGGACGATTCCAAAACCATAATGCATTACCGCGGTACATACCTGAACAGATCCAGCACCGAGTAAAATAAATTCTACCACATCTCTCCAGGTTTCTATGCCACCAATACCGGATACCGGAATATTCTGAATCTCGGGATGTTTGGTGAGTTCTTTCAACATTTCCAGCGCGATTGGTTTGACCGCCGGACCGCAATATCCGCCATTGGTTCCTTTGCCATCTACCACCGGATAAGGGGCGTAGGTATCCAGGTCAATTCCGACAATACTTTTGATGGTGTTGATTAACGAAATAGCATCGGTCCCACCTCTTACGGCTGCTAAGCCAGGATCAACAATGTGGGAAATATTAGGCGTTAGTTTAGTAATGACCGGTATGTTGGCCGCTTCCATTACCCATTCTACGATCGTCTGCAATACGGCTGGTTCTTGACCAACCGCAGATCCCATTCCTCGTTCACACATCCCGTGCGGACAACCAAAATTTAATTCGATGCCATCCGCCCCTGCGTTTTCTACATCCTTGATAATTTGTATCCACTCTTCTTTGGTTTCTACCATCAGAGAGGCAATGACGGCATGGTCCGGGAAATATTTTTTGACCTCCTCAATCTCTCTAAGATTATCTGCTAATGGCCGATCCGTAATTAATTCAATATTGTTAAATCCTGCCATTCGATTGCCTCCATAGTTGGTAGAACCATATCGACTCGACACATTAATAACGGGTACTCCAAGGGTTTTCCAGACTGCGCCACCCCAGCCAGCATCAAAAGCTTTCATGATTTGATATCCCGTATTTGTTGGTGGGGCAGAGGCCAACCAAAATGGATTTGGTGCTTTTATTCCGGCAAAATCAATATTTAAGTTTGGCATGTTTTTTTGTTTATTGAATAACTTTATTCGTTAATTTTTAGATTTGAATTCTTGGTGAATTTTTTGCTGCTTGCAATTTGCTTCTGACTACTTGCTTCCTTTTATCGTGCCTTCGAACGCGATTGAAGAGAAGCAAGATGCAAGTAGCAAGCGGCCAGAAGCATTTTTGATTATCCATTCAACCATTGCTCAATTCCCCGAGCAGCCATCTTTCCATCAAAAGCAGCATTCACGACCTCGGCTCCTCCATTGACGGCATCTCCTCCCGCAAAGTATTTTGGGTTAGTACATTGAAAACTCGATTTATTTACGACTATCCTTTTTTTATTATCCAGTTCCAAACCTTCGATCAATTCAAGAAAGTGCTTTTGTTTTGCTTGACCAGTTGCCTTGATTACCAGGTCGGATTCAATGATGAATTCACTTCCTTCGATGTTTTCAAGCTTACCATTTACTACCTGAGTTCTAATAAACTGGACGCCAGTAGCTTTTCCATTTCCAACAATTTTTACAGGTTGTGCGTTAAATAGACTTTCTACTCCTGCACTAATGGCCAATTTATATTCAAATCCATAGGCACCCATATCTTCTTTTGATCTTCTATAAGCCAGCACGACCGACTCTGCTCCCATTCTGGCAGATTGTGAGGCGGCATCCATTGCAGTATTTCCTCCACCTATCACGACCACTCTTTTTGGAACTGCCAATTGATGGTGTTGCATGCGGAGATCTTCGATAAATTCTACTGCGCCAACGACATTCGTTTTGTCTTCTCCCGGCAAACCTATTTGGGCCGTAGCGCCAATACCAACGCCAAGAAATACGGCATCATAATCCGCCTCTAGTTTTTCTAGTTGGGTTTTATTTTCAATTGGATGATTACAGATAAAATTCAATCCCATTTGTTTTTCCAAAAAATTAATTTCATCCTCCACCTCTTCGTTGGTTATTTTATAGGCAGCAATACCATACAAAGTCAATCCGGAAGGTTTCGGTTTGGCTTCGTATATGTCGACCTCATAACCCATGGTTCGCAATTCACAAGCACAAGCGATGCCTGCTCCTCCGGAACCGATAATTGCTACTTTTCTTCCATTGGGAGCACCCGGAGAAAATAATTTCTTTTCCTCTTGAATAGCAGCACTGCTGGCAAAATTTTGCAATCGTCCAATTTGAATGGGTGGTAAATCCTGGTGATTGAACACACAGGCTCCTTCACATAATTCTTGCGTAGGGCAGATTTTGCCACAAGCATTTCCTAACCAGTTCGACTCATAAATAGTCTTCGCTGATCCAGTTAAATTCCCTGAGTTGATTTGTTTAATAAACAAAGGAATGTCAATCCCGGTAGGACAGGCGGTTATGCAAGGGGCATCGTAGCAAAATAGACATTTTGAACTTTCAAAAATTGCCTCCGTCGGATTCATCAACGGTTTCTTTTGAGTAAAATTTTGCTCAAACTCTATTTCGGATGTCGGTCGTTTGTATTCTGACATTTAATTATTTTTAATTTTTCACTTACTACAATTCCGTTAACTTTCCGTAGGTTTCAGGACGTCTGTCTCTGAAAAATTGCCAGGTAGATCTTACTTCTTCAATTAGATCCAAATCGAATTCTGCTACTAATAATTCATCGTCATATTCAGATGCTTCTGAAAATATTTGTCCTCTAGGATCTACAAAATAGGAGGTTCCATAAAACCGTCCAAGATCCCAGGGTTTTTCTTCTCCAACTCGATTGATACAACCCATGAAATAGCCATTTGCCGCTGCGTGTGCCGGTTGTTCCAGTTTCCATAGATATTGTGATAATCCGGCCACGGTCGCAGAAGGATTATAAACAATCTCCGCACCATTCAATCCTAGTGCTCTGGCACCGTCAGGAAAGTGTCGGTCATAACAAATATAAACGCCCACCTTAGCATACTTGGTTTGAAAAACTGGGTATCCCAGGTTGCCAGGTTTGAAGAAAAACTTTTCCCAAAAACCAGTGGTATGTGGAATATGATTTTTTCTGTATTTTCCTAAATAAGTTCCATCTGCATCTATCACCGCAGCCGTATTGTAGAGTACACCTGGTTGCTCTTTCTCATAAATTGGAACGATGATTACCATGTCATATTTTTTAGCATAGACTTGCATCTTCTCCACGGTTGGGCCTGGTACGGGCTCTGCTGATTCGTACCATTTACGATCTTGTCCTGGACAGAAATATGGGGTGTTAAATATTTCCTGAAGACATAATATTTGAACTCCTTGTTCTCCTGCGGCTTCTATGTAAGGAATATGTTTGTCGATCATGGCATCCATGATTTCCTGAATGCTGCCTTCTCCTTCCGTCATGGGGAGGCTCATTTGTATTAATCCGGATTTTACTTTTCGTGGCATACTTTTATTTTTAAGTTATTATACTTCGAGTCACTTTTCAATTTTCTTTAATTCCAAATTTATTCAGTCAAACGCTCCTTCGTCGCTTTTTTCTTTCATAAATCTGGAAGGAAAATTAAACGATCCTCTCAGCTTGAAATTTACGTTTTAGACAATTGCTGGTTATACTTCGAGTCACTTTTTAATTTTTTTGCTTCTGGCCGCTTCTTGCTTTTCTTCAAACGCGTTTAAGGGAAGCAATTAGCCAGAAGCAAATAGCAGCAGCAAAGAAACCCCTTTCCTAAACTTGCAAAGAAGTCTTTCCTCTTTTTACAAATTGGCCGTAGCCAGGGTTGACTAAGCATTTATTTTTTTCAATGGCTATTTGGCCTCTGAGCAAAACGGTTTCTGTTTTTCCAGTTAGCTTAAATCCTTCGTAAGAAGAATAATCAGCATTCATATGATGGCTTTTTACGGAGAGTGTATGTTTTTTCTTGGGATTAAAAATAACCAAATCAGCATCTGCTCCGATTGCGATGGTTCCTTTTTTAGGATACATCCCAAAGATTTTTGCGGCGTTGGTGGAGGTTAACTCAACGTATTTGGAGAGGGAGATCCTTCCTTTTCCTACGCCCTCCGAAAATAATAATTCCATTCTATGTTCGATCGCTGGATGTCCATTCGGGATTTTAGAAAAATCGTTTTTCCCCATCTGTTTTTGCTTCCAGGTGAAAGGGCAATGATCGGTTCCTACGACCTGGACGAGGCCCTGATTTATTCCTGACCAAAGAGAAGTTTGATCTTTCTTTTCTCGAAGTGGTGGACTCATGACCCATTTCGCACCATCCTTTCTTTTGTAAAGACTGGCATCCAAGGTAAGGTATTGCGTGCAGGTTTCCACAAAAACTTTCTGATTTCTCAGGGTGCTTTTTCGGACGGCATTCAGGGCACCTTCGCAAGTCATATGTACAATATAACCCGGACAACCCGTGTAATGCAACATATCCGTAAATCTGGCCGAAGCTTCTGCTTCGGTAACTTCCGGTTGGGACAAGTAATGATAGATCGGTTTGGTATTGCCAGCCTTTAGATTTTTTGCAATGAGCGTATCTATCACATCTCCATTTGTGGCGTGTACGGTAACCAGGCCACCATTTTCTTTTACCACCTTCATGAGTTGTACCATTTGACCATCGTCAATCATGAGTGCCCCTTTGTAAGCCATGAATGTTTTAAAACTGGTGATGCCTTCTTTTTCAATCATATGGACCACTTCTTTGGCAACTTTAGGGTTGAAGTCTGTGACGGCCATATGAAAAGAGTAATCCCCAACCGCTTTACCTTTAGATCTTCCTTGCCAGGTTTTTAAGGCATTTTTTAAAGTATCCCCCTGGGTTTGTAAGATAAAATCAATCACCATAGTCGTCCCTCCAAAAAGCGCAGCACGTGTTCCCGTGGTATAATCATCGCTCGAAAAGGTGCCCATAAAAGGCATATCTAAATGTACATGAGGATCAATGCCTCCAGGAAAAATCAATTTACCTTTTGCATTAATTGTTTTATCCGCTTCATAGGGAAGGTCTTTTCCAATGGCTACAATCGATTCACCTTCCGTATAAATATCTGCAAGGTAATCCGATTCAGCGGTGACAACTCTTCCATTCTTAATAAGTACTGACATTTACTTTTTTTGATTTCGAAGTTTTTTAAAGAACTTCATGAATAAATAATATACGACAAAAGAAACAATGAAACCAGAGAACCAGGATAGTTTATAAAGTGCCTCCAGGCTTGGTACAAAAAACCCGATGATGGCTACAAATATACCAAGCGCCAAAGCAATCATACCAGAAATATTAAACCCATTGGTATATTTAAATTGACCTTCTTCCTTGTATAACTCGTCTAAAGGAATTTCCATTTTTCTAACCAGATAATAATCGGATAGCATGATGCCGAGCACCGGTCCTAACAGACCACTAATGAAAATTAAGATATTGCTAATTTCATCCATTAAGTACCAGGGACAGATTACAATTCCTATAATTCCTGTAATTAAGCCTCCTGTTCTGAAAGATATTTTTTTAGGATTCAGGTTAGAAAAAGCATTAGCCGGAGCGATTACATTCGCTGCAATATTGGTACTAAGAGTAGCAATGATCATAAATATTTGCGAGATGATAACCACTACTGGATTTTGAAACTTAGCAAGCAGCGTGACCGGATCCCAGGGGGCATTATTGGCAATGAGGATGTCGTCAAAAATGATAACCGCAGCACAACTAACAAAGATTCCAACAAAAGAATAGAGCATCATGGTAGCTGGAAGTCCAACGAATTGTCCAACAACCTGGTCTTTTTGGGTGGCCGCATATCGAGTAATATCAGAAATGCTTAAAGACATGGTAGCCCAAAATCCGACCATAATTGTCAACCATAATATATAGTTCCATAATTTGGAATTCGTACTATTCGTATTTGTGTCCTGGAGCGACAATCCAACTATTGGTGATTCGACAAAACCATCATTGGTGCTTTTTCTAAGCTGTATTTGTCTATTCTCTGTACTACCATTAAAGGTAATGTTTGTATTATCTAGTTTCAACCAATTTTGGGGTTGGTTATTAGTAAACAATCTATATTCGGTAGCTTTAGGATTGCCCTCGCTGTCCATTGCTGGATTGAGGTGGATGATATTTTGTCCAGATGCTACCTCAATGCTTGGTGCCGCCAAATAGTGACTTTGGGTTAATACATTTTTAAAGCCACCACCTTCTTTCGCGCCCCAACCTATCAGAATCAAACCCATCAGAATAAGAATAGGTGCCGAATATTGCTCTAAAAATTTTATACTCTCTGTTCCTTTCCAAATAAAGTACATATTGAGCAACCAGAATATTCCAAAGCCAACAAACTTTCCAAAACTTAATCCGTCTGCCGCGATACCTCCAGTGACCGCATTAAAAATAGCATAAATAGCGAGGCCTCCCAGCCACGTATTAACACCAAACCAGCCACAAGCTACAATGGCTCTGACCACTGAAGGTATATGAATACCCGTGATACCAAATGAGGATCTACCAAGGACAGGAAATGGAATACCATACTTTACACCAGCATGACCATTGAGTACCATTGGAATGGTAATAATAAAGTTGGCTAAACCAATAATGATTAAAGATTCCAGCCAGGTCATACCACTTCCGATCATGTAGGAAGCCAATAGGTAGGTAGGAATACAAACCGCCATACCTACCCAAAGTGCAGCAAGTGACCACATTGACCAGGTTCTTTCTTGCGGTGGAACAGGTTTCAGATCTTCACTAAACAAAGGCGAATGAGAAAGATCCTCCTTGAGTGTTACGATGCCTTCTTTGGTCATGCTTCGTAGTGTTGATCGGCGATTTCCAAAGCTTCCGAAATGATTTCTAGTCCTTCATCAATCTGTTCTTCCGTTATATTTAGTGGTGGTGCCATGAAGACAAAATTCCATTTTGCGAAAGTAAACATTCCTAATTCTTTTACTTTTCTGGCAATTTGAGCAGTGATTGCTCCGTCTGCTCCTTTGGCATTCCATGGAATTAATGGTTCTTTGGTCGATCTGTTTTTTACCAATTCGACACATCCCAATAATCCTGTATTTCTAAAATCACCAATCGATGGATGTTTGTCAATTAGCGTTTCCATTTTCTTTTCTAAATACAAACCTTTAGCCGCCGCATTCTCCACCATGTTTTCACTTTCCATTATTCTGATGTTCTCTAATCCTGCTGCACAACCAATCGCATGAGCAGAATAGGTAAGTCCTATGGTTAGATGATTTTCATTAAAAAATTCCGCAATGGTGTCCGTAACTACAGTTCCTCCCAATGCGATATAGCCAGAAGTTAAGCCTTTGGCAAGCGCCATAATATCAGGAGTAACGTCATGATGATCTACTCCAAACCATTTACCGGTTCGACCAAAACCACTCATTACTTCATCAGAAATGAGTAAAATTCCGTACTTGTCCGCAATTTTACGGAGACCTTGCCAGTAATTTTTAGGATATTTAATACAGCCCGAAGAACCCGATTCACCTTCCATTAGAATCGCTGCCACGCTTCCTGGATTTTCATATTTGATAACTTGTTCCAGGTTTCTTAAAGCGAGTTCGCCGCATTCTTCCATCGAGTTGCTATTCCATGGACATCGGTAGAAATATGGATTTTCTACGTGTACAAAACCAGGCGCCTGCTGCCCATCGACCGCATGTCTTCTTGGATCTCCTCCGGCGGACATGGCTCCGTAGGTGGCCCCATGATAAGCTCTATATTGGCAAATTATCTTTGTTCTTCCTGTATATAATCGGGCTATTTTGATCGCATTTTCTATTGCTTCAGCCCCACCATTGGTAAAAAATGTTTTCGTCAAATTTCCCGGTGTCACTTCAGCTATTTTCTTTCCCAGTTCCCCTCTTACTTCTGTGACGGCACCTGGATAGATAAAACTTATATCTTTCATTTGGCGCGTGACGGCCTCCGTGATTCTTTGATCTCCATGACCAATGTTGACATTCATCAATTGAGAATTGAAGTCGAGGTATTTTTTACCTGCTCTATCCCAAATATAAACACCTTTGGCTCTTTCTATATTAAGTGGATTTAATCCTCCCTGGTGTGACCAGGAGAAAAGCGTGTAATCTAAGTTGTTTTTTAGAATGTCAGCTGCTCTGGTGGTAGTTTCTGCCATTGTACTTCTTTTTTTTAAAATTTTTTTGTCGCTTTGGAAATATTTTAGGGTTACTGGCTGGTTAGCTAGGTGACTTTCTTCTATCGCAATATTTTAGAGTTACTGGGAAGAGAGCCAACTAGTGCGTCGGGAACTAAATACCTAACATCTTATACGGCCTATTTTGAGATCACACTTCTTTACTCATCAGTCGGGTAGCTACGGCTATCCTTCTTCTTCGTGCATCGTTTGATCCCAAAATAGACTCGCCTAAGGTATCATCTACTTTGATCCCGACGCACTAGGTAACCGGCAAACTGCCATATAGCAGAGAATCTACAAAAAGGTAGAAAGGCTTGTTAGGAATTCAAATTATTTATTTCATCGTGAATTTCCTTCTAACTCATCCAGTCTCTTTTATCTTCGGGATTCCACTTTGTCGTTGTCTTTTTATTCTGTGTCCAAAACTCGATCGAACTTTTACCGGTAATATCTCCGACTCCGAATTTTGATTCATTCCATCCGCCGAAGGAGAAAGGTTCTCTAGGTACGGGTACGCCGATATTGACACCAATCATTCCAGCACTTGCTCCTGCCATTACCTTTTTTGCCAACGAGCCGCTTTCTGTAAAAACAGCCGCTGCGTTTCCATAATTCGATCCATTTTCTATTCGAATGGCTTCGTCTAAATCGCCTGCTCTGATAATAGAAATCACTGGTCCAAAAATTTCCTCTTTGGCAACCGCCATATCCGGTTTTACAAAATCAATGATGGTTGGTCCAACATAAAAGCCATTTTCAAGTCCAGGAGCAGTGGCGCCTCTACCATCTACTAATATTTTGGCACCTTGCGCTTCTGCTTCTGTGATATATTTTTCGATTCTATCTTTTGCTGCCTGGCTGATTACTGGTCCAAGGTCTTTGCCCAGGACAATCTGCTTCGCTTCCGTGACCATTTTGTCAATAATATGCTGTACTTTATCAACCCCAACCATCACAGAGGCTGCCATACATCTTTGTCCGGCACACCCCGCCATAGATGCCACTACATTATTTGCCGTCATATCGGGATTAGCATCCGGTAAGACAAGTAGATGATTTTTTGCACCACCTAAAGCGACACAGCGTTGAAGGTTTCCACTTGCTCTTTTATAAACGATCTTAGCTACTTTAGTGGATCCGACAAAGGAAGTTGCTTTGATATCTGGATGATCACAAATGGCTTCAACTATTTCTTTTCCGCCATTTACAATATTGAATACGCCATCTGGCAACCCTGCTTCTTTTAGCAAATCTCCCATTCTTACCGCACTAAGTGGTACCATTTCAGATGGTTTGAGCACCACTGTATTTCCTAGAACAAGTGCATTAGGAACAGTCCAGTGAGGCACCATGTTTGGGAAGTTGAATGGGGTAATACAAGCAACTACTCCAAGTGGTTTTCTTTCTATTCTACATTCGACTCCTTTACTTACTTCTTGAATTTCATTGGTTACGATTTGTGGCATGGATACGGCAAACTCACAGAGTTCCATACTTTTTAATACTTCTGCGCGAGCTTCCCCTCTAGTCTTCCCATTTTCTAAGTGTACTATTTCCGTTAGTTCGTCAATGTTCTCTTCGAGTAATTGGCGATATTTAAAAAATATTTGTACCCGTTCCTTCAGGGTCATACCTGACCACAATGGAAATGCATTTTTAGCTGCTTCTACTGCTGCATCCAGATCTGAACTATTACTCATGGGTAGATTAGAAATGACTGATCCATCAATAGGAGAAACAATGTCCATAGAAGTCTGACCATTTCTCATTTTTTGACCATTTATGAGGTTTTTAACTGGTGGTAGTGGCGTCATTAATGTTGATTTTATTTTGTTAGAAGTGGGGAGTAAAAAATAAAAATACGAAAATGATCGAATAAGCGGGGTATTATTTTATGATTTTTGAATAAAAGGAACTGTTATCTATTAAAATAAACTCTGATCATATTTTGAAGCTGAATTGTCAGAGTCTTTAGGATCATTAACATAAATGGTCATCAGATGTAGATAAAGAGCTCGTGATCCACGTAGGACTTTTAAATAGGTTATTGCCGCCAAAAAAATGGTAAAAGCCATGGCTTGATTTGCAGACCATTCAAAATAAAAGACCAAAGTAAGCGCTGGAATAAGTAACATAAATGCGGTGATTACATAAGAAATCATAAAAGCACCAAAATAAAAACCAGGCTCCGGTTCAAAATCCAGCTTACAGACCTCACATTTTTTGTGCATGTCCAAGGGCTTGGTTATTTTCATCGGTTTTTTGTATAAATCCCCATCACGACAGCGGGGACACTTGTTATTCCACATGGCTTTGAATGAAAATTTCATAAGCGAATTTTTTGAAGTTATTAAATAAATTCTTCATTAAGGAATGAGTTAATAATAAATTTACGTTTTTGGCTTGATCTTTTTGTCGCTAGTCTCGTTAAAAAGCCTCGTGATAGCGCGGCTATCCCTACGTTTTTTGCCTTACTAGCAACAAAAATCTCTAACCCAAAATTCTTAATTTATTAATACCTCATTCCTAAAAAAGGGCTAACTGAGCTGTTTCTTCAAATATACTTTCTTTTTTATTTATCTACAATGACTTTTATCAGTCATTTGACTAAAATCAAATGAACTGGCTGGCCTATTCTGTACAATAACTACCATTATTTCCTTGGATTGTTTTCCGTTAATTAGTATCTTTGGCTTTCTTTCGATTGTGGTGGAACCACATCCATATTGCCCCTTAAGTTGTACCTTCAGACATACACACACATAGTTCATTACCTAATTTACTCTAAAACACGGCGTTATTTAAACATTTGGCTAGAATCTCTATTTTAGTTAAAAGCGTAATATTGTTTGTTGAAATTATTCTAAAATATACTATGTTTAAAAACCTCCCATCCCATTCTCTGTCTTGTTCATTGATTTTCCTCTTCTTCCTGATTTGGAACAGTACGGTCATGGCACAGATTGAACCACTCTGGGATAGAAGCTATGGAGGGTCAAGATGGGAAGAATTGAATAGCGCCGAAGAAACCAACGACGGCGGATATATTCTGGCCGGATTTTCTTCTTCTTTAGAGAATGATGGGGATGTAACGGCGGCTAACGAAGGGATTGGAGATTTTTGGATGTTAAAAACAAATAGCCTGGGAGACAGAGAGTGGGATGCTCGCTTTGGAGGCGATGGACTTGATCGGGCAAGTAGTGTAATCCAAACCACAGATGGCGGCTATCTGCTAGGTGGAACTTCTGCCTCGGGCAGTACTGGACAAAAACAAACTTTAAATCGGGGACTCGATGATTATTGGGTCGTAAAAACAGACGCACTCGGTAACTTCGAATGGGAAGCTACATACGGGGGTGATAATTTTGAAATTTTATCATCCGTTATCCAAACGTCAGATGGAGGATATTTGTTAGGAGGTCTGTCCCTTTCTGGAATTAGTGGTGAAAAATCCGAACCTAACTTGGGTGGATTTGATCACTGGATTATAAAAATTTCCGCAACAGGTATCGTACAATGGGATAAGACCCTGGGTGGTGCAGAAGAAGAAAGACTTAACGTAATGCAACTTGCTCCGGATGGCCATTTTTTACTCGGAGGAAGTACCCAATCTGATGCGGGCGATGATATTACTAGCCCTTCTCTCGGCATTAAAGATATGTGGTTTGTCAAAGTAAGTTCGATGGATGGTTCTATTATTTGGCAACACCGTTACGGTGGATCAGAAGTGGAAGAACTCATTACTTTTCAACAAACTATTGACGGTGGATTCTTTCTGGCCGGTGGTTCCAATTCCGATATCTCCGGATCAAAATCAGAAAACAGTCGGGGAAATCTGGATATGTGGGGCATAAAAATTGACGCATTGGGAAACAAAGAATGGGATGTAACCTTCGGAGGCTCTGAACTGGATAATTGTTACGGAGTGAAACAAAATAGCGCAGGATATTATTTGCTGGGTGGCTTTTCCGGTTCGGATGCCGAAGACGATAAGTCTGAACCAAAACAGGGAGGTTGGGACTACTGGATGGTATATATTGATGAAAATGGAAACAAACAGTGGGATCGAACCATCGGTGGAACACAGGACGATGTCATGTTTAATCTTTTTCAAAATCAAACTGGAGGATATATTTTAGCGGGTGCTTCTAGCTCTTCAATTAGTGGAGATAAAACAGATGATACCAACGGTTTGAATGACTTTTGGCTGGTAAAAACAGTCTGTGATCTGGAAATTAATCTGCGGGATACCATCGTCTGTCAGGACGAACCCCTGATGCTGGATGCTTTTAATAATAGCAATTGTACCAACTGTTTATACGACTGGTCGGATATTGGCCGCGGCGATCCTGTCCGGGAAGTTTTAGTGACCGCTCCTCAGACTTATCGCGTAACAATTACCAATACTTCTGGCTGTCAAAAATCAGCCGAACTAAACGTTACCGTAATCAATACACCCGCCGCTGAACTAGGGGCGGATCAAACGACTTGCGTCGATGAGCCGGTTAGACTAAATCCAGGCAGCCCGGCAGGAAACGACTTTATCTGGTCCACCAATGAAAATACACCGACCATTAGTACCGATGCCGCTGGACGCTATTATGTAACCGTCACTGGGACCAATGGCTGTTCTACCGTAGATAGTATAAATGTATTGACAAATCCATCACCAATCGTTGACCTTGGACCTGATGTATCGGTCTGTCCGATGGAAACATTAATGCTGGACGCCGAAAATCCAGGTAGTAATTATGCCTGGTCAAACGGCGGATCGGTACAAATAGAAACCTTTAATCCTACTGGGCCTACCTCTATTTCTGTATCCGTCACAGATGCTAATAGTTGTATTGGGAAAGATACCATTGAAGTGTTAGATGTTTATGATTCTCCTCAGGTGATTAGTTCAACCACTAGTTGTAGCTCGGATAATAATAGTTATGTTGTTGAATTTACATTGGGTGGTGGAGATCCTGCATCTTATATGATAGAAGTTAATAGTATACCTTTTTCTAGGTCAGGAAATACCTATACCAGCGACGCTATACCAAGGGACGACGCTTATAGTTTTTCAATCAGCGATGACCGGAATTGTACGCCTCTTGTTTTTCAGGGAATGGGAGATTGCCCGTGTGCCAGTTTAGCTGGTGATGTCGATCAGACACCATTAGAAATTTGTGGAGACGAAGTCATCACATTAGATTTTGCTAATCAATTTTTGGATGCTACGGACACCGTAGAATACTTACTTCACCAAGGCGATGCCACGACCATTGGAAATATTTTATCGAGTAGTGAGCAACCGGAAGTGAGTTACAATACAGATTTAAATTATAATCAAATTTATTTTCTGACAGCTATCGTGGGTAATGATAATGGGAATGGTCAGGTAGATCAAACGGACGGTTGTCTTTCTCAGTCAAAGGGTGTAGCGGTTCAGTTTTTTGAAAATCCGGTAGCCGCTATTATTTCCCAAACGGGAAGTAGTACCCTAACTTGTGAAGGTGGCGGTAGTAGTCTTATCTTATCTGGACAAAATGCACAACCTGCCGGAAATATTGATTATGCCTGGTCTACCACGGACGGACAAATTCTAAGTGCAGTCAATGAAATAAATATAGAAGTAAACGCTGCGGGAATATACAAGTTGGTCGTTACCAACGTAGGAAGTACTTGTACAGATACTAGTCTGTTTGCTGTAAATGCATCGGCTGATTTTCCAGTAGTGGAGATTGGCACCGTTGGTGATTTAACTTGTCTTGATACGGTGCTGATGCTGGACGCAAGTAATTCTTCACAGGGTATGCCTTTTTCGGCGCAATGGAACGGGATTGGAATCAATGGCAATACCGACTTAATCCAAACGATTAATACGCCAGGAACCTACCAATTGGTCATCACTAATACGAATAATGGTTGTACCCAATCTAAATCTGTCACGGTAATAGAAAACATTCAGACTCCGGATATTGTAATTAATGGAAATAGATTTTTAGATTGTGAAACGGCTACCGCCTTCTTAGAGGTACAAATTTTATCTCCCATCAATCAGTTTTTACTGGTGTGGACAGATCCCGATGGATTAACGATGACTACCAGTGATCTGGAAAGAGAGGTAGCTCAAACGGGTACGTATTCTTTGTCAATTACCGATCTGACGAGTGGATGTACAAAGGTAGAAACGGTGTCGATTGCTCCTGATCCGGGAGGACCGACAAATGCAATATTTGCTTTAGAAAACCCCTCTTGTTTTGGCGAAGATGACGGAGCTATCGTTATTGATTCGGTGATTGGAGGAGTAGGACCTTATCTTTTTTCTTTTGGAGACAATAATAATTATGTAACCACGAATCAGTATGGTCGTCTAATGGCCGGTACTTATCCGTTGAGTATTCAGGATGTAAATGGTTGTACCTGGAGTACGGATATTTTGTTGTCGCAGCCAAACGAATTCGTGGTTGATTTAGGAGAGGATATAGAAATATTATTAGGGGATAGCCTTCGTTTGTTTGGCGCTTTTTCCAATCCGGTAGATACCTTCTTTTGGAATGACACCAGTTTATTATCTTGTGTTAATTGTATCAATCCTTTTGCAAAACCCGAAAATACCGCACAGGTAATACTGACCGCAATTGATGAGAATGGCTGTGAAAATTCGGATGTACTACTATTGTCAATTAATAAAGAAAGAAACGTTTATATTCCTTCTGCCTTTAGTCCTAATGGAGACGGCCAGAATGATCGGTTTACTATTTACGGTGGAAACGGAATTGCAGAGATTAAGTATCTACAGGTTTTCAACCGCTGGGGTGCCTTGGTATTTGAACAAAAGGAATTCCTTCCTAACGCCGAACCACTCGGCTGGGACGGTTCTTTTAAAGGAAATCCCGCCGGAAGTGGTGTCTATATTTATCAAATGAAAGTGACCTTTGTAGATGGATTTGAACGCTTCTACCAGGGCGATGTAACTATTATCCGGTAATATTTTTAAGTTTATAACAAAAGTATTTTACTTTTACTATTTATATTGTTGGACAGTCGACTTCCCTCTAACGTAATCTCACGTTAGAGGGAAGTTAACCAGCTAAATGCCAACTGGCTAACTGGCAAATTTTCACACAACTTTATTTCTGTTTAAAAATCCTTCGATATCAAAATTTTCTAAATCACTATTTTTTTTCTTATCAAAAGCAGTCGGAAAGTGTGCTGGTTTTATCTGTACTTTTGCGGCTTCCTCTCCAATACACGTGAGCGTAAAGCAATTTTTAGCCTCGGATATTTCGTATAAGTCTTTTGGGTCTACCGATTTAAAACCTAATTTAGCCAATGGTTCTTTTTCTAAAACCGCATTGTACCGGAGGTAATGCAAGAGTGGCTTTTCAGTAATCAGGTCATCTTTTAAATCGCCTATTTCGTTGTCTATTATTTTTGAAGTCGGACTGTTAGAAAAATATTGTAAAAGCATTTCATTGGTAGAGCTCGCATCTCTCATCAGCATGGAAATGATGCCACCGGCCCAGTCCCAGAGTTTATTGTCAGTAACCATGTCAATACTTTCCTTGTTTTCCCATTGACCCGTTCCAACGGATACAATCATCAAATTTTCGTCACCTGTTTTCCAGTTGAGATGATAAGATTTTAAGGTGGCAAGTAAAAACATCTGGAAGGCAGGGTTGTTATGCATACTGACACCACCGTCCACAAAAGCACCCGCTTGACCATTTCCAATGTCAAGGATTTCCGGTTTAAAATAGGTAGGTGCCGCGGTGCTTGCCCGGATTACCTGTCGGACTAAATAGTCTTTTGTATATTTGAAATATTTTCCATCAGGATGATTAAAAACAGGCCAGGTACTTCCCGTATCGGCCCTTTTAGTAATGACACAAAATCCGGTTTTTAGTTGATCACTACTCATGGTCATATCACCAAATATTTTTTTTAATTCCTTTTCTAAAGATTTTATTTGAAACTTATAACTCAGTCTTTTAAAAATACTAACCTTACGACTGAAGATTTTTTCTCCTAATTTATTATATAATTCTTTGATTTCTGTAGCGGACATACCGATGGCCAACCCACCGGCGATAATGGAGCCGGTACTCGTGCCTCCGATCAGATCGAAATAATCGCAGAGTCGGAAGTTAAGATTGTTATGACGTTTTTGTAGTATTTTTTCCATTCGCTCGAGGTAACCGAGTGTGATAGCTCCACGGATTCCGCCACCATCAAGGGCGAGTATTCTTTTAGGTCCGGGTGCGGTGAGTCTTTCTTTTAAGTTCATATTTTAAAAGTTTTCATTTTTTGGTGCTATCTTTACGCAGCAAGAGAATAATTCTCCAAAATAGTGAAAAAAATAATGAAAACATGGCAGCCAAGATTTTTATTTCTTATGCTCATCGTGATGAAAGTTTTAAGGACGATCTACAAATCGGTCTGGCATCTCTAAAAAATAACGGACACATCGCAGCCTGGGAGACCGTGCTATTATGGCAGGTGAAGAGTGGAATCATCAGATCAAAGATGCTTTGTATGAGGCGGATATCATTATTCTCCTGGTTAGCCCTAATTTTTTGGCCTCCCGTTATGTTAGAGAACAGGAAATTAAAATTGCCATGGAACGACACACTAACCCCTCCGACCCCGCAGTGGTGGTTCCGGTGATTATCCGTCCCTGTGATTGGAAAGACAACGCATTTTCTCGTTTACAGGCACTTCCTAAAAATAGCAAACCCATCACTTCTTGGTCCAATCACGATGAAGCAATGCTCGATGTAGTATCTGGTATCAAAAAATTGGTTATGCGAAAAAAAGATACTCCATCCATTCAACCCACTGCTTCCGCTACTTCTTCTCCCGCTACGTCCTATTTCTCGACCCCTCCTCTCGAACCTAAACATCTTGATACTGCGAAGCTTAAAAAGATGATCGGAGCAGGCAAAACGAAAAACGTAATCGCTACTTTGTTGGCTGACCAAAATTTAGATGGAATGGTCCGAAACCAGGTAATTATGATGGATCAAAAATTTCGTACCCTACAAAACGAGAAGTTGATCGGTATCCTTTCCGACGAAAACGCTAATCGGAAGAGTGCCCAAATTAATTATGGCCTGCTACAAATCCTGGACAATATCTCCTGAAAATTTCTCAAGCAAACCCTCCTTATCGTATCATTCTAAAACTTTAAACATCCATTTAAAACTGCCTTCTGCCTATCTCATCAATCTGAAGATGTAATAAGTTCCAATAAATAACAATTATTTCATATAGTATAAAATTATATTTAAGTGGTATAATCTTTGCCTGTATATACATAGGTTCAGAGATTATACCCTGTATCCTATTTCCTGAATGTTTCATTATCCCCATTATTAGATGAATTTTTTGGATAGTCAATCCCGTTTTCTTTTGAGAAAAGATTATCCAGTAATATTATTTTCTAATAAAGCTCTCTAAGCAAGTAACTGATTTTCAATGAGTTAGTCTCGTTTTGATGGCCGTGATACTACGCGCAAATTTTGTCATATGAACAGAAAATATACCTTCAAATTTTTATCGCAACTAGTCGATAGAAAGAGAATAAGGTTCGAAATCAATCCACAGTTAAGTGAGTCAGATGCTCATTTTAGCTGCTTTTCTGTTTGGAGTATACTCACCGGATCAATATTTTTCACCTCAATAAAATTATTTTTAATATTTTTTCTGATAGGAATATCTACCTTTTCTTTCTCTCAAGATTGTGATATGGATGGTGTTCTGGACGCGGATGATTTTTGCCCCTGTGTTGCTCCTGCTGGAGCAGTAAATACTTATGGTTGTGATTTTTCTTCCTCTTGTGATGCCGTGACGCCCGCAGATATAAATTTTTCTCCATCTGGAAATAATACCGATTCCGCTTATACCACGCTTTATATAATGACAGATTCGGTGGGTGTAATTGTAGATACCACCTCGGTCGCTCCTTCATTCTTTGGAGTAACTCCTGGAAAATATATGGTCCTTGCCATTGATTATGAAGACGATAGTTCGATCACTAATATCGGAGTCAACGATACCCTTAAAAATATTACCGCAAATTGTATTGATTTTTCCGATGTCTTAACCTATACGATTTGTCCGGATGAAATCTGTGATAACGGAATTGATGATGATCAGGACGGAGACACAGACTGCGCGGATAGTACTTGTCTTAGTCCAGTAGCCGTTGCTTCTGGACCCGGTACCATCTGTGCAGGAGATACCCTTTTTTTATTTGAAACAGGAACAAACGCTGCCTCTTGGAATTGGACCGGACCGAATGCCTTTACTAGTACGGATCAAAATCCGATTATTGAGAATGCAACGACGAGTGCTTCTGGTAATTATACGGTAATCACCACGAGTGCGGATAATTGTACAAGTACGGCGATGGTTTCCGTCAACGTAAATTCTCTGCCTATTGCTAATATTGATGCGGCAAATAAAGGTTGTCTCAATGTAGCACAAGATTTTACGACTGTTGATGCTGGTGTTGGAGCGACTTATAGTTGGAATTTTGGTGCTAATGGCACCCCTGCTACTGCGACAGGACTTGGAACACACAACGTTTCTTTTTCTACCGTCGCTAATCAGGAGGTAGTATTAACAGTTACTCAAAATAGTTGTGTATCTACAGATACGATGATGGTAGATATCAGTGATCTTCCAATTGTATCTTTCAATATTTCAAATAATATTCTTTGTATTGATCAAAATATTAGCTTCTTAACAGATGGAAGTCCGTCCGGCGGAACCTATTTTGGGGACGGTGTTTCTGGTAGTAGTTTTAATGCTTCCGTAGCTGGAGTCGGAATTCATACAATAATATATACATTTACGGACGTAAATGGCTGTACCAATTCCGCCTCGGATGATATAGAGGTATTTAGCGAACCGGTCATTGATGCTATAAATGTCACCCAGCCTACCGATTGTGGGAACTCGGATGGTAGTATTTCTATGGTTACTTCTGGTGGCAGTGGTAGTTTAGAATACCGCCTGGATGGAGGACCCTGGCAATCAAGTAATACATTCACTCCTTTAAGCGCAGGCGATTACGTTGTTGAAATTCGTAATGATAACGAAACTTGTCTAGTAACTTCTAATACAATTATACTGAATGACCCTACGAGTCCCGTAGCTCAAATTAATATGCCGGCAGCGGCCTGTGAAGGTGCGACGGTTTCTTTTTCTCCGGTAGATGCCGGACCTGGAGTATCTTATATTTGGAATTTTGGTGCGAATGCTACTCCCGCTACTATTACCACGACGAACACGAATTCGATTGATGTTGTTTATTCAGCTGGTGGAAATAAGAGCGTCCAACTTACGGTACAAGATGGCGCTTGTAATGGAGTGACTACGGAGTCATTAGAGATTTATATTAATGATTTAGTTACCCTAAATTTAACGAATGATGGTGCTTGTATTAATGAAACTACCTTAACGTTAGCAGGGGGTACTCCTTCGGGGGGCAACTATAGCGGAACGGGCGTTAGTGGAACTGATTTCAATCCATCTGCTGCGGGTGTAGGAACCCATACCGTAACATATACTTACACAAATAGTAATGGTTGTGTGAATTCTGCAAGTGACCAAATTGAGGTATATGCACTTCCCGTGGTCTCGTTTGTGCTAGCAAATGATCAGGTTTGTGAAAATGAAACGATCACCTTAAATACAGGTAGTCCGGCGGGTGGTTCTTACAGTGGAAACGGAGTTAGCGGAAATGAATTTTCTGCCGCAATTGCTGGTATTGGAACACATACCCTTACTTATAATTATACTGATTTTAATGGTTGTTCGAGCACGGCTACCGATGATATTACGGTTTTTCCAAATCCTACGATTGATTCCGTCGCCGTATCCAATACTACTACCTGTGGTGCCAACAACGGCTCTCTAAGCGTAAGTGCTTCTGGCGGAACTGGTGATTTTCAATATCGAATTGATGGAGGAGCTTGGGGCATTAGTCCTGTCTTCGGAACCCTTTCTCCGGGAAGTTATACGGTAGACGTTCGAAACAGTAATGGGATTTGCTTAGTGTCAGCTACCGAGACTATCAACAATCCTACACAACCCAATGCTGAAATTATTTTACCTTCTGATGATTGTGAAAACAACACCGTTGTTTTTGATGCAGTCGATGTTCCCAACGCAATATATACTTGGAGTTTTGGTGCCAATGCAACACCTAATTCTGCTAACCTCCGTGGTCCACACAATGTAGTGTATTCTGCTGATGGAATCAAAAACGTCCAGTTGATCGTTCAAGTAAATGGATGTGATGCTTCCGATTCTGAAAATTATACCGTTTACGAAACACCTCAGTTATCACTAGATATTTCCACCAATTATAACGGTGAAAACGTTTCTTGTAATGGAAATTCAGATGCCAATATTATCTCTACCGTAACGGGTGGAAATAGTGGAGAAACATATCTGTGGAATACGACTGCAACTACTCCTGACCTTTTTGGCGTTAGTGCGGGAACATATACACTCACCGTTACCGATGGCGTAGGTTGTACCGATTTTGCCTCTATTACGGTGGCGGAACCAACACCCGTGGTAGCAACTACTCAGGTAAATTCCAATTATGGAGGCTTTGGTGTAAGCTGTGTTGGTTCGGTAAATGGAGAAGCGGAGGCTGATGGAAGTGGTGGTACACCTGGCTACACTTATGAATGGAGAGATTCCGGAAATAATATTATTGCAAACACAAAAATTGCTACCAATCTTGGCGTTGGTACTTACACCGCAACGGTTACGGATAATAACGGTTGTACAGACACAGAAACTGTTACGATTACCGAACCTACGGGTACGCCTATTAGCGTCACCGCAGCGGTAACCTCTGATTACTTGGGAGAAGACGTTTCCTGCTTCGGATACGGAGATGCTACCGCTACGGCTACGGCTGCTGATGGGGCTTTTCCATATTCTTATGCCTGGAGTAATGGTCAAACAGGACGTGATCTGATTGACGTGACCGCCGGAGATTATGATGTGACCGCCACCGATAACAATGGTTGTCAGGCAGTTTATACACTAACTGTTACACAACCTGATCGTATTTCTGCCAACGCCATCGTCACCGATGTAAGTTGTTACGGAGCTAGTGACGGTAGTATTGATGTAAATGTAACCGGAGGGGTAAATGCTTATACTTATTCTTGGGATGACCTAGGTATTGAGGCTTTCTATTCTTTTGATATGACAACGGACGATCAAACTGGAAATGATCATCATGTCCGTATTGTTTATGGTACAGAACAATATAGTACTCCTGGTTACGAAAATGAAGCATTCTACTTTAATGGCCAAACTGGATTGCAGTACGACGATAATATGGGATTCATGGAATCAGACCTAGCAGAACTGGCAGTAACTATGTGGATCTATCCAGATCGGGTAGATGAAAGACAAATATTGTTTGAACAGGGTAGCAATCAGGATGGTATCGCTTTGGTATTAGATGGGCAGTTTTTAGAGTTAGGGATGACTCAAAATGGAAATTTCTATCCTGGTCCTAGAGTGAAAATTGACTTTTTTAATCCTCCGAATAGTACCAATCCGGTAGATTTCGTGGGATGGACACAAGTAGGATTTGTTTTTGATAATGGAATTATGTCCCTTATCATTAATGGACAATTATTTCCATCTCCTGATAATAGTAATAATCCTACCACCCTGGTAATGCCTTCTGATTTTTATGCTAGTCATGCTGGAATTGGATTCTCGGCGTATACTAACGTTTATCCTACGGCGAGTGCTCTTGGCTTCCCAGGGGCACCTATTATAAATTTTAATGGATATTTTCCTTTTAGAGGAGGAATGGATAACTTTAGTTATTATACTCGTAGTCTTAGCCAAGAAAATATCTCTGATATTGCGGATGATGATGGTGATCGGGAAGGACTTCCAGCGGGGGTCTACGATGTATTGATTACTGACTTTAACGGTTGTGATACCACTATTCAAGTAACCATTGGACAACCTGACTCTCTTTATGCTACCATTATTAATAACGAAATTTCCTGTTTTGGCGCCGATGATGGTTCCTTGGATATTACCGTAATCGGTGGCACCAGTCCATACACATTCTTATGGTCTAATAATGAAACAACAGAAGACATTAACAGCTTATCTCCCGGAAATTATTCTCTAACTATCACGGATAGTCAAGGTTGTATAGCAGAATTGTCACAAACAATTGTTGAACCCACACTACTCGAAGGAACCACTTCTATAGTATCTAATTACAATGGAAATGCAATCTCTTGTCCGGGAGCCAATGATGGAATCATATCCGTTACTCCAGAAGGAGGCCGGAATCCGTACTTATACAATTGGAGCAATAGTGTTACTTCACAACAAAATAATAATATAGGTGCAGGTACTTATACAGTTACCATTACTGATAATAGCGGATGTACGGTGGTTGAAAGTATAACAATATCAGATCCGGTTGGAATTACGGCAGTTGCCAGTGTAAGTCGTTCTAACAATGGTCAGGATATAAGCTGTGTGGGGGGAAGCGACGGAGCGGCTATTGTGAATGCCTCTTTGGGAACTTTGCCTTATACTTATGCTTGGAGTAATTCAGCATCCACTCAGGAGATTACAGATATTTCTGCTGGTACTTACACCGTTACCGTTTCTGATGCCAACGGATGTACCACCTCCGCATCGGTCACTTTAAATGATCCACCCGCTTTTACCGCAGTCGGATCGGTAACTTCAAATTATAACGGAGAAGATGTAAGCTGCCCTGGAGCGACGGACGGAAGTGTCTACGTAGTGGCCAGTGGTGGAACGCCCGGTAGTGGTTATACCTATCGCTGGAATAATGGTTTTTTAGGGGATAGCCTAATAAATATTGGAGCTAATACTTACAGAGTTACCGTTACCGATGCTAATAATTGTGAAACGGTTACAAGTATTACGGTTAACAATCCAACGCCACTTAATGCTACTATTACTAAAGATGTGAATTATAACGGTTTTGATATCAGTTGTATCGGCGAAAATGATGGATCACTAACTGCCAATCCTACCGGAGGAGCAGGAGGCTATAATTATCTTTGGAGTGGAGGACAGACCAATGCCTCTATTACTGATGCAACAAGTGGTACCACTAGCGTTACCATTACAGACGGAAATGGCTGTTCGATTGTTCGTTCCATAACCTTGAATCAACCTTCAGATATTACTTTTACCGCAGAATCACGTGCACCGCAGGATTGTGGGGTCGATGATGGAATCATAAGAGTAGATGCTAGTGGAGGAATAGGAAATTATGAATATAGTCTGGATGGAATTACCTGGCAGTCTTCTAATTTCTTTACCGGTTTGGCTCCGGGAACTTATTTTACCTACGTTAGGAATGATGTTGGTACTTGTCAAGAGGGACCTCAATCTATTACCGTAGACGTAACCGAAGCACCAGTTATTTCTAGTATTACCATCATTCACCCTACGACCAGCGTGAGTACAGATGGAGGAATTTTAGTAGGTGGAAGTGGTAATTCTTTCGCTTTTGAATTTCGTTTAGTGGGGGTTACTGGATGGCAATCTTCTAACTTATTTGAAAATCTACCAGTAGGAACTTATACCATTGAATTAAGATACGTGGGACAAACGTGTATCGCTACTTCGACTGTTACCTTAATAGAAGGAAATGGAGTAGAAAGTACAGGCTCTACCTTAAACTTCTGTTCTGGTGATATAACGGCTACGCAGTTCGTCGAAACTTATTATCTGCCCGCACCAGAAGATGAGGTGCTACAAGCTTTACAAAGTATATTCCCGGAAAATTGTCGAATAAATTTTAACGAACCTGTTGATCCTGTCCAAAACTATGTTTCAATCGGTGTTGTTGAAGGTGGTACTGTAATTTACTTTGATCACTGGGAGGATGGGTATGAACCTAACTTAAGTTTTCCAATTCAGGCAACGACCGAAGTTTGGGGAGATGGTATTATGACCAATGGTACTGCCCCCGGCGATATTGACGATTTTCTTTCTGCCGCCGAAATAATCGTATTAAATAATGCGGTATACTCTAGAACCATGCAAGAAGTTCTTGATTATGATGGGGGAGATAAAATTGGTAGTCGTGGAAATCTGGCCATCACAAAACTAAACTGGGCAGATCGATCAAGTACCCTATTTGCGGGAGCATTGGAAGTATATCCAGTAGAATCCTGGGGACTAGAATATAGAATTCCGGTAGGGGTAGATAGAGATGTAAATGAGATGTTTGAATACACTGGTGCGGTAGTTATGGCGCAGCAGAATGGAACTACCGTCAACTATATTGATAATGGCACTGCTCAAACACGGGTACTAGCGGAAGGTGAAAGTTTCTTGATTGATGGAAATATTAGAGTAGGAGATCAAATATCAGCAAACTTGCCGATTCAAGTTCATCTTTTGACGGGTGACATATGCGCTACTTTTGAAAGTAGATTTTTTACACTAAAGCCTGTCGAACAATGGTCTAATTCATACTATAGCCCTGTTTCTACCCTTAATAATAATTCTGGAATATCACAAGAAAATGTAAGTCATCCTACGGCACTCCATTTCTATAATCCTAATAGTAGTGACATCCGGGTTTTTTACGAAACCTTGGGAGGAACAAATTCAATAAATGTCCCGTCAAACCAAACTAGAGAAGTTACCGTTCCCGCGAATACCGGAGTTCGGACTTATTCTGAAAATGGTGAAAACTATTACGCAATTGCCACCATTGATTCTGATGCAGATAGTGGAAGTTCTTCTAACTCAGGAAGAGATTGGGGGTATGCGTTAATTCCCGCCGATCAGTTAACTTCTCAAATCACCATTGCAGGGTTTGCTCCTGGTCAGGATCCTACTTATTGCCACAATGAAAGTATTGTTCCTCAGTCGGGATGGAACCTGATTTCAACGACTAGTCACGAGAATGCAGGGTCTGACGGAACCCGAGCTTTCGACGGAAACCTAAACACCGTATGGCATACACAGTATACGCCAACTGTGACGGCACATCCACATGAAATCCAAATTGATTTGGGAACTTCTTATAATTTATCTCAACTATTAATCAATCCCCGTGGAACTTACCAAAGATTTACGCAAACGAATAATCTTACAATACCGAATTCCGGAACAAGAATAGTTACGTCTACCCTTAATGTTACGGCTACGGGAACAATAGAAGATCTGGATCTTGCAGACCTTCGGATTGATCATACTTACTTGGAATACTTGAGGGTTCAGCTGCAAAGTCCTAGTGGTACGATAGTGACAATCTTTAATCAGGATTGTACTTTTGACGATAATATTAATGCCACGTTTGATGATGATGCAGTAGAAAACTATCCTTGTCCACCAATTGGTGGAGGTACTTATCTTGGAGTAACACCTCTTTCTAATTTTTATGGTGAAGAAATGAATGGTACCTGGACGCTAATTTTAGAAGAACCTGGTAACCGTCGTGGAGGAACTCTGAGAAATTGGGCGTTAGATATTAATGATGGAACATCTGCTAATGGTAATATCGAAGATTATGATTTCTATGTTACTAACAATTTGGCAGATTGGGGAATGCCCGTTGCCTCCGGAGAATTTGATGGAACACCGGTATTGAAAAAAGTAGTATTCCCGGAAAAAAATGGCCGATATATTCGATTGGTCGCCAATTCAGGAATTAACGGAAATCCCGAGACAACGATTGCAGAATTAAATGTAGTAGCTTGTGACGTACAGCCTTCTCCAGAAAATTCCGCTCCCATTTGGATCACCGCAGATTATCCTGTTGGTAGTTCTAGTACTGGAAATATCCGGGTATGTGTAGACCACGATGGAGATGGAGGTGCTTTAGTAGATGTATACGGTAGTCCTTATGATGAGGATTTCTTTATTCCTGAATTGGGGCAAATCAAACTATATGATAACAATGATAATGATCAAACGGGAACTAGAATTTGGGTTTGTGATAATTCAGATGCCTTTATTGCTGGTGCCTGGGGACAGGATCCAGCTACGGCTAGTCCCGGAGCTCCCGCCATTGATTTAGGTACCGGACTACCGAATGGTATTCCATTCTCTATTTCAAAATGTGCGGATTTGACCAGAGATGTAAATGGTAACGGATTATTTGACGAATGTGATGAAGTACTTTATACCGTCATGATACGAAATACAGGTGCACTACCTTTATCGGTAGGTACGCTGAATATTTTAGATACCTTACCAGAAGAAGTAACTTATATTGATGGAACAACAAAAGCTATTATTGGAAATAATATAACAACGTTAGCAGATGATCCAACTCCATACTCTAGCTTCCCGTTAGATGAAGTAGGATATCGACACGGTAGTGTGATTTTACCAAATGATTCTATCTTGTTTCAATTTAATGTAGTAATTAATGATTTGACTAACCCTACCTTTGTTCGTAATGTGGGAACAGCAACAAGTAATGGCGCAAGTCTAGAAGCGGAAGTTACATTTCCAGTACAAACACCTACCAGTCCGACGGATGAATTTATTGAGCCTGATACTACTGTAAGTTGTGAGAATGTTTTTGCTGCTGCCGTTCAAGATAGCTGCTTTCAGGAAGGTTTACTGCCAAAGTTTAGCTGGACAAGCCGTTCGGTAGATTCTCAGCAGGGACCAAATTTCGGAGGGGATGAAGTAATTGATGGTGATAGAAATACGTACTGGCTGACAAATAGAAGCGCACCTACCAATTGTGGAGTAAGCTACGCAGTGAGTGGAATCGGAACTACTGGTGTAAATAATCCTAATAACGTTGCGGGCGCTCCGGATGGTAGTTTTGCTGGAATTAATAATACAGGACAGGAGCTAGTAATTGACCTGGGAGAAGTAATCACCGCTGGAACACCTTATACCGTTAGACTTCGTAGAAGTCCTTCGACGGGAGGAACGCCAACGTTAAGAATTGCAGAATCTGCAGATGGTACCAACTATCGTAATAGAGCCGATAATCCTTTCTCTACTAACAACACCAGCTTTTTTAATTATAATTTAACGGCTGAATATGATACTCGATATATTCGATTCGTAAACAACGCAGTCTGGGATTTGGATATTGATGCGGTAGCGTTTCAGTGTTGTTGTACAGGAGGTGTTCCCGATCCTTTGCCGCATGCGGTTCAAATTGATCTTGGACAAATTGAAGATATTTCTGGATTTACCTACGTACCTAGACAAGATAATTCAGAAGGTCGTATCGCAAATTATGAGTTTTATATTAGTATGGATGGCACCAACTGGGGAAGCCCTGTTGCGACAGGTACCTGGACTTCTGGAACCAATCCAGAAAATGTGACTTTCCCGTCAACCACTGGAAGATATGTTCAACTACGAGCACTATCGGAAGTAAATGGGGGAGATCTCACCGCCGTGGCAGAATTAGCCATATCCGGTTGTATCGTAAAAACCACTTTTGCAGAAAGTACCACGCAAACCAATAACGGTACCTGTAATGATCAATCCTATAATTTAGTACGTACCTGGACGACCACGGATTATTGTGGAAATGTATTTATCCAAACACAGAATATTACCGTGGTAGATACCACCGCACCAGTACTATTAGCGGTACCTGCTGACATAACCGTCGCTCCTTCTGGTATTCCTGAAGCTCCATTACTAAATTGTGGAAATAATGTTACCAATATTGCATTAGGGAAACCAGCTACGCAGTCCAGTGTTAATTTTGGCTTAACGGCAGATAACCTAGTAGATGGAAATTATAATAGTATCAATCATACTAATCCGGAAGTAGAACCATGGTGGGAAGTGGATCTTCTGGCAGTATATCAGTTGGATTCTATTCATGTTTTCAATCGAACCAGTTGTTGTCAGGACAGAACGGATGATTATTATATTTTTATTTCCAAAAAACCTTTTACCTCTACCGATCTTGCTACTACTTTAGCTGATCCCGAAGTGCAAAGCTATTTTGAAGGGAATGAAGCTCAGTTTCCTACCACTATTCCTGTAAGTGCTTTTGGAAGATATGTCAGAATACAATTACAAAATGGTGATATTATGAATATGGCTGAGGTTGAAATTTTCCCTCGGTGCATTAATTCAGAAGATAATTGTGATCCGGATCCTGTAGTTACTTTCGTTGAAACAACTATTTCTACCGGTTGTAGTTATGAAATTGAACGGACTTGGACGGCAACCGATAATTGTGGGAACTCTTCTTCTCAACAGCAAACTATCTTCGTTGAAACTACCCTGGATGTTGATGCCACTGCAATCAGTAATGTCTCATGTAATGGTGATAACGACGGGGAAGCAACTGTGGATATCAACGGTGGGGTTGCTCCAGTTACCATACTTTGGAGTAATGCACAATCCACGGATACCGTAAGAAATTTAAATGCTGGGACATATTATGTTACCGTTACCGATAACTTAGGTTGCTCTGCAGTAGATAGTATTAGATTAACTCAACCTTCACCGACGGCTGTGGCAACTTCGATTGCCTCTAATTTTGGTGGTCAGGCCATTAGTTGTGTGGGAGAAAATAACGGTTCGGTTCGAGCCAACGCAACGGGTGGAGCTGGAGGCTTCACTTATCAATGGAGTAATGGGGATAATACCGCTATTGCAGATTCCTTAACTGCTGGTACCTACACGGTGACGGCCACGGACAGCAATGGTTGTAGTGAAATAGGAAGTATCACCTTAAATGATCCTCCAGTCCTCATGGCTTCGACCAGTACTTCTTCTCCTGTGTCCTGTTTTGGAGAAAATGACGGGCAGGCAACAGTAGTCGCTTCTGGAGGAATTGGAACTTATACCTACCAATGGAGAAATCGAGATACTGGACCAATTGCTTCTAGTGGCAATGTAGCCAATAATTTAGTAGCGGGTATTTATGATATTACCGTTTCGGATAGTTACTCCTGTGAAGTGTTTACTTCTGTTACCGTAACTCAGCCAGATGAATTAGTAATTAATATAGATGCGACCGTCGATCCCGCTACTTGTAATGCGTCAGATGGTTCCATTAGCGTTTCTACTACCGGTGGAGTAGGAGCATCCGAATTTAAATTAGAAGTTACCGGGACTTGGCAAAGCAGTGGTACGTTTACAGGTTTAAATGCAGGAACATTTCAAATATTTGCACGGAATGATAATGGTAATTGTGAAACGGGACCAACGGAAGTTATTCTTGATAATGCAGTACCTTTTTCTTGTACATTTATTATACCGGATACGGTAGGTTTAATCACTTGTATTACCAATGATTCTATTCGTTTTACCATTGATTCACTACCCGACGCTACTGGTTTCAACTGGTTGGTTCCTGCGGGAATTAATATTGTTAGTGGAGATAGTACTTCTTCTATTGTCATTGATCCTATTGCAGTAGATTCGGGGTCTTATAGTATTTGTGTATCAACTTTAAGTGATTGTGGAGCGTCTCCTTTCTGTTGTTATGAATTAAACCTTATCCCTTGTGAAGAGATTTGTGATAACGGAATTGATGATAATCAAAATGGATTAATCGATTGTGATGATCCTGCGTGTGGAACTGTTTCTAACGTATCAGTTGCTCCAATATCTTGTCCATCAGATACCGCTGTATTTGTTGCACTTGATAACGGACCTGGTGCAGATTATTTTTGGAATTTTGGATCAGATGCCACGCCGAATACTATTTCTGGGGTAGGTCCTCATCAGGTGACTTTCGCTAATTGTGGCGTAAAAACAATTAGTCTTGCTGTAACCCGAAATAATTGTTCTTCCAGTGATACTATTACTTTTGATGTCTTGGATACCGAACTGCCCGTCTGGGATAATATTCCGAATGACTTGATTTTAGAATGTAATAGTGCAATTAATTTAACCGATTCTATTAATCAATGGTTGGATAATTATGGTGGCGCAACTTTCTCTGATAATTGTAGTCAGGATGTAGTAGTAACAAATAATTATACGACGCTCTCGGATAGTTGTGGCCCGACCGGAACCGCTCTGGTTACTTTTACAGCTACGGATCGTTGTGGAAATATGGCTCAAGTTCAGGCCAATATTATTTATGAAGATAATAGCATTCCAACGGCTACGATACCAAGTGATACCATTGTGTACCTTGATGCTGCTTGTATGGTAGACACTTCCAGTAATACTACTGGAACAATTACGGATGCTTTAGATGATTGCTCAGGTTTATTAACAGTTATTTATAATGACGATCAATCTACCTTAACGGGTTGTAATAATACGGGAACCTTTGCCAGAACCTGGACCGTTTCGGACGAATGTGGAAACCAGTTTATTGGTACACAAAATATAACCATCGTTGATACCATCCGACCTACGTTCACAGTACCAACGGATACAACATTATATCTTAATGTATTCTGTTTAGTAGATACTTCTTCAACTTCTACGGGAACCCCTACAGATATTATTGATGCTGCTTGCGCCGGCACAACTACGTTTACGTATGCCGATGACCTCAGCGGGTTAAACGGATGTAATACTTCTGGTTCTTATACTAGAACCTGGACGGTCTCGGATGAGTGTGGAAATACTACTACTGGAATCCAAATAATTTCTATAGTTGATACACTACCTCCATCTTTTACAACGCCTAATGACACGACCTTGTATCTTGATAATATTTGTCAGGTAGATACAACAACTAGTGCTACCGGAATACCAACAAATATTACGGATGCTTGTGGTAATACTTTCACCTCTAGTTACACGGATGATCTTTCACAATTAGCCATAGGGTGTAGTAATACTGGAACTTTAATTCGTACGTGGACTGTATCGGACGAATGTGGTAATACAAGTACGGATATCCAAAACATCATCTTGTTGGATACGATTGCGCCGACCTTTACCGTCCCCGCAGATACTACTTTATTTTTGGATAACGCCTGTGCAGTTGATACCATGACTGCTTCTACTGGCGTACCTGTAAATATTTCTGATGCGTGTTCAGGAACTTTCACCGTAGATTATAACGATGACTTCAGTGGATTATCTGGCTGTAATAATACGGGTACTTTAGTTCGTACCTGGACAGTACTGGATGAGTGCGGAAATATTGCTACGGGAATACAGTCTATCGCTATTGCAGATACTTTAGCTCCGGTTTTTGTATTGCCAACAGATACAATTTTATATTTAAATTCAAGTTGTTTAGTAGATACCACGACTTCTTCCACTGGTGTTCCTACTGGGTCCAGCGATGCTTGTTCTCCAAGTGTTATTACCAGTTATTTGGATGATTTATCAAACTTAAATAATTGTAACTCTACGGGTAATCTGTTAAGAACCTGGACGGTCTCAGATCAATGTGGAAATACTGCTACCGGAATTCAGACAATCGCAATTGCGGATACTTTGGCGCCAACTTTTACAGTCCCGACAGATACAACTTTGTATCTGGATATTACTTGTTCTGTTGACACTACGATCACCTCTACTGGTCAGCCAATTAATATAGATGATGCTTGCTCTAACGGATTGACCGCTAGTTATACAGATGATCTCACTAATTTGTCCGGCTGTAATTCTACTGGATTTATTTTGAGAACCTGGAGCGTCTCCGATGATTGTGGAAATTTAACAAATCAAACGCAATCTATTGCCATCATTGATACAATAGCACCTGTATTTGTAGTGCCAGCCGATACTACTTTGTATCTGGATTTATCTTGTGCCATCGATACGACTACTACTTCTACTGGGATGGCAACTAGTATAAACGATGCTTGTAGTGGACCGCTAACGGCAACGTATACCGATGATGTCTCTACCCTAAATAATTGTAACAATACTGGATTTATTTCCAGAACCTGGAGAGTAGAAGATGATTGCGGTAATACTACTACACAAAATCAAATAATTACGGTTCTGGACACGCTAGCTCCAATTTTTACACTACCAGCAGATACCATCTTATATCTGAATGAATTCTGTGATGTTGATACTAATTCAGTCTCAACTGGCATGCCTTCTGGAATTGACGATAATTGCAGTAGTGTTATCAACACCTCTTACACGGATGATTTATCTAGTCTGACTGGATGTAATTCTACGGGTACATTATTAAGAACCTGGACCGTCATAGATGGTTGTGGTAACACCTCAACGGGTATTCAATCTATTGCTATTGCAGATACTTTAGCACCAACGTTCACCATACCGAACGATACCATCTTATACCTTGATCTAAATTGTCTGGTAGATACGACAACTACTTCTACTGGAAATCCAGCTGATCTTGCCGATGCTTGTGGTGGAACGATTACCGCTACTTATAATGACAATCTGACTAATCTAGCTGCTGGTTGTAATAATACCGGAGACTTGATTCGTACTTGGACCGTCTCCGATAATTGTGGAAATACCGCTACCGGAATTCAAACTATTACCATTATAGATTCGATTCCTCCAACCTTTACCGTACCGGCGGACACTGTTTTATATTTTGACAATAATTGCCAGATTGATTCAACGACAAGTTCTATTGGTACACCAACAGATGTTGATGATGCTTGTACAACTGCTCCAATAGTTACTTATGTGGATAATACAACTACATTGTCTGCTTGTAATAATACGGGAACTTTTACCAGAGTATGGACGGTGACTGATGATTGTGGAAATAGATTCACTCAAAATCAGGTGGTATCGGTATTGGATACATTGGCTCCTATATTTACCATTGCTCAGCCAGTAGATACCAGCGTACAATGTAGTGATATTCCAACTCCACCCGTTATCGGAACCGAAATCGTGGCCGAAAAATGTGGCAATAGCGTTTCAATAGTATTATCTGAGACGACCCAAAATGCCTCTTGTTTAAATACTTATGAGCTGGTTCGAACTTGGACGGCCACCGATGATTGTGGTAATCAGGGAATTGTATCACAAACAATCTTTGTTTCTGACACGATTCCTCCGGTCATTACAAATGTACCCGCAGCAATCACGGTAGAATGTGATAACATTCCAGCGGGAGATGCGAGTGCAGTCACGGTAAGTGATAACTGTACGTTAGTAGGCGATATTACCGTAACGGTTGATGATGCGAATACACCTGGAAGTTGTGTTAACAACTATACGATTACTCGAACGTGGACAGCGACGGATGAGTGTAACAATAGTACAACGGCAGTTCAAACGATCACGGTAGAAGACACGACCGATCCGGTAATTACGGATGTCCCCGCAGCCATTACGGTAGAATGTGATAATATTCCAACGGGCGATCCAGCGGTAGTCACAGTAAGTGATAACTGTACGTTAGTAGGCGATATTACCGTAACGGTTGATGATGCGAATACACCTGGAAGTTGTGTTAACAACTATACGATTACTCGAACGTGGACAGCGACGGATGAGTGTAACAATA
>Ga0209187_1000993_pt1 | contig 37733 bp, 28 predicted proteins | sample BantaG_FD_187430 | JGI IMG/M metagenome (GOLD analysis project Ga0209187, IMG submission 187430) | Marine algal microbial communities from Bantry Bay, Ireland - BantryBay_4 metaG (SPAdes) (version 2) | ecosystem: Host-associated > Algae > Red algae > Unclassified | place: Bantry Bay, Ireland...
TAATCAGTTGTTGATTCCATTGTTTTAGAATCAAAGCCATTAAATATTTTCTATTTAATGAAAAAATACTGATTTTAATATCAACATCCAAAATGTGGATTGCCTAAATTATAACCCGATTGACCTGGCCAGTCGGCTGGTTATCATTTGTCGCAAATTAGTTTTGATACTGGTTATTATTCAAAACCCAATAAAGTAGCAGTAGAAAAGATTTTTGATGTCGTAATTTTGCCCAAAAAAGGTAAACGCAATGCAGTAGAAAAGCAGATAGAAAGTGAAGCAGATTTTAAAGCAGGCAGACGTAAACATAGTGCCATTGAATCCAACATCAATAGTTTAGAACATCACGGTTTAGATAGATGTCCGGACAGAAGCTTAGCTCATTTTAAGAGATACGTTGCTTTAGGAGTGCTCTCTTATAATTTAACGCTGCTGGGCGGTTTATTGTAAAACAAAACCGATGGATAAACGCTATTTCAAATCAATAGAAGGGATAACTATGCTTAAAATTATGAAAACACTAAATAATGCCTTGTTGATGCACTCAAAATTTGATATAACACCGATTGCTAAGCTATTATTAGCAGAATAATTCAGCTAAAAGATGAAAATTTTTAATTATGATTGTTGGTTGTGAAAAATTAAGTGGTTTTCTGCCAAGCACTAATTACACAGATTTTTAATGTGTTCGCGCTGCCGCTGGTAGTAATAAGTTTATTGGTTTTATGGAATAGAAAAAATGTTGGCTTGCCCGGTAATAGAATAGTTACTAATGGTATTATGCTGGCTGCTTTTGTGTTTTCAATTATTATTATGGTGAATGGCTTGAAGGATACTTTTAGTTGAATGGACAAGTTTATCTAAACCAAAAAGTAGTTGACATTTTTTCTACAATTTTTTTTAGAAGCCAAACCGTTTAGCCCGTTAAAAAATATGGTCTCGCTTTTTACATAGCTTTGTCGTTTCGTTTCTAAAAAAATACTAAAACAACTATCTAACAAACTTAAGGCACGTAATTGGTAAAGGTTGCGGGTATCGGCTACATCGGTTTTCTTTTTAAGCATTTTACTTTGTTTGTCATCTATTAAAATTACCTCAAAACCACCCTTATCTAAGCCATAAACATAACAAGTACAACGACTGAAATTAATGCTCACCCGAAATTCAACTCATCCCAACTTAACAAAGTTTAGAGTTGGTGCAGTCGTTCTTTATATGTCAAAAAAGATACTTTTTTCGAGAAAAGTTTTAAGATAGGAAATGTTACTCTGCCAATAACTTTTCAACCAGCTTAATAATCTTCTTACTTTCTGGTTCGGTAATAGAGTAAAAATAATCTCGAACATTGCCGTTTTTATCTACTACATATTTTTGAAAGTTCCATTTAGGGGCAGAGCTTACTTTGCCATTTCGTTTTTTGTCGGTTAAAAATTGAAAGATAGGGTTGGCATTAGCTCCTTTAACGTTACTCTTTTCCATAACCCTAAAACTAACCCCATAATTGCGTTGGCAAAACTCAGCAATATCTTCATTTTCCATTGGTTCTTGCCCGGCAAATTGATTACTAGGGAAAGCAATAATTTCTAAACCATCATTTTTATAAGTTTGGTATAATTTTTCCAAACCTTTGTACTGCGGGGTAAAACCACATTTGCTGGCAGTATTCACCAACAATAAAACTTTGCCTTTATAATCGGCAAAGTTTATTGGTTTTTCGCTAATATCATTAAAAGTAAATTGATGAATGTTTTCCATTAGGCGACCGCTTCTTTTTGTTTCATTGCAAACTCTTTTGCACTTAAATATCTTTCGGCATCTAACGCTGCCATGCAACCCGTTCCGGCAGCAGTAACTGCTTGTCTGTATATTTTATCACGCACATCACCACAAGCAAATACGCCTTCAATGTTAGTGCGGGCAGTATCTGGCTGAGCAACTATATAACCTTCTTCATCCATATCAATCATATCAACAAATAACTCGGTACTTGGCTTATGACCTATAGCTACAAAAAAGCCAGTAACTGCTATTTCTGTTTTCTCATTAGTTTTGTTGTTTAACACTCTAACGCCAGTAACTTCTTTATTGCCCAAAACTTCATCTGTTTCGGTGTTCCAATAAACTTTAATGTTTGGGCTGTCAAAAACACGTTGCTGCATTATTTTAGAAGCACGCATTTTATCACGACGAACAAACATGTGTACAGTTGGGCAAAGGTTGGCTAAGTATAAAGCTTCTTCACAAGCCGTATCACCACCGCCTACTAAGGCAACTTCTTGCCCTTTATAGAAAAAACCATCACATACAGCACAAGCAGAAACACCGCTTCCGTTTAAACGTTGTTCACTTTCTAAACCTAACCATTTGGCAGTTGCACCTGTAGCAATAATAGAGCTTTCTGCAAAAACCGTTCTTTCTTCATCAATTATAATTTTATGATTTAAAGGATCAGAAAAATCAACGCTGGTAACGTGGCCAAATTCAACGGTAGTTCCCATACGTTCGGCTTGTTTTCTAAAATCTTCCATCATATTGGGGCCTAAAACGCCATCAGGATAACCAGGATAATTTTCTACATCGGTGGTATCCATTAATTGACCACCCATTTTAATACCAGTTATCATGTAAGGTTTTAGGTTGGCACGGGCGGCGTAAATTGCTGCAGTATAACCAGCAGGTCCCGAACCAATAATTACAACTTTATGCTTTTGATCACTCATCTTATATAATTTATTTTAATTAATTTTAAGATGCAAAGATAAAAGCTTTTAATCGATTGTTGAGCTTTGAATTAACATATTGAGTATTAAAACGTGCTTCGACATAGCTTTTTGACAATAGTTAAAACAGATTAAGATAATTTAATGACTTCAAAATAAATTTGATGAAATAAAAATGAATTTTAAACATTTTAGAATGGTGTTTAATTTATCCTTAATTTTGCGGAACTTGAACATCATAAAAAACAAATATGTCATTAGCTGAATTTAAAAAGTACAATAATATTATTGGTTGGGCGGTTTTTGCCATTGCGGCATTGGTTTACGCTTTAACAATGGAGTCATCGGCCAGTTTTTGGGATTGTGGTGAGTTTATTGCCGCGTCTTACAAATTACAGGTTGTACATCCGCCAGGTGCGCCAGTTTTTTTAATGATAGGCCGCTTGTTTACTTTACTTGCATTTGGAAATGTAGAAATGGTTTCTGTAATGATGAATTTTATGTCGGCACTATGTTCGGCATTTGCCATGTTGTTTCTGTTTTGGAGTATTACTCATTTGGCAAGAAGAGCAGTTGTAAACAATGCTAAAACATTTGATAAAAGTACTGCAATTGCCATATTAGGCAGCGGCGCAGTTGGTGCGTTAGCAGGTACTTTTTGCGATTCAATTTGGTTTTCGGCAGTAGAAGCAGAGGTTTATTCTATGTCCTTATTTTTTACCTCATTAGTAGTGTGGTTAATGCTTAAGTGGGATGAACACGCCAATGAACCTTATGCCGACAGATGGCTAATTTTAATCTTCTTTATAATGGGTGTTTCAATTGGCGTACATTGGTTAAATTTATTAACCATACCAGCAATGTCTTACCTATATTATTTTAGAAGATATAAATTTAGTTATTCAGGCTTTGTTGCTACTGGTATAATTTCGGTTGTAATTTTAGGTTTTATTTTAAAAGTAGTAATTACAGGTTTTGCAAGCATAGCAACTAGTTTCGAAATTACTTTTGTCAACTCGTTTGGCTTGCCTTTTAACAGCGGTGTTTTTACTTTTTTGGCATTATTTATAGCTTCTTTTGTTGGTGCTTTATATTTTTTAAGAAAGAAAAATTTGACCTTTGCGTATAATGCAGTATTGGCCTTGTTAATGATGATGATTGGTTTTTCGCCTTTAGTAACTACCGTTATTAGAGCCAACGCCGATACGCCAATTAATATGAACGACCCTAAAGACATGCCCAGCTTAATGAGCTTTTTAAACCGAGAGCAATATGGTTCACGGCCTTTATTATCTGGTCAATATTATTATTCGAAAGTGGTGGATACAAAAGATGAAGGCGTAATTTATCAAAAAGGAAAAGAAAAATATGATGTGGTTGGCAAAAAGTTTAGTTATGTTTATGATGAAGATCAAACAGGTTTTTTTCCACGGATGCATTCCGACGATCCGGGCCATATAAGATTGTACGAACAATGGACAGGCTTACGCAAAGGTAAACGCCCAACTTTTGGTGATAATCTTGAATTTTTATGGAAATACCAACTCGGTTGGATGTATTGGCGTTATTTTAACTGGAACTTTGTAGGCCGACAAAATGATATACAAGGCGTTAGAGGCATAAAAGATGGTAATTGGTTAAGTGGTATTGGTTTTTTAGATGCCCGCAGGTTAGGTCCGCAAGCCGATTTGCCAGATTATAAAAAGAACAACGAATCAAGAAATACATACTTTTTTATACCATTAATTATAGGGCTTATCGGTTTCTTTTTTCATTTTAAAAGCGATAGAAAGCGAGCTTTTGCCATATTGGCTCTATTTGTTTCTATGGGGCTTATGTTGATAATTTACGGTAATTCACCACCCATTGAACCCCGAGAACGAGATTATATTTTTGCAGGTTCCTTTTGGTCTTTCTGCATATTTCTTGGTTTAGGGGTAATGGGTATTTATAATTTTCTAAAAGAAAAAATTAGTGCACAACCAGCTGCTTTTGTCGCAATAGCAATAGCTATAATTGCCCCAATTTTAATGGGTACGCAAGGTTGGGACGATCATAATAGAAGCGGAAGCACAATTGCAAGAGATATGGCACGAAATTATTTAGAATCGTGCGAACCAAATGCCATATTATTTACACAAGGAGACAATGACACCTACCCACTTTGGTATGTGCAGGAAGTAGAAAAGATTAGAACCGATGTACGCATTGTAAATTTAAGTTTATTAGGGGTTGATTGGTATATAAATCAACTACGAAAAAAATCGAACGATGCCGATGCAGTAGCATTTAGCGTAAGCCCCGATAAATACAGAGGCGATAAGCGAAATATGGTATCTTATGTAGATTTAGAAGGCAATAAGTTTAAAGATAAATTTGTAGAACTAAGCGATGTAATAGCCTTTATGAATAGCGATGATAAAAGAAACCAACTAGAAACTAGAGGTGGAAGATCGTTAAATTATTTTCCTACCAAAAACTTTAGTATTAATGTAGATAAAAATAGCATTATACAAAATAACGTAGTAAGTAATAATGATACAGATAAGATTGTTGAAAAAATGGCCTGGAAGGTGAAACGCGATAATTTGCTGAAAAATGATATTTATATGTTAGATATTATTGCCAAAAATGCTGCCGATGGTTGGAAACGACCTGTTTATTTTGCGGTATCAATCAATCCAGATTCGTTTTTAGGTTTAGAAAAATATTTTCAGTTAGAAGGCTTAACCTTTCGCTTAGTGCCAGTAGAAGCTAATGTAGATGGCCCATATACTGGCCGTATTAGAAGCGATGTTATGTACGATAACCTAATGAATGATTTTACTTTTGGTAATATTGAAAAACCAGGCATTGCTACTACTGAAACTATTAGAAGAATGGCAACCAATTTGCGAAGCAATTACAGCCGTTTAGCTATAAAATTGGCTGAAGAAGGTGAAAATGAAAAGGCAATTAACGTGTTAGACAAAGGTTTAACTTATTTAAGTAATGAGAAAATTCCATACGATTTTTTCAACATATTTGCGGCTGAGGCTTACTTTCAAGCTGGTGCAGATGATAAAGCAATAGAAGTAGCCGACAAAATAGCAGAAAACTTATTGGAAGATATGGATTATGTACAAAGCTTACCTAAAAATATGAAGGGAGCCTTTAAACGAGATTCGGATATGGCAGAATTAGGAATGGGTGAGTTAATGCGCATGGCAGTTGAAAATAAACGAGAAGATTGGGTAGATGAGATTCAAAGTAGATATGAAAGTTTATCTACCCGTAATTAGTAGTTTACTTATTTTAATTTTTATAGGATGCTTTAGTAACGCTAAATTAGCAAGACAAAATATTGCTGATTTGTATTTACCTCAAAATAAACTTAAACAAAGCATAGTTGAATTTGAGGTAATTAATCAAGGTAAAAGTATTGAACTACTTTTTAACCTAAACACTATAAATATTAAAGCAAGCAATTTTAAGGCAAAGTTGACTTTAAATTTGTACAACAATGTAAAAACTGTTACACCACTTAGGGAGATTGTTCAGCCGATTGAGTTTAATAATTTTAAGGCCACTTTTGCTTTTGATATTTTTGATGCCTACGATTTAATTAGCTATAAAATTGAAGCAACAAACTTAAAAGAATCAATAACTGGTTTTTTAAAAATTGACGAGTTAAACAACAATGATCTTATCATTACAAATAATACTAAACCAAATAAGGCATCTTACCTAATAAAAAATGAAATTATAAATTTTAAGGTAGAAAATGTGCTTGTAAAGTATTTTGATACCAGCAATTATATAGCACTTGCACCTTATATAACCAACCCTAAACGACTGATTGCAAAACCAGCAATTACAGCCGAAACAACTTTAAAAGAAACTATTTTTGCTCCACAGCAAAACGGTTATTATTTATTTGAAAATGACGAAAAGTGTAAAGGTATTTTATGTGTTGAAGAAGATTTTCCAGAAATTAATGATTTGAAAAATTATGCATTAACATTGAGATATATTACTAAAAATGAAGAACTGCTAAAAATTTTAGCCAATGAAAATTTAGAAACGGCTATTGACAGTTTTTGGTTATCAATTGGTAACAATTATGAAAGGGCAAATAGAATTAAGCAAGAATATTTGTTAAGAATAACAACAAGTAATACCTACTTTAGCAGTTTTTTGGCAGGTTGGCAAACCGACAGAGGAATGATTTATACCATATTTGGAACACCAAATGAAGTATATAAAACCGAAGAAGGTGAAAATTGGTATTATACTAATGATCAAATACAATTTAAATTTATAAAAAAAATAGTGTTAGCTAATTACAACCATTATCAATTACAGCGTAGCGAAAATTTAGCTTTATATTGGCATCGTGCTGTAAACAAATGGCGTAACGGGCATATTAAATCAACTGTAATAGTAGAATGAATTTTACAAAAAATCCGAAGAATTTAATTTACGGAAAGCACCCAATAATGGAAGCCTTAGAGGCTGGCAAAGCTTTTGATAAATTGTTTATACAAACCTCAACCAAAAGTGAATCGCTTAGAGAGATTAAGCAACTGGCTTTAGAAATGGGCATAATTGTACAAGGCGTACCTTTCGAAAAGTTAAAACGTTTAACCAATGCAAGCCACCAGGGCATAGCAGGTTATTTAAGTTTAATTCAATATTATAAAGTTGAAGATATTTTGTCGCAAGCCTACGAAAAAGGGGAGATACCTTTGTTTTTGGTATTAGATGGCATACAAGATGTTAGAAACTTTGGCGCAATTGTTAGAACGGCCAGCTGCTTTGGTGTACACGCAATTATTGTACCTAAATATGGTGCAGCCCCAGTAAGTGCAGATGCTATTAAAGCTTCGGCTGGTGCATTAGCTACCTTCCCTATATGTAGAGTAAACGATTTAAAAGAAAGCCTGCATTATTTAAAAGAAAATGGTTTAAGCGTGGCTGCAACCAGCATAACCAAATCAAACGATATCGGAAACTGCGATTTTAATGTACCATTGGCGGTTGTGTTAGGTTCCGAAGAAAAAGGCGTACAAAGAGATATACTTAGAGTAGCAGATTTTGAAATTAATATTGAACATCAACAGCATTTTAATAGTTTAAATGTATCGGTAGCTAATGGCATCATTATGTACGAAGTGGGTCGCCAACGAAAAATTGAATAACAAATTTACCACTACTTACAGGGGTTTCCATTGTAGCCCCGATTTACAAGACGTTGCGAGGTGTGCAACGTATTTTTAGTGGCTAATAGTGCATTCGAAGCAACAAGGCAATCGCATAAAAAATGATTTAAATAATTAGCAAAAAAAATTAGAAGCGAAAAGGTTTTCCCCCGTAGAAATTTTGGTCCCGCCATCCGTTCAAATACCATTTTGCCAACGCTTCAAAGGCCAAACATAAAAATGGTATAACAACTTCTGTCGGGGCTAATTTTTAGAGTGCGCTAAGTCGTATTAAACCACAAAAAAAATAACATTTCTAAAAATAATGTTAGATTTTATTACATAATCAGCCAACAGATTTTATGCGATTGCCATATTCGAAGCAACCAGTTTGGGTGTCAACTTTATAAATTTTGTTATATTCGCAATGGTAAGTTTGAAATAGTTAATACAATCTTCATTTTTGGTAAGATGATTTCTATTTTGAAAATTGTATTCTACCCCATTGCATACAAAACTATATTAACACCAAACTGGGTATTATCTTTTGCCATAAAGCGTTTGTTACGAAAATCGTAATCCCATTCACAACCATAATCTTTATTTGAATATAATACCGCAATTCTACCATCAATAATAATGGCTTTTAAATAATTGTGCACCAAATCGTCGCCCCAGCCATTCAATTCAAAAGAAGTGGTGGGTGGTCCTTTTTCAAAATTAAAAAAAGCGGAATAAATTTTGTGGTCGTTCGGAATTTTCACTAAGGCATCTTGCCCAAATAAACGTAACATTTCGCTTTCAAAAGTTTTAGCAAATAAGCCGTCAATATCGTGGTTGCAATCATCTACAAATATAAACCCCCCGTTGTTTACATAATTTGTAAAATGTTTGGCTTCTTCATTATTAAATTGCACTAATTTATGACCGCTTAAATAACAAAAAGGAGAACGGTAAATTTCACCACTATTTAAAGTTACTACTTTCTCTTTGGTATCAACAGGTATGTTGGTATATTCTACAATAGAATGTAAGAGGTTTGTTGGCATACGTTGATCTGTATTCCAATCGCCACTATTGTACTGCAAACGGGTAAAAAAGAAATTATTACTTGCTTTTATGAGCATACAAAGCACAAATGTAATGGATAATTACAGCTTATACTTATAAATTAATCAATAATAAAAATCTTAATTCTTTAAAAATTTCTTTGTGGTAGTGTAGCTATCGGTTGTTGCTTTTAATAAGTAATAACCAGCTTCTAAATTGCTAACATCAATTAAAGAAACATTATCAGATTGTTGAATTAATAATTTACCATTAACATCTAAAACAGCTAACTCAACATTACCATTTTGTTGTAATAAATTGTTACTAAGTTGAATTTGTAAAAAATTAGTTGCCGGGTTAGGTGTTACTTCTATGCTAAATTGATTAAGCTTATTATATGATGAGTTTGAAATTTGCATTTTTGGAGCAACACCATCATTTAAACAAAAACTATTGCTCTGAGAAGATCCAAAAGCACCTCCGCCATTTGCTAAAACAGTTCCATTAGCATCTTTTAAATTATAACTACCACATAAACCAGGGGTAGCAACTAAACTAAAAGTACCAACAATAGAACCAGGTGTAATTAAAGTACCGGGAGTGATAAAAGTTGAAACGCCTACTGCATTGCTTTGAAATGGGCACATGCCATTACCAACAGAATCGTTAATAATTAAGGTATAGCAACCATCTACCAAACAAGTATTTTCTGTAGTATTGGAATAAGCTCCTAAATTACCATAGCCATTGCCAGAAGCAACTGTATTATTATTATCATCTAAAATACTCCAGCTGGTTTGCCCAGGCAAATTGTCAAAATTTAAATTTAAGTCAACTGGTGCGCAACAATTGGCCACATTACAATTGCCGCCAGAATATATTATTGTTATTTCATCTTGTACTGTAATGGTAGTAAACAAATCTGTTGTTACAATGGTAAATACAATTTCATCTCCATCACAAACAACATCTTCAATATCAGCATATGGTAATACATATGGTGAATCATCATTTAAAATACCAGCATAACATAAACCACCCAAATTAGTATCTGGGCCAGTAATTTGCCCTCCACTTGCTCCATTTGAAGAATCTCTTATAATAACTGGTGCACCACCATTAATGCTGTAATAAAACTGGTTTTCTAATTCAGATGGAATACCTGCCGAAATATCACTATAAGGCACACAATTAGCTAATCTACTTAGTCCTTCAAGGTATAGTTCAATATCTTCACCACAAGCTAAGGTAATTGGGCCATTACCACCAGTTGAAAAATCGTTAACTATTGCTGTTGTTAATGGTTGCCCATTACCTGGAAACTCATTATTGATATTAATATTGATTATACCCAAATTGATAGTAACATATTCAGAAGCTTGTAATTGATTATACACAGAAGAGTTATTACTATTGAAATTTACATTTTGCGTTACGTATAATACTGCTTCTGATTCTATACGAGCACCATCACAAGGCTCAAAACCATTACTTGGGTTAGCAACAATATTTCCAATATTTAAATTCATTCCGCAAAAATTAGATTGGCCAAAATCAGCAGTTATATTTCCTATTACGTTAAAAGGCGATGGACCTTCTACAGTACATTGATAAGTTCTGCTACCATCTGGCATTAATTGATAAATGTATATGGCAATACCTGCTTTGAAACTGCCACTTGTACAATTAATTTCCCCAAATGTAACATTACCAAAAGTTAGGCTTGAGTTTGAGGCATTAAATACGGGCGGGTCAACCGAAAATGTAACATTGGCCGCACAACTTGTGTTTATGTTACATTGTGCTTTGCTTGTGTTAAAGCAAAAGATTAACATATTTAGTGTAAGAAATACAATGTAAAAATATCTATTCATCAAAAAAAAATTTATGTTATTTCAAAAGTATGTTATTTTTAATAAAATATCACTAATAGTTATACAGTAATTAAGCGTTATTAGTTCAAAATCTAACATACTAATTGTTTGTTAGGTTTTTTTGCTCAAAGATGAATTACCTCGTCATAAGCTGCTGCAGTTGCTTCCATAATAGCTTCTGACATGGTTGGGTGTGGGTGTACTGATTTAATAATTTCTTGTCCTGTGGTTTCTAATTTTCTTGCTACTACTACTTCTGCAATTAATTCGGTAACGTTAAAACCGATCATATGTGCGCCCAACCATTCACCATATTTAGCATCAAAAATAACCTTTACAAAACCGTTTGTTGCACCAGCTGCACTTGCTTTGCCCGAAGCACTAAACGGAAATTTCCCTACTTTTATTTCATAGCCTTTTTCTTTAGCTTCTTCTTCGGTGTAACCTACGCTTGCAATTTCTGGAGAACAATAGGTACAACCTGGTAAATTTTCATAATCCAATGGTTCTGGATTGTGGCCTGCTATCTTTTCAACACAAATTATACCTTCTGCCGAAGCAACGTGTGCCAATGCCGGACCGTGTACTGCATCGCCAATAGCAAATATAGTTGGTACGGTAGTTTGATAATATTCATTTACGGGTATAATACCTTTTTGTGGCTGAATACCCAACATTTCTAAACCTATATTTTCAATATTAGCAGATTGGCCTACAGCTGATAAAACAACATCACATTCAATAGTACCTTTTTGTGTACCATCTTTAGAAGCATAAGCTACTTTGCAGCCTGAACCAGAAGTATCTACACTTTCAACAGAAGTTTCGGTAAGTATGTCTATTCCTTTGGCTTTAAACCGTTTATGTAATTCTTTACTAATTTCTTTATCTTCTCTTGGCACAAGGTCGTGCATAAATTCAACTATGGTAACCTTGGTGTCCATTGCGGCATAAAAATAGGCAAACTCTACACCAATTGCACCTGCGCCAACAATAACAATATGTTTAGGCTGCTCTGGTAAAGTCATTGCCTCGCGGTAACCAATTATTTTTTTACCATCTTGAGGTAAATTAGGTAATTTTCGGCTGCGAGCACCAGTTGCAACAATTATATTTGCCGCATTGTAAGTTTGTTTGCTGCCATCTTCTGCGGTAACTTCTACTTTAGTTGGGCTTAGCAAACTTCCATTTCCTTTTAAAACTTCAATTTTATTTTTACGCATTAAAAATTGAACACCTTTGCTCATTCCATTTGCAACAGTTCTGCTTCGTTTTACAACTGCGGCAAAATCGGCAGAAGCTTCTTTTACGTGTAAACCATAGTTTTCGGCATGTTTTAAATACTCAAAAACTTGTGCACTTTTTAATAGTGCTTTAGTTGGTATACAGCCCCAATTAAGGCAAATGCCTCCTAAATTTTCTCGTTCAATAATAGCCGTTTTTAAACCTAACTGAGAGGCACGTATAGCAGCAACATATCCACCAGGGCCGCTACCTATAACAATTAAATCGAAGTTCATTATATAATTTTTTGCTGTTGCAAAGGTATACTTAAAGACTGTAAATTGTTAGTTATAACGTGCAAAAATAAGAGTAGCGATTATTTACCTTTTCACATCGTTCATTTAAACCATAAATACTTCAAATTAAATAGGAAAATTGGAAATTCAAAAATTGTGCATTTCTTGTTAAAAACCATAGCATTTAGATTTATATATTTGTGCCGTGACGAAAATTGATTTAAACAAAGGCATCAACCTTAAAATAGAAGGTGAGATTGGTAAATTTCAAACTATACCAGTTGATACGTTGGCAAAAATTGGGCAACGATTTCAAGATTTAGTTTTAACGCTGGCTAAACACGATTTGGATAGCAACGAAGCTATAGACTTAAATAACTTTAAGTTAGAACTATCTGATTTTAACAAAGGTAGCGCAGTACCGCAATTTAGTTTTACCAATAGAATACAAACTACCATTAGCGATTATAAAAAGCAACGATCTTTAATTAATGAAAAATTAACAGACTTGCTAAATTTGGCTGATAGTGGAGATTATTTAGGTATTAAAAAAATATATAAGAAAAAGTTAGTTCGTAATGAAATAACACATCGTTTATATGATTTAATAAATAGTTTTGGCGACTCTCCCGTAGCTATAGTTGGCGGAGGTAAAAGCATGAAACGGTTGTTTAAAATTCAAAAATTTAAAACACACGTTAAAAATGAGTTAATAGAAAAGCCAAATATAGTTGCCGAAGAAAAAATTGAAGAAAACACCGTTGGTAGTATTCGATTGATTAGAGAGGGTGGAAAAGTAGTAAGAAAAAAAGTAGTGGAAATTTATAATGATGGCAATACAACCCTTAGTTACTCTACCGATAAAATTAAACACGATGGCAGAACTTACGAATTAAGCCACCCTTTGCGTTGTTTATTTTTAAAAGAAGATAACTACTACATTATACAAAACGAATTGTTAGATTTAATTGGTACAGGTATTACTCAAGAGGCGGCAGAACAAAACTTTTTTAGAGCTTTCGACTATAGTTATATGCGCTTTAACAACCCAAAAGTAAAGTTAAGTAAGCATTTAACTTCTGTGAGAGATATTTTAAGGGTAATTATTATAAGTGTAAAGCAAAAAAAATAATTGAATGAATACTGATAAACAAAATATTATAGATCAACTATTAAATATTGGTTTTGTAGAAGACGATGCCAATACAGGCACTTACGAATTTTATGATGAAAAAAAGTTAATAACTTACACTTTTATTGATAATGATAATTTAGTAAACTTAGAAGATCACCAAATAAAACAGCTATGTGAACAATGTAAATTAACTACTGCTGAATTTGAAAAATTGAGCAATGGAAAATTGAAAACCGAGAGATATCTTAAAATATTACAGAAACAAAAAGCGGTTTAATTAAAAAACCTTTCCACCCAATTATAATTCAGCATTTGTTTATTTTTAAAGGCAATAATTTGCAAAAACTAATTGCTTTTATTTTTGTTAATGAGGTATTGTTAGTTTGCATAAAGTATTAAAAGTTACTATGGTTTATTTATAAATATCATAAAAATGTAAACAATTTTATGTAAAGCATAAAACATTGTAATCTCAAAATTTAAATAATAAATTTACCACAAATAAAAATTAAAAAAATGAAACACTATCTTGTTATATTATTAATAATAAGTGCAGCTATAAGCTGCATTGCGCAAAAAACAGAACTTCTTATAAATTCTGGCGAAATAATAAAAAAAGGCATAGAACTACACGATAATGGTGAATACAAGGAAGCCATAGAACAATATGATACGGTTTTTGAAGGTGACACCAATCATGTAATGGCCACCTACGAAAAGGCATTGACTTTAACTGAAAACGAGCAGAATGATGAAGCCATCACCTTGATTAAAAAAGCATTAAACTTTAAAGAAACTGATTTAAAATATGAGTTTTATAATTTATTAAATAGTGCTTACGATGGAATTGAAGATAGCGAAAGTGCCTTAGGCGTTATTAATGAAGGTTTAAAAGAATACCCTAATTCTTATTTACTACATTATAACAAAGCAATTACACTTAATTTATTAAAACGTTTTAACGAGTCATTCGAATCTTTAAAAAAAGCCTTGTCTTATAATCCAATTCACTTTAATAGCCACTATGCTGTTGGCGAATTTGCTGCAAATGAAGGCGATTATGCTAAAGCCTTTTTTGCCTGGAGTACTGCGCTGTTGATTCAGCCCAATCATCCAAAAGCTTTAGAAACTTTAGTAGCTTTAGACGATTTACTAAACATTAGCTACGATGAAAAAAATAATATTGCCAATTTGGGCAAAGATGATTTTAGTGATATAAACGATATTATAAAAAGCAAAGTTGCTATTGATAAAAAATATAAAACAGGTAGTAGTATAAATTTTGGTTTTGTAAACCAAATGCACGCATTAATTGAAATGCTGGAAGAAAACTCTGGTAATAATGGTTGGTTTGCAAAAACCTATTTACCTTTCTATTATGCTATAAAAAAAGAAGGAAAATTTAAACCTTTCTCCGAGTATGTTTGCGTGCCTTCAGGCAATGAAAAGGTTCAAAAAAAACTTGATAAAAATCTAAAAGCTCTAAAAGAATTTCAAGCCTGGTATGCCAAAAAAATAGATCTGTTTTATGGCACTTTTGAACAAGATGGTAAAAAATTAAATAGAACTTTCCACGAAAACGGCGCTTTATCTGGTATTGGAGTTATTGAAAATGGAATTGAAAAGGGCTCTTGGCAATACTTCTACTCCAAATCTGGCAATTTAGTTGCCGAAGGTTCTAATGATGAAAATGGACAGCAAGGCGAGTGGATATTTTATTATTCAAATGGAAATATTCGGAAAAAAACAGAAATAAAAGATAATAAAGAAAATGGAGAATTTACGTATTACAGAACAGATGGCCTATTAGAAACTAAGGGTAATTTAATAAACGATAAAGAAGAAGGTATTTTTACTTTTTATGATGTTTTCGGCTGTAAATCTGTTGAAAAAACTTTTGAAAATGGTTTGTTAAATGGAGCTTATACAGAATTTTATTTAAATGGTAAGCCAGCTATTGAGGCCATTTTTAAAGATGGTGTTTTAGATGGAGTTTTTAAAAAATACTATGAAGATGGAAGTATTAAAGAAACATCTAATTATAAAAATGATAAATTTAACGGCAATGCCATTGAATACTACAATAATGGCAATAAATTAGGAACGTATAATTATACAGATGGTGTTTTAAACGGAATTTACAAATTGTATTACGAAACTGGTGAATTAAGTAATGAAGTAAATTATTTAAACGGAAAAGAAACAGGTGTTTCTAAAAGCTATTATAAAAATGGCAAACTATCTTCTGAAAGTAATTATGATGAAGCTGGCAAAAAGAATGGAATAGAATACCTTTACAATAAATCTAATATTAAAACCTACGAGCAAGTTTTTAAAAAAGGAGAAATAATTGAATATAAATTTTTTGATAAAGATGGTACCATACTAAGTAAAGGGAAAAAGAAAAACAATAAATTATATGTTGATAACAGGCTACCTGATAATACAAAAATTGCAGAAGGTAATTATGCAGTTGGTGCAGATGGCAAAGATGGTTTATGGAAATATTACACGCAATATGGCTTGTTAGAAAGCGAAATAGAGTATGAAAAAGGTGAATTGAAAGGCATTTACAAAGAATATAATGCTTTAGGTAAACTTATCGCAGAAACTAAGGTTACAAAATTAGAACCCTATACCGAATGGATTGTAAAATATTATCCTAATGGCGAAATTGCTTCTAATGGTTGGAAAGTAAATAATAAATTTGAAGGTAAATGGGAGTTCTTTCATCCTAATGGTAATTTAAGCGAAACCAAAACATTTTTATATAATAACAACAATGGTCCTATTTTTAATTATGATATTGAAGGAAAACTTACTGACAAACAGCTATATGTTGATGATAATTTAACCGAAACAATAATTTACGACACGCTTAAAAATGTACTTCAAACCCTCAATTTCAAAAACAATAAACCTACCGATTTTGAAGTAAAAAATAACTTTAAAAATAAATTAGCTACTTACACTAAACTGGGCGATTGGTTAGTTGGTGATTATAAATTATACCACGGCAATGGTGAACTTTTGGGAGGAGGAAATTTCAATAATGGCTTAAAAAGCAACGAATGGAAATATTATGATAATGATGGCCTGCTTTTTTATAAGGCCAATTATACCAATGGATTGTTAAATGGCAAGCAAATTTATTACCACACAGTTAATGGTAATGTTTTAAGCGAAACAGATTATGTAAATAACTTAGAAGATGGGGAACACATATCTTATTACGAAAACGGAAATGTAAACGTAAAAGGAAAACACGAAGAGGGAGAAAATATGGGAAAATGGGAATTCTACGCTCCGGATGGAACATTACAAATGGTTCGCTTTTACAATAAAGATGGAAAAGTAATTGGCTATAGTTATAACGGGCAAGATGGGAAATTAGTAGATATGATAGACCTGCCACCAGATGGTAATGCAACTATTAAAGCTAAATTTGCTAATGGAAAAGCATCAAAAATTTACACTACCAAACATAATGAGTTTGACGGTGTACTAAAAGAATATTATGAAAGTGGTCAGTTATCGGAAAATATAAATTATAAAATGGGTTATCGCCACGGGCTGTTACAAACTTTTTTTGAAAATGGTACGTTGAAAGAAGAAAAGAACTATGAATATAATTTTTTACATGGGCCTATCAAAGAATATTATCCTAACGGCCAAATAAAATTATTAAAAAATTATGTTTATAATGTATTACACGGAGAAGAAATTTATTACAACGAACAAGGAAAAGAAACACTAAAAAGAATATTTTACAATGACAATATTATTGAAGAAGTTAAATTTTAAAACTATAATCAATACATCTGTTTTGTTTGTATTAATAATAGCATCACAAACAGCAATTGCACAGAGCTCAAAAAAAATGCTCGAAGAGTTTAAGAAAAAATATCCTGATGCACCTTATGTTACGCTTAATAAATCAGAAATCACCTCAATTAACCTTGTTAATGGTGATATTGAAATAACAGAAAAAATTACAGAAGAAAATTTTTATTTAGAAGGAGATGTCAGCTATTTGGCCGATGATAAAATTCGCTTTTCTGATTTTGTTAAAATTGGTGATGTAAAAGCAGCTAGCTATTTACCCAAAGGAAATCGTTTCATTACAAAAAAGGTAAAAGATTTTGACGTGCAAACAGAGTTTTCAAGAGGCATTTTTCACAACGATGCAAAATCACTTAACTTCACTTATCCTGCCCTTCAAAAAGGTGCAAAAAGTAGTTTATCTTATAGTACAACTATAACAGAGCCTCGTTTTTTAGGTGGTTTTTACTTTATAAATCAAGTACCTGTTTTAAAGCAAAAATATGTATTAGAGGTTCATCCCGATATTGATATTGATATTAAAGAATTTAATACAAAAGGTGCAGATTACAAATACGAAAAAACTTTAAAGGGAGGCAAAAACATTCATACCTGGTTGGTAAATTCGGCCCCTAAAATTAGTTTTGAAAGAGGCATACCAAATTATAAATATTTTGTACCACACGTAATACCACACATTACGCACTACAAAGTAAATGGTGAACGAAAAAACTTACTGGCAGATGTTAATGATCTTTTTGAGTGGTATACTTCTTTAATTAAAAATGTAAATGCAGAAATTGATGAAGAAGCAATAACAAACTTAGTAAATGAAATTACTAAAGATGCATCAGATGATTTGGAAAAAGTTAGAAAAATATTTTACTGGACACAAGATCATATAAAATATATTGCTTTTGAAGAAGGTATGAACGGCTTTATTCCACGTAATGCTGATAAAGTGGTAAATCAAAAATATGGAGATTGTAAAGATATGAGCAACTGCATTTCTACCTTATTGAAATATGCCGAAGTGCCAGCTTCCTTATGTTGGATAGGTACGGACGAATTGCCCTACACTTACGAAGAATTACCAACACCAGCTATTGATAACCATATGATTGCAGCTTACAAAGCTAATAACGAGTACTATTTTTTAGATGCTACCAGCCCATATATCTCTTTTGGTACACCAAGTATTTTTATTCAGGGCCAGGAAGCTTTAATACAAAAAGGAGATAAATTTGAAATAGTTAAAGTACCTTATGTAGAGGCAGAAAAAAATAGTCAAGTTGAAATTTCTACTTTAAAAATTGAAGAAAACCAATTAACTGGAAGTTCTACAAAAAGCTACGCAGGTTATTACAAAACTGAATTAATACACGATGTTGCCGGAAAAAATAAATCAGATAAATTTAAATTTTGGAGAGAATCGCTAAAAAAGGGTTCAAACAAATTTGTTTTAAAGGATTTAAATGTTTTGGATGAATTAGAAAAAGAAAAGCCAACAGTAGTTGAATACACTTTTAAAATTGATGATTACATTTTTAAAAACGATAATGAAATTTACATAAACTTAAATATGTATGATTGGTTTAGTTCTGGTAAATTAGAAAACGATCGCAAATTGCCATATAGGGTTAGATTTAAAACCAATAAAAATATTACACACCAATTAGAGATACCCGATGGATACGATATTGCTTATTTGCCGGAAAATATAGAATTGAACAGCGATTTATATACTTATAATAGTACTTATGAAGTAACAAACGACAAAATAATACATAATGAAGTAATGTTGCTGAAATATATTCAGTTACAAAAGGAAGATTTTAACGCCTACAATAATTTTATTGATGCAATTGACGAAGCTGAAAGTAAAAGCATTGTATTAAAGAAAAAATAAACACTTATAAACTTATAAACATATGAATTTCATTTATTATATATTTATTTCAATAATAAGCATTTCAATTGTAAATGCGCAAGCAGACTTTAAAAGTTATGACTGGAATACAGAAGCACAACTTTTAGAAATTCCAGAAGCAGCCGCAGAGGAGGAGGAAGTTATTTTAAAAGAGAAAACCATTGTTGCATTTGAGTATGACGAAAGAAATAACTTACAAGAATATTATATAAGCCACTATATAAAGGTACTCAATAGTGATAATGCTATTGAAGAAAACAATAAAATATACTTGCCGCTACCAATGGCAGTTGAAGTTATTGAGCAAAAAGCAAGAGTAGTTACACCCACAGGTGAAGTAATTGAAATGCAGGAAGAAGATATTAAGGAAGCTAACATCGAAGATAGAACTTTCCGTTATTTTGCTTTAAGAGGTTTGGTAAAAGGTGCGCAGGTTGAATCGTTTGTAAAAATAAAAAAGTATGCAGCAAATTATGATGGTAATTTTGAAGTAATTCAAGAAGAAGTTCCTAAATATAATACTTCGCTTAATATTTTTGCACCGCCAAATATTGTAGTTGTGAGCAAGGCATACAATGGCTTACAAAATCTAGAAGAAATATCCTCAGAAGAAAAGGACGTTTTTGAATTAAGCCAAACCTGGAATTATGTAGAAGCTTTTGAAGAGGAAGAACTAGCTTCTTACAAACCTAATCTTAAAAAAATATTATATAAAATAGATAAAAATTTATTGAGCCCAAGAACTGATATTGTAAGCTACGATCAAATTGCAAAACGTTTATATGAAAGTATAAACATTCAGCCAGACAAAAAATTAACAAAAAGAATACAGAAAATTTTAAAAACTGCAAAACTACCAAAAGGCAAAAAAGCCGAAGAAGCAACCATAATAGCTGTTGAAAATTTTTTAAAACAGAACTTTTCTATATTAGAACAAAATGCAGAAGAATTAGCAGATATTAAAACTATTTTAACAAATAAAGTAAGTAGCAAAGTAGGTGCTTTAAAATTGTATTGCGCCATTTTTAACACTTTAAATATCAATCATCAAATTGTTTTAACAAACGAAAGAAACGAGCATAAATTTGATAAAGAATTTGAAGCCTATAATTTTCTGCAAAATTATTTACTATACTTTCCATCAGTTCAAAAATATATGGCACCAACTGCTACTATTAGTAAACTTGGTTTAATACCACCAATGTTGAGCAATAATTATGGCCTTTTTATTGAACCGGTTACTTTAGGTGAGTTTAAAACTGCAAAAGCTGCAATTAAATTTATTGCGCCAAATAACAGTCATATCAATAAAGATGAAATGTATGTAGATGTTAGTACTACCGATAATTTTAAAACATTAAACATAAATTATAATAAAGTAAACAATGGTTATTACGCTCAATATTGGCAACCCGTGTACGACTTTATTGATGAAGAACAGAAATTAGAATTTAAAGAAAGACAGGTAAAAAACCTAACTGAAGACGCCAAAATAAATAGTATGGAAGTTGAAAATGCATCTTTTGAAGATTATGGTGTAAAGCCATATAAGTTTAAGGCTAATTTTACTTCAAAAGCATTTATTGAAAGTGCAGGCGATAAATTACTTTTTAAAATAGGTGAGTTAATTGGGCCGCAATTAGAAATGTATCAGGAAACAGCACGTCGATTACCAGTAGAATCAGAATTCAATCGGAGATATTATCGTGAGTTAACTGTTAACGTTCCTAATGGCTACACAGTTAAAAATCTTGATGCACTTATTTTAAATGAAGTGTACAAAGAAAATGGAGAAATTATCGCCATATTTAATAGTAACTATACTTATGAAAACAATACCCTAAAAGTTATTATTGAGGAATATTACAATAAAATTGACTGGCCTGTTGAGTTATTCGAAACTTACAGAAAAATAATAAATGCTGCTGCCGATTTTAATAAAGTAGTGTTGTATTTAGAAAAATAAATTATTTATTTTAGAACGAAGTAGCTTTACAATCATAAAAAGTAAAAGTGCTGCTCTCATTAAAGCTCTTATTGTTTAGCTAAAAAAGAACCTTTCTATAAATTGCAAGTATTGCTCTATTTAGCCAAGTTTTTGACTTCCTAAAAAAAAGAGATGAATTTATTCGGGTTAACATTATAACCAAACCTACTTTGCCTTCTTATAAAAAAGAAATACTTTTGCAAAAAATTAAAATTAAAAAAATGAGCGAAATATATAATGCCATTAGCAGTAAAGAATTAGCCGTTTTAAGAAAATCAATTGCCAGCGTATCTGTACTTGGTGCCTTAGCAAATGATGGTAAAATTGACAGTACTGAAAAAGCAGGTGCAGTTAAGTTAGCCAGCCAGCGTACTTTTACTGCAAAACCAATATTGCAAGATTTTTATAAAGAGGTTGACCAACATTTAGAAAATGATTTTGATGCAATAATAAACACCTTGCCAAAAGGTGATGTAGAAATACAAAAAGATTTTTTACGAAATGAATTGAATCAGGTAAAACCAATTTTAGAAAAATTATCTATTCACTTTAAAAAGGAATACACAGGCAGCCAAAAAAGTTTTGCAGAACATGTATTTAAAACCAATGCTAGTTTACTTACCAGCTTTTTTAAATCGTTAGATGATGATATGGATGAAAAAATTTTTGGGGAAGAAGAAAAAACTGATATTTAGTAAACACAATAATTAACAATATGGCAATAGTACAAGCGTACATTAAAGAACACAAAAAACGATTTTTGGAAGAACTGATAGCCTTGTTGAAAATTCCCTCGGTTAGTGCAGATAAAAAATTTAAAGATGATGTTTACAAAGCGGCAGAATACTTAAAAGATAGACTTACCGAATTAGATTTAGACAATGTAGCCCTTTGCCCAACAGCTGGCTACCCTATTGTTTACGGCGAAAAAATTGTTGATGAAAAACTGCCGACCGTATTAGTGTATGGACATTATGATGTGCAGCCTGCCGACCCATATGAGTTATGGAACTCGCCACCGTTTGAGCCATTGGTAAAAGATGGTCGCATTTATGCCCGTGGTGCTTGCGACGATAAAGGCCAGGTGTATATGCACTTAAAAGCTTACGAAATAATGAAGGCAACCGACAGCTTAGCTTGCAACGTTAAGTTTATGATTGAAGGAGAAGAAGAAGTAGGCTCTGACAACCTCGGCCCTTTTTTAGAAGCCAATAAAGAAAAATTAAAAGCTGATGTAGTATTGGTTTCCGACACTTCTATGATAAGCTTAAACGACCCATCGATAACCGTGGGTTTACGTGGTTTAAGTTACGTTGAGGTAGAAGTTACCGGCCCAAATATTGATTTACACAGCGGCGTTTATGGCGGTGCAGTTGCCAACCCAATTAATGTGTTAAGTAATATGATAGCCAGCTTACAAGATGAAAATAACCACATTACCATACCAGGTTTTTACGATGATGTGGTAGAGTTGAGCATTAAAGAGCGCACCGAAATGTCATCTGCGCCATTTAATTTAGATGAATATAAAGCACATTTAGAAATAGATGCTGTACACGGCGAATCTGGATTTTCAACCATTGAACGCACTTCTATTCGCCCTACTTTAGATGTAAATGGAATTTGGGGTGGTTATATTGGTGAAGGCGCCAAAACAGTTTTGCCTTCAAAAGCGAGTGCTAAAATTAGTATGCGTTTAGTACCAAACCAAAGTTCCGAAAAAATAACGGCATTGTTTCAAAAGCATTTTGAAAGCATTGCACCAAAATCGGTGAAGGTAAAAGTTACGCCACATCATGGTGGTGAGCCTGTTGTTACGCCAACCAATTCTATTGCCTACCAGGCTGCTTCAAAAGCAATTGAAGCTACTTTTGGCAAAGCTCCAATACCACAGCGTGGCGGCGGTAGCATACCTATTGTGGCTTTGTTCGAAAGTACTTTAGGTTTAAAAACTATACTTATGGGTTTTGGTGATGATAGCGATGCCATCCACTCGCCCAACGAAAAATTTGATTTGGCTAACTATTACAAAGGCATTGAAACTATACCTTATTTTTATAAAGAGTTTGCAAAGTTAAATGGGTGAAATTATATTATTTAGAAGCGATACTATTTCGCTTCAAAATAAAACACTATTGACAGTTTTCAATTTTTGCAGCAAAGCTATACGGATTGTTGGTGCTAAAACCCTCATTTAAAGTAATTTGTTGACCAACTATGTATTCTACATTTGCAAAATTACTGGCTGTAGAATTAATAGAATTATCCACTTGAAATATTTGATCATTAAATTGACTGTTCTGTAGCATTAAATCTGCATTGCAACATTCAATCACAAATTGATTGGTGACACTTGCGCCAAGATTATCCGTTACAACAACTGTATAGGTACCTTCGGTTAAATTGTTAATGCTTGGCGTAAATGCACCTTGAGTCCAAAATATATCATAATTACCATTGCCACCGCTAATAGTTAAATTTATTGTAGCATTGTTTTGCACAGAGACATTAGTGTAAACCTGGTTTGCTTCAAAACTTGGGTGGCTTAAATTATTGGTATTGTATTGATAATTTTTACTAAAGGTTTCATTTATATTTGCTGCTGTAAGTGGGTCTCCATTTTCTGAACTTAAAAATTGCCATAAACATTGTGATGTTCTGTTAATCCATTTTGAGCGTTAAAATTATCGGTTATCAACTTAGGTTTCAAAATAAAGTAATTTTATACATCTTGATCTTGATAGTTATTATGGACAATATATGTTCATTTGTAAAATAATGATGAAAATGCGTTAGGGATGAAGGCATTGTTTGAGCTCATTTTTTCAAATCCTGTTAAGGTTTGAAAAAATAGCGAGTGCCGACAGCCCGACCCGAAGGGGAACGCCCAAAAAATATACTTTTTTCTATTGTACGTCTACCAGCTCTAAGTCGTAAACTAAAATGGCGTTTGGCGGTATGTATGGTGGTGCTCCTTTTTCGCCATAAGCCATATTTGGAGGTGTTATAATTTTAACTTTGCCGCCTTCTCGGAGCATGGGCAGTATTTCGTAAAAGGCTTTTAACGATTCGTTTAACTTTATTGTTAAGGGCTGGCCTCCTTTATAAGTTGACCAAAACGTGCTTCCATCTAACAAAGTGCCATTATAATTTAAAACTACAGTATTGTAGGAGGCAGCTCCCCAGCCTTGGCCTAATTTTTCAATTTTATAATATACACCAGATTTGGTATGCTCCATTGTTAAGTTGTTTGCTTTAATGTAGGCTTCAATAGCGGCTACGTCTTGGGATAGTTGTACGTTGTAAAAATCCATTAAATGAACATCAAAAACTAAAACGGAATGTGGTAAAATTTCTTTTCCTTTACCTGCTACACCATAAGCTAAATGCGACGGAATAATTAATATGGCTTTAGATCCTTTGTTTAAAAGTGGCAAGCCTTCCATCCAACCTTTTATGGTTAGGTTTAGTTGAAATTTTTCGGGCAAATCGTATTTGTAGGTGTTATAAAACTGTGTGCCATCTAAAAAATTAGCTTTGTAGTTTACAGTTGCTACAGCATAAGGGCTTGGCGTTTCACCGGTTCCTTGCTCGTAAACGTAGTAATGTAAACCACTTGGCGTTACTTGTGTTGTTAGCTTATGCTCTATTAAATAGGCTTCAATTTTTTGTTGATCTATTGCTGCTTGCTTTTTTAATAGATCGTTGCCAAAACAGCTGTTTGCTGCATTTAATAAAGTAAATAAAAATATAAAACAGCTAAACGATATTCTGTTTATTACTTTACTAATCATAAATATGTACTATAATTTGTTTAAGTACAAAGATAAAAATTATCTTGGTCTTGCCTTAATAACAAACTTTAATTGAGCTGCATTTTGTTGCCTAATAATTTGATCGTTTCTAATATAGGTTAGGTTGTATACGTTAGAAATTGATTTTGAAAAGTTTTCAAAAACTACTCCTAATTCTTCAATGGTTTTTGGAAATTCTGCTATACCACCATTTGCGGCTAATAATTCTAAAACGGGTTTATCTACCCCACCCTTACCTTCTAAACCTATAGTAAATGAGTTTACTTTTACGTTGCTGTTATCGCCTGTTAATTTATTAAATAAACTATTTGCCGAAACTCCGTTACTACTATTATCTGTACCATCAGTAAAGGTTAAAATGGCTTTTCCACCGCCTGTATCTTCGGTAAGCATATTTATTCCCATATCAATTGCTTCGTATAAGGTGGTAAATCTGCCTTTTTGAAGGTTATTTATAAATTTTATAATGCCTTCTTCGTCTGATGAGATTGGATAGGTACGAATTTCATCTGAAAAGGCAACTACGCCAGTTCTTGTATTGGGCTTGTTGTTATATAATTTCTCAATAAAATCAATTGCGTAAGCTTTTATGGCCTCAAAATCTTCACCTAAAGATTCGCTGGTATCTAAAACCAACACTACTGATAAGTCATCTACTTGCTTGTATTCCATTATAAACTCTACATCTTCTTTCCAATCGCTTATATCATTACGTTTTTCGTAGGCTGTAATATCTAAAATTTCGTAGTTTACATTTAGGTCGTCAATTATACGAACATTGTTTACGATTACATTGGTAAGATTGCCTGTGTTTACACCTGCGTATAATGCATCAAAATCAATTTTTATTTCAGGGTCAGATTGATCGGAGTCGAAACGTATAAATGGTTGATTGCCAAACTCGTTCCAAAAATCGATGTAGAGTTCAAAAAACTGATCGTAAATACACGAACCATCACTACATTCTGCATCTTCATTAAAGTTATAGGCATCCGGATCGGTACAACCTGCTATATATTTACAATTGCCATTGTCTTTTCTGGCTTCAGGATTAAAGTTACAGGCATTAAAATCTGTACAGCCTTTTTCTTTTTTACAACTAGAAAATATAAAAAGACCTATTAGGCCAATAAAAACTAATGTTGATTTAATTTTCATAAGAGGTTAAACGTTTATTTGCTAATTTATTGTTATTTAAAAGATGTTAGCGTTTGTTATTTGATTTATTTAATAACATTTGCACTACAACCGTCTATAATTTAAAACACTTTGTAATTATTCAGAGGTCAGACCATTTCATTGTCAGACGTCAGACATTAGACATAATTCGAGCGAAAAAGAGCGTTTTTGACCTCACTCAACCGAATTTATCTGACGTCTGAAAGCGAAGCGGTCTGACTTCTGATTTTTACTGAATAGTTACAACACTTTTATGTTTTTATAATTTTAGATGTGCTTTAGACTCGAAAAACTGAAAGGTTCACTTATTTTAATTTTTCAATCATAAAAACGGCTAATAGGCCTATAATTAACAAGGGTAAAAAATAAATACTCATAGCGGTTTTAAATGAAAATACATCTAACAAAAAACCACCTACTGGTATAAAGCTGGCAAATGCTAAGCGAAAAATAAAGTTATTTAAAGATAAAATTGTAGCCCTTTTATTGGCAGGTGAAAAATAATTAATTCTTTCTTTTACGATGGGTTCTTTAACTCCTCTAAAAAAATTAATCATTAAAATGAAAACTATACCAAAAGCAGAATTTACAAAACCTGCTAAAGGCAAACCTAAACAAACCGCAAATATAATAATGTACAATACATAGCTTTGTTTAAAGTAGTTGTTAAATGCGTTTGCCAGTAAAGCGCCAATGCCAACAATTAAATTTAAGGCCGTCCATAAAATGCCGTAAAATTTTAAATCCATTTCAATGCTTTCAAAAAAAGCTTGCGCTAACCAAGCAGTAGTTAAAGTGCAAACAGCCACAACTGCCGTAAAAGCTAACCACCATTTTAAAATTGGAAGATTATTCACCAACTTAAAAATTGCTTTGAAATTTTTGCCAGTTTCTTTTGCATTCATTTTTTCTACGGGCACTTCTTTTAAAGTAAGTGCCACCATGCAACCTATTAATAATACAATGCTATGCGCTAAAACGGGTAACTCAATTGCAAAAGTGGCTAAAAAACCACCTAATATGCCAGCTATAGCTTCAGAAAAATTACCAGCACTTGTAAACCTGCCTTGATACTTTACATAATAATCGGCTTTGCCCGCTTTTACTAAACTATCGTACAGTAAAGCAGAATCGGAACCAGAAATAAAACTTGCAGCTAAGCCGAGCACAATTTCTGAAAAAATTAACGCCACATAACTAAATGAAAAATACATTAACATAAAGCCCACGCTTGATAAAAGCATGCCGAGCACTATAGAAAATTTTTTGCCCACTACATCACCAAAATAACCCGATGGAACTTCAAACAACACTACCGAAAAAGAGAAGACGCTTTGTAGCAGCATTATTTCTGCCATTGACAAACCTTTTGACCGAAAAAATGGAATGATTATTGGCATGATTAACAAAAAGAAACTTATAGCTTTTATAAGATATAGTTTGTTTATGTTTTTCTCAAAGGTCATTTAGCCAAAATTTGTTGTACAAATGTAGGGGAATAAAAAGGCTTTACCTTTATTTACTAATGATAATTTTTCAAAAGGAAATAAGTTTACTAAATACCTAAATGATCAAACTTTAAGCGGATGTCGGCAGAAGGCTTAGAAGTAGATAAATCATTTATCTGGCCTTCAGGATCAATTAAAATATACTTAGGTACACTAGTTAAGTTAAAGGCACTAGCAAAATCAGAATTCCAATTACCTGGCGCTATATATTGTGGGTCTGTAATATTTCCGTCAGAAATTGCGTTTTTCCATCGATCGGTTTCTTCATCAATAGAAACACTAAAAATTTCTATATTTTTATTTTTAGCGTATTCTTGTTTTAATATTTCAAGGTGTGGTTGTTCAATTTTGCAAGGCGCGCACCAAGTTGCCCAAACAGCAATGTATGCCCATTTTCCCTTTAAATCATCTAATTGCAGACTATCACCATTGGCATTTTTTACCATAAAATCAGGTGCTATAGTGCCATCATCAACTGGTATGTTTTTATGATAACACTTGTGAATATGCTGAATATAAACTTTATCTTCAACTTCTTTTTTATGTTTAGCTACCAATTTATTAATTACAGGCAATTTACCATATAAAGGGCTTTTAACATCATTAATGGTTTCTTCTAACAACTTGGTTTTTACAAAATCTCTTATCTGCAGATCTTTAAACATAAAATTAACACGGTTATAGCGCATTGTTGTCCGCTCTTCTGGCGAATACTCATATTTTCCTTCTTCGCCATAGGTATCATCTATATACTGATGACTAAAAAAATCGAAATAGCTGTAAACAAATTTTCTAAAACTACTTAACTCTAAAAATTCACTATAAAAACTTAACTCATTTAAATATTTTCCGTTGCTATGGTAGTTAGCTCGTGGATCTTTAAAATTATACTTTTGGTATTTTAAATGTTTCAAAGCCCAATCAAAATCTATTGCCATATTTTGAAGTGCCACAAAACGCGCATTAATCGAATCTGCATTTTCTATAGTTTCTATTAAACTATTTTTTAATACTATTCTTTCATATTCAACTGTTTTTTCAAACTCAGCATATTTTAGCTTTAGATTTTTGTTTGCAGTTTTTTCAAAACTTTTTTGTTGTAAATGGTTACATCTTAAAAAATTATTAATGGCTTTACTGCTGCCATTAAATGTTAAGCCTTGGTCAGTAGCGTGGTTTATATCAATATCTAAATGATCACCTGGTGTTAAATAAGTTAAGTAATTATTTTGTTTATGATGAAATTGATAAAAAGCAGGTTCGTCAATGTTTATAGAACCTTTAAATTTTTTGTTTTCATTAATGTTTAATTTCTGCTTTTTTGATTTGCCCAAAAAGTCCGGCTTTGAAATTGCAACATAATTATCGGGTTTACCAAAAATGGCGCCCTTTAAAATTACGTTGTAATGACAACCATCATTATATTCAAAAAACTTATTTGTTTTAGTAGTTTTTTTATTTTTAGATACCTCTTGTTCACCATTATTATCACCCGCTGTTATAGCAATGTCTTCAAAATTTTCTGCCTTAACTTTTGAAGATGAGTTTGCATTGTTGCTTGATTGACAGGCCACAAAACAACTCAACAATATCCATATACCAATAAATTTCATATAATTCTTAGCTATCAATTGCAAATATAAGAACACTAACTTGTTAAGCTAAATCAACAATTGTAAAAAATGTGAAAAAACCATAAACAATGTTTCTATTTACAAGTAAAACAACTTAGTTTGTATAAGTTTTTATTTTTATTATGAAATTTTTATTTAGAACGATGTTTAGAAGCCTGTGTATGGTTTCACTTTTGCTTTATTTAACTGCTTGTTATAATGGTAATGACAACACCTTAAATTATAGTGATTCCAAAAAAATAGCAGATTATTATAAGGAAGCCAAAAATGAAGCACTTCCGCTCGAAGCTTATAAGGATGCTTTTACGCAACTTGAAATAATGCATAATAATAAAACTGACGTAAAAACTATTGTATCTGATAGTTGTATTAATAATGCACTTGCTGAAAAAATTAATTTTTTAAAAAACAGTATAGAGTTGAATGTTATAGATTATGATTATTTAAACTATTTAATAACTGATTCGGTTAAACTTGTTAAAGAAGCCCTTTCTTGGAATTTTATGCATTCGGAAAATTTTAGCGCTTTAAAAAAACTTAACGATATTGGTGATGATGATGAATTGGCGGCAAAAGCTTTAGCTCATTTACGTAAAATTTTGGATAATCGATATACTATTTTATTGCACAAACAAGGGAAGCTATTACCTAGAACTAACAAACCAAATTACGTTTTGGGTGGTTTTTATAATGGCTATGGTTTATTGTACGATTTGAAAACCCATCAGGTAATGTGCTATTTTTCTTATAGAATTAACAATACATCAAATTACAGGGAAGATTATGCCGCTGAAGGAAGATCAGTTTTTGATAATATGATACTGGAAATGGAAAGTACGCATCATACAAAACTAAAAAAAATAATTGCAGAGAGGCTAAATTTAGAGTCGTTTCAAATAGATTTAGGCTTTGCTGAGTAAAGGTTATAGCCTAACTTTAAAAAGCTATAATTTTGAGGTCTTTATTTTTTTCGATATATTTTTTTATTTGCTGATCAATTGCTGGGTGATATTTCACTTTTATTAGGTTTTGTAAATAATCAATATCTTCAGTTTCTACTTCCTCTTCTCTAACAATTTTATATCCAAAAAAAAGATTGTTTTTAATTATTAATAAAGTTCGTTGATCAAATTTCGGGCCTTCATCAACCAAAACAAAATTGCTTTTAGAGTAGTTTAATTTTTTTAAAACTTTTGTTAATCGTTTATTATAACTAGCCGAATCTTCTTTTCCTACACAAGCACCATTACATAAATTATTTTCATAATATACACAATTCTCTTCTTTTCTTTTGCTTTTTAAATTTAAATCAGCACAAAGTCGATGTATTTTTATCAGCTTCCCTAATACGGCATTACCTTCGTAATAATTAGAAAAATAGATGGTATTTGCTTTTGTCATGTTTTTAGTTCGCTCTAATTCTATTCTATCGTAACCGTTTTTATCTCTTAAAATTTTTAATTCAACTAACTTTAGTCCATAATTTTTTTTATTGTATTCGGGTTTATTTGCACGTATTGTAGCTATTTCTAAAATTTGCGATAAAATTTCACTTCCCGTTATGGTGTATTTGAGGCTTTTGGCTCTTTTTAACATATTGCCCCTATGAGTAGAGGGATCAAAGTAAAATAACATATCGGTTATACGGGTAAATAAATTATGTGATCTAAAAACATACAATACTTCATCTTTTTCACCATAAAAACTAAGTAAACCCGTTTCTTCTGGTACTTCTGCAATAACCTTATCCTTAATTACTAACTCTTGCGGCCTATGAAAGTAGCCTTTATGCATAAATTGAGCTAATATTTCCGGATTGGATTTTTGCAACAAAATATGAAACAGATGTGTAGTAGCTTCAGTATCGCCAAAAGCTCTATGTTTATTTTTATGTTCAATTTTAAAATAAGATGTAAGTTTATCTAAACTATAACCATCTAAACCAGGGTAGGCTCTTTGGGTAAGTTTAACTGTACAAATTCTATAGCGATCATAGTAAGAACCAATATATTTAAATTCGTTTTTTAAAAAGCCATAATCAAAATGCGCATTATGTGCTACAATAGTACATTCTTTAGTAAAATTATCAATTTTTTGTGCAACACTTTCAAAAAGAGGTGCTTGTTCAACCATTTTGTTGCTTATACCTGTTAACTGGCAAACAAAAGGTGGAATGTTTTTTTCCGGATTTATTAATGTTTGATAGGTATCTATAATCTTTTCACCATCAGTTTTAATAATGGCAATTTCAATAATTCGTTCTCTTTTAGGACTACCTCCTGTTGTTTCAACATCTAAAACGGCGTACATTCCGTTGCTATAATAGGTTTAGAATTGTGCAATAAAGCCCTAAATATACAATTAATTTATTGTTTAACTGAAAACAAGCTAAAATACGGATAAGCTATTAAAAAATTATATATAATTAAAAACTATTACAGTCTAACACAAAGCCCAAAAAATCAACCATATTTATAAAAAATTTTAACCCTACTTGAAATTTATTTACAAATTAACTATCTGCCTACTTTTCTGTTTGTTTACTATTATTTGCTTTGCTAACGCCAATAATGTTATTTATGATAAGGTTTTAATCAAAGCTACAGATAATTCTATTTTTGTATTTTATCCTATACTTTCAATTGCATTTGCCTGGGCTGTTTTATCCATCTGGCTGGTATACAAATAAAACGAAAGTTGAATTTTTTAATGCGGAAGTTGGCATTAAGATATTTTTATTTAATTGCATTTAGTCATTTCGATTAAACCAACTCGTTTAACATAATTTTTTGCACTACTATACCAATAGTCTTCTGCAAAATCTACCATATCTGCTTTTACCATACTTTGATGTAGATAATCTAATTTTTGGTCGATTACTAAATTATTGAATAGTTCTATTGGTTTTTTTTAAGCTTAAGCAATATTTCTTATCAAAAATAGCAGAAAATAATTAGGCTTAAATTTTAACTAAATAATTACATAATAAAAAGGTAAATAACCGTTAATAGTTAGTGATTACAAAAATGAAGTTTTTAAAAAGTTACAAATGTGTATCAGCAATTGCAGTAAGTTTTTTATTGGTATTTGTTTCGCATAAAACTAAGGCACAACAAAGCATTGAAATTGGTTTAATGGCTGGCGTTGCCAATTATTATGGTGATATAAACCCTAATTTTAGTTTAAAACAATTGGGGCCAAGTTTTGGCTTTTTAGTTAAACACAACTACAATTATTATGTTGGCTTAAAAGGAACGCTTGCTTATGGCAAAGTAAAAGCCGACGATTCCATAAGAGATTTAGCTTTTCAAGAAATTCGAAATTTAAGTTTTCAATCAAATATATTTGAAGCTAGCGGGCAAATTGAGCTTAATTTTTTTAAATATAAATTAAAAGATTTAGATCATTTTTTTACACCTTATATTTCAACTGGTTTAGCATTTTTTCATTTTAATCCTAAAACGGAATATAGAGGTGAAATGATCAATTTGGTAAATGTTGGTACAGAAGGGCAAAATGCAACCGATTTAACCGATAATGAACCTTACCAACTTAACCAGTTTAGCATACCTATCGGTTTAGGTTTTAAATATTGGGTTGGCGGTGCCTGGACTTTTGGCGCAGAAGTGACCTACCGAAAAACTTTTACTGATTATTTAGATGATGTGAGCGATATTTATATTGAAGATTTTTTGTTAGACGGCCCTGCTAGAGATTTATCCGATCCTTCAATAGTAGATCCAAAAAATATTAGTCGACCAGAGCGCATGCGTGGCGACAGACTATCAAATGATAACTATTTGTTTGCCAATATTTACTTTACCTATAATTTTAAGTTAACCAAATGCCCTACGGCAGAAAAGGGTATTAGAAATTCTATACTTGGCAACTAAAACATTTGTAGTTTACTAAATTGTTTTTGCTTTTTTATAAAGAAATCCCATACAATGCTGCGTTTGTAAATTCCAGCTAAATTCGCTTGCCTAATTTTATTAGTATTAACTTGTTGTTGACTTATGCCTCTGCTTTTTTGCCATTTTTTCAAATTAAATAAATAACTGAAATGAGCTTTTGCAATTGCTTTATAGGTTTTAGTATCTCCGCTAAACAAAGCTCTGTAAGCTGCTACAACATCTAAAAAAAACCTTATAGGCATCTTCCAAAATAATTGGCTAACAGGCAAATTTTTATGCAATACTACCAAACCATTTCTAAAATTTAAAAACGTTTTTCGTGGGCTTTGATAATCAATTACAGAACCACCAACGTGGTACACAAAAGCATCAGAAACTGCTATTACTTTATAGCCTGCATTTTTTACACGCCAGCATAAATCTATTTCTTCAAAATGTGCAAAAAAAGTAGCATCAAAGCCACCAATGGTTTTAAATATATTAGCTCTAATAAAAAAAGCAGCACCACTTGCCCAAAAACATTCAATTAAATTATTGTATTGCTCGTTGTCATTTTCAATAGCATCAAAAATTCTACCTCTGCAAAAAGGATAGCCTAAAGCATCAATAAAACCACCGGCTGCACCAGCATATTCAAAAATTGTTTTATTTTTTTGAGCTAATATTTTAGGTTGAGCTATTGCAATGCTTTCATCCATTTCCATTGCATCAATTACTGGTTTAATCCAATTTTTGGGCACTTCCACATCTTGATTTAGCAATGCAAAATAATCGGCTTCTATTTGGCTTAAACCCGTATTGTAGCCACCCGCAAAGCCTTCATTGCTTTCAAGTTGTATTAGCTTTACTTTAGGAAAATTATTGTTTACATAAGCACAAACTTCATCTGTAGAACAGTTGTCAATTACGTAAACCACTAAGTTTGCATAATCCGTATATACTACCGTTTGCAAAAACTGTTTAATATAATTTAAGCCATTGTAGGCTAAAATTACAACGGCAACTTTGGGTGCTTTTTTATGCTGTTGCATTTAATTGCTTGTTTTTGTTAGTTAAAATTTTGGGTTTTTTATGTTTCCATCTTTTGTGTGTCCACAACCAGTTTGCAGGTGCTTCTAAAACCATTTCTTCGTAAGCTTTTACCGTAAGTTCGCAAATTTCATCTTCGGTATATTTATTGGGTTCGCCCACTAACTCTTTTACTATTAGCTCATAATAACCACGTTTTATTCTTTTTACGTAAAAAGTAATAACAGGATAATTGTATTTTTTTGCCGCCTTTGCCGAGCCTCTAAAAAAGCCAGTTTCTATACCTAAAAAATTGCTCCAATAAGCTTTTATAAGGTTAGATGGGCTTTGATCACCAATAAAAACATACATCGGAAATCGTGTATAATTATCTTTTAACAAAGCCTGTGTATGTTTGTTTGAACATAACAATGCGCCAAATTTTGCACGCGATTGTTTCACCTTGTTGTTTAAATATTTATTTTTCAATGGTTTATACAATGCTATTATTTGATGTTTTAAGCGCAAGCCCATAATGCTGGTAAATTCCCAATTACCAAAATGCCCTGTAATAGCAATAATTGGTGTTTTATTTTCGTAGTATTTATCCACCATTTTAATTTTATCAAAAAATAAACGTTTAGAAAGTTGTTGCTTTGAAATGCTGAATAATTTTAAACTTTCTACTACTGTATCACAAAAATTACGGTAACTGTCTTTTGCTATCTTATCTATTTCCTTCTTATTTTTTTTAGGAAATGCTTTTGTTAGGTTACTGTAAACTACTTCTTTTCTATATTTAAACACATAAAATATAAATACATATAACAGATCGCTTAAACGATACAACAAAAAGAAAGGTAAGTACGATATTGGTTTTATTACCAACCAAAATAAGATAAAGTTAAAGTATTTCAAGTTTGTTATTGGCCTCCCGGTCGGTCATTTGATCCATTGTTGATAAGACTTTTATCATCGCTAAAAATTCTACTTGCTTTTGACCCAAAGCTGTAGCCAGAAGTTCTATTTACATCATTATCTAAATCTTCATAATTTGCTTTTCCATAACCGCCCATATAAGTCTCCCAATCTGGATTATTGCGCTCACCCCTTATCTCAGAATGTAATAGAGGAAAAGTATTAGTTGCCAAATCAGGGTTATAAAAAATAGTTTTAACATTGGTTTGGCTGGTAACATTTAATACATCATAAATCCAAATTTCGTAAGGTACTGCACCTGGATCATTTCCTGGTATAATTTCGGAAGGTTCGCCATATTTTAAAAACATATTTCCTCTATCAGTTTCGTGGCCGTGAAACATAATCGTTCCAAATTTATCATTTATTGCCTTAACAACTGTTTTATAAGTTTCAAATTCGCCTTCGGTATCAACTGGGTAAGTTTTTCGTAAAAAGTCGTACATTACATTTTGCATAACCGCTACGTTTTTGCTTTTTATGGCATTTTTTAACATTGAATTCGAATTTGCTGGCGCAATTGGTTGTAGGCTTCCTAAATAAAAAATTAAACTATCAACATTAGTGTATTGCTGGTGCACAAAGGTATTTGTTGAGGTATTAGCCATTAATTCTTCTATTGCTTTTTTGGCATCAATTGGCTTACTTCTTTGAAAAGGCATTCTTTTTGAGGTTAACAATTCGTTCTTTTTGCTTCTTACCTCAACCAGCAAATCGTAGTTGCCACTTCTTAAATCTTCAATATTAAAAATAGCCAGCAAAGGTTCTAATGCATTTACATTGGCTTTTTTAAATTTTTTGAAACCCTTCATTACATTAAAACTATTAGGTTCGGTTATGGCATAGTTAATCAAATACACTTCATCTTCAATAATTTTATCAGCATTATATATTTCGGTATAAAAACCTAACTCATTTAATTCTTTTGAGTAAAAGTTAAGCACATTTGGTATAATTTCATAACCACTTTTACTGTATATATTTGTTTCTTCTTCCGTTTGTTGAGTAACTTTTTCTGCCAAAGTAATATCTGCAATGTTTATGGTGTTAGATTGGAAGCCTACAACAAAATTGGCGTTAACAGTTGTAACAGCAGTTGAATCTGCCAATAAATCTTTACATTTTATCTCTAAGTTATATACACCCTTTTGTAAAGAAAATCGTTTTAAGTCAATTAAATTTACATAACTGTTTGAATCTTTTAATGCTTCACTTTTTAAAACATATTTATCAAAGGCAGTAATGGTATCTGCGCTTTGTATCATCATTAAAACCTCAACAGCAGCCTGATAGCCGGTATTTTCTGTTTCTTCGAAATTAAGTGATTGGCCTGGTATTAAAAGATGTATTTCAATAAAAGGCTCGTTGTTAGTTGTATTATATTTTTTAAGATCAACAAAAGCATCAATGGCTAAAAGATGATTTAATCCAAAAAATAAAAAAAAAGTAATAAAAATGTACCGCATATTTTGCTATTATTACAACAAATATAGTAAGAACAGCAAACATTTAAATTGCAACTATCTCATAAAAAAGTAAAATTATTAATTGAGCCGCATTATTTGCCCAGTATATTGTTTATACAGCAATGTTTAACTTACCAACAAATAGAGTTTGAACAAGTAGCAAATTACCAACGCTCCTCCTATTTTAACCGAGCTTATATAGCTGGTGCAAATGGTAAACAACGGCTTACCATTCCACTACAAGGTGGTAACAGGCAAAAAATAATGTTAAAAAATATTGAGATGGACAACTCAGTTAAATGGCAGCGCATACATTGGCAAGCTTTGCAATCGGCTTATGCAAAATCGGCTTATTTCGAATATTACGAACCTGAGTTAAAACAATTGTTTACACAAAAAACAACTAACTTACTACAATGGAATATCAGTTTTTTAAAGTTTATTTTTAGCTGTTTAAATTTTAATATAAATTATTCATTTACAGACTCTTATAAAGATAAATTTCAAGTAAAAAATGAAGTGTTGGATTTGAGAAATAAAATACGACCAAACATGAGTTTACAACAATTTGAGTTTCAAAAATATTACCAATTATTTCAAGAAAAAAATGGTTTTATCAATAACATGTCTGTTTTAGATGTACTTTTTTCAACTGGGCCAAATACAGTAGCAATTATCAAAAGTACAAAATTTAGCAGTTAAGTTGTTCAAGGCAATCGCAAAAAAAATTAGAAGCGAAAAGGTTTTCCCACGTAGAAATTTTGGTCCCGCCATCCGTTCAAATACCATTTTGCCAACGCTTCAAAGGCCAAACATAAAAATGGTATAACCACTCCTGTCCTTTAGGTTTGCAAAACAAAAGTTGGGGAATAAATAAATGTGTAATCATTCCTTTCATTTTTGTAATTTTTATAGCAAGTTATGTCCTTTAATCATAAAATATTTAAATGAAGTTAAAACCGGGGATGGCGCGTTATACTGCTGTCAAGGTTAAAGACCTACCACCCGTTTAA
>Ga0209187_1000994_pt1 | contig 37707 bp, 31 predicted proteins | sample BantaG_FD_187430 | JGI IMG/M metagenome (GOLD analysis project Ga0209187, IMG submission 187430) | Marine algal microbial communities from Bantry Bay, Ireland - BantryBay_4 metaG (SPAdes) (version 2) | ecosystem: Host-associated > Algae > Red algae > Unclassified | place: Bantry Bay, Ireland...
GGAGATGAGACCGTTCGCATCTCCGGCGTCTTTTTTGGCCCAATGCGGAAAATGCCTACCCGCAAAGAACCACACTTCGGAGGAGTAATTTGAACCTCAGAAATTAAATTCGAAACACAGTTGCTACATTGTCTCGCCCGCTTTGGGGCTCCCCCCTAGTCGTCAAAATCCTCGTCGTCATCCATCCACGGACCAGGGCAACTTGCCTCGAACCATGTCGAGAACGATTCAGAAACCACTTCCGGTGGGAAGGAACCAATGGACCCATGCCCACACAGATACACGGTGGATGAGCCGTTGAGTCGCATGAGCAATGCCTGTCCGCCACTGTCATCGCCGATGGTGAACCAGCCTGGGAGGTAGGTCTCCACCTCGTACGTGGTATTCCGTTCGGGCAAATCGGATGTGCCGTACAGGATGACATCATCCCCGACACTGATCGAAGCGGTGTGTGCTTCGAGAAACGATGAATACTCCGACGAAGCGTTCGATTGAATGTCTTGCAGCAGGTTCATAACTGATGGTTTTCACTGGAAACCGGTTTGAACAAGAACCACATTTTTGAAATTTGAGATTCGAGATCGGGAATCACCTGATAGTCTTACCGCGAACTCAACCGCATGCCCTTCGATTTCATCCAATCAAAACGCCCCACCGGACCACTGATCATGTTCGGTATGGTGCTGCTGACAGTCATCATTGCCACCGCTATGACCAAGGGCTTGTACATCACGCCCGGCAACCTCACGGATATTCTGCGCATGATCGCGCCGGAAGCGATCATGGCGATGGGCATGACTTTTGTCATTCTGACCGCCGGGATCGACCTCAGTGTCGGCAGTATTCTGGCGCTCGCCTCGGTGGCTTGCGCGGCGGTTTTGACCAGTTCGATCCTGCCGGGTTCGCTGCTGATCGCCATTCCCCTAGCGATTCTCGTCGCGCTGATTGTCGGTGGTTTATGCGGGGCTCTGCAGGGGGTCTTGATTGCCTGGCTCGACATTCAAGCCTTCGTCGTCACCTTGGCGGGGCTGATTGGCTTTCGTGGGGTGGCCAAATTGTACACCGACAATCAGAAGATTCAGTTGGGTTCGGAGCACGCGATTGCGAACCTGCTGTCGACCAAGCCGGTGATGATCGGCACGCTGGTGGCGGTCACTTTGTTCTCGATGGTACTGCTACGCTTCACCGTGTTCGGTCGCAGTGTGCGCGCCGTCGGCGACAACGAACGCGCCGCCCACTATGCCGGTTTGCCCGTGCCCTGGCTTAAACTCGCGGTGTACACCTACTCGGGCATGCTGGCCGGTATTGCGGGATTGCTGCTCTGCGCCCGCAATACCGTCGGCGACGCCAACTTCGGCGTGATGGACGAACTCGAAGCCATCGCCATGGTGGTGATTGGCGGCACCAGCCTGATGGGCGGCAAGGGTTCGGTGATCGGCACGGTCTTCGGCGTGTTTATCATGGGCACTGTGATCAACGTGCTCGGCTTAAAAAACGTCGATTCGAACGTGCAACAGGTACTGCTTCCGGTGATCATTCTGCTTGCGGTCGGGCTTCAATTGAACAGAAAACGGGTGTAGCGCTCGCCGCCACTTGTTTGTTTGCATCTAAACCTGAACCAGTAAGACCCGTCATGAAACCATTGCTCTCTGCCCTCCTTTCCGTGTCATTTCTGTTCCTGCTCGGTTGTGGCAGTTCGGGACCGGCGACAAAATACACCGTGTTCTTCAGCCAGTGCAACAACGCCGAACCCTACCGCGCGGCGCAGAACGCCAAACTGAAAGAGCTGTTCGCGGGGAACCCCGAGGTGAAACTGGTCGTCACCGACGGGCAAGCCGATGCCAACAAGCAGATCTCGCAAATCGAAACAGCGCTGCGTCAGAAGCCCGACCTGCTGATCGTCGCGCCGCTCGAACGCGAGCCGCTGAACGCAGTCATGGGCGACGCGATGAAAGCCGGCGTGCCGGTGATCTGTCTCGAACGAGACATCGTCGACCCGAACTACACCACCTACATCCGCTGCGATAACCGCGCCATCGGTGCCGCCGCCGGCGAATGGATCGTCCAGCACCTCACAGAGAAAGGCGGCGCGCCGAAAGGCAACGTGGTCGAGCTGCGCGGCAACCCCGGCGTAGAGGGCGCGATTAATCGCCACGAGGGCGCTCATGAAGTACTATCCAAGCATCCCGATATAAAGATTGTGCACGACGCGGTCGCCAACTGGTTCCAAGACGAGGCGATGAACCGCATGAGTGAAGCGCTCACCGCGAACAAAGCCGACACGATCGACGTGGTCTACGGCCATAACGATCCGATGGCTTACGGCGCTTATCTGGCCGCAAAAGAGAAGGGGCGGGAAAAAGAAATGGTCTTCGTCGGCGTCGACGGCCTGGCCACTGAAGGTGCGCAATACGTGAAAGACGGCGTGCTCGGTGTCACCTTCGAGTATCCGCTCTGCGTCGATAAAGCGCATGAGATCGGCATGAAGATTTTGACTGAAGAAGGTTTTGTTCCAGAGAAAATCTACATGATGGAATCGAGTATTATTGACCAATAGAATCTGGAGGGCGAGCGGCCTCGCGAGCCGATTTTCCGAATAGTACACTGAACCAACCGCGGACGCCGAGGCCGGCGTCCCTCCAATAGCTGAACCAATCCGCGGACGCCGAGGCCGGCGTCCCTCCAGTTGGTCGGAGGGAGGAACTACTTCCGCCAGAACAGCGGCGTGAAAATCACCAACAAGGTAAATAGTTCGAGGCGTCCGAGCAGCATCAGGAAGCTGAGGTAGAGCTTACCCGGCGACTCGATGACGGCGAAGGTCCCTTCCGGTCCGACGTGTGGCCCCACGCCCGGTCCGACGTTGGTGATGGTGGCGCACACCGAGGACACGGCGGTGACCGTGTCTGGACAAAAGAACGTCATGACGAGAACGCTGAACGCGGCGATCACGATAAAGGCCACGAGGAAGGCGATGGTGCGTTCGATGGTGGCTTCCGGAACCACCGTGCTGTTGATCTTCACCCGGTAGATCCCTTTGGTGATCACCATCAGTTTGAGTTCGCGGAGCACCACTTTCACCGCCACCAAGAGCCGGGCGATTTTCATGCCGCCGCTGGTCGATCCCGAGCAGGCACCGAAGAAGCTGAGCACAGCCACCATGGCGACCGCGAGCACGCCCCAACTGTAAAAGGACTGGGTACCATAGCCGCCGAACCCGGTGGTGGTGATCACGGCGATGCATTCGAAAGACGCGGCGCGCAGAGCCTGCCAGATAGAGTCGAAGTCGTTCTCAGCCCGCCACAGTCCGATGGTCATGAGCAAAATGCAGCCAGCTAAAAGCAGGCAGAACCGGCGTGTTTCCTCGTCGCGAAAATATATCAACGGCCCTTTTTTCAGCAGGCGGAAATGGAGCGCGAAGTTGATGCCACTCAGCAGCATAAACACCATGACGACCAGTTCGATCGGCAGGCTGTTGAAGTAGGCAATGCTTTCGCTGTGGGTGGAAAAGCCGCCGGTGGCGATGGTGCAGAAGGCGTGGCAAATGCTATCGAACCAACTCATGCCACAAACTTTCAGGCAGATGGCGCAGAGCAAGGTGAGTCCGAGATACATGTACCAGAGAACGCGGGCGGTGCCGGCGATGCGTGGAGTGAGGCGTTCGGCGGTGACGCCTGGGATCTCTGCTTGATAGAGCGCCATCGCGCCGCCACCGAGGAAGGGCACGACGGCGATCACCAGCACCAGCACGCCCATGCCGCCGAGCCACTGGGTGGTCGCTCGGAAGAACAGCAAGCCGTGGGAATGTCGTTGGATGTCGGTCATGATCGTCGCGCCGGTGGCGGTAATGCCGGAGGTGCTTTCGAAGAACGCCGAGGCCAAGTTTGGAATGGCGCCGGTGAGTACGTAGGGCAGGGTGCAGAAGACCATGCCGCACAACCAACCAAAGGTAACGATGGCATAGCTCTCGCGACGCTTGAGCGCGCCTTTCCAGCCGCGCGTGGTTCCCCACATGATGGTCGCGCAGACGAAGGTGATGACCGCCGCAATCAGCAATCCGCGTTTTGCCTCCGCCGGGTCATCCATCAGGAAGGACACGCCTAACGCGACAAACATCCCCGTCGACAGACTGAACACCACGTGGGAAATGATATTAAAAACGGCGCGAAAATTCATCGACGGAAGATGGGGCGACCGTCCAAGCACGCGAGGTGCGGTTGGCGGTCAGCAGTGAGCGGAGCGGTTACAGTGATGGTTTATAGTTCGCGAATCTTGATGTTGCGAAACTGTACCTTGGCCCCGTGGTCCTGCAAGCCGATGTGGCCTTTTTCGAGTTTGGCGAAGCCAGCATGCTTGCCGAACTTGCTCTTGGCAACGCGTTCGTTCCAGTCGTCACTGCCGATCTCGTAGGAGTAGACTTCCTTGCCGTTGAACCAATGGGTGCCTTTGTTGTCCTTGATGCGGATGCGGATGGTGTTCCAGCCGTCAGGGTCGATGGTCTTTTCGCCGACATCAATGAGCGCGTAGAGGCCGCCGGCCGAGGTGCTCTTGCTGCCCTTGTCGCGTTCGACTTGTACTTCGGGGGCACTGTGCCAGATGGCCCCTTTGCCCTCAGGGTTCACGCGGATAAACAAGCCGCTGTTGCCGGCGGTCTTGTAGTCGACGGTGAAGTCGAAATTCTCGTAGGCCTTCTCGGTGTACAAGTCGCCGCCGCCTTTCTTGTCGAGCGTGAGCGCGTCGTCTTTCACCGTCCACGCGCCACCGGCTTCGACCGCCTTACGGGTTTTCCACGACTGCCAGCCCTTGAGCGTTTGGCCGTCGAACAACAGGGTCCACCCCTCGGCTTTTTCGTTATCGGAAATCTGGTTCGGTGCTTCTTCAGCGGCAGGGCTGCTGACAGCGAAAAGGAGGAGGAGGGTGGGGAGCAGGAGCAGTTGTTTCATGATGACATTTCGGGATGAGGGGTCGTGACTTTGGTTCAAGTTTTAGGACGACTCCATCGCAAGACCAGCCAAGGAATTAGAAAAAAGAAAAACGCGCTCATTTTGAACACGCCGAGCAGGCAGTAGTTCAGGTAGTTGACCTGCTCCTTCGTTACACCGAACAAGGATTCATGCAGTTCGTAAACCCAAGGGAGTGTGGGCAGGACGACCACGCTGAGCAGCCCCCAAACCAGCAGGAATCCGAAGCTGAGCACCGTGCAACGCCACATGACCCGCATGACGAGATCGTACCGTTCCATCCCGCACCTCCCACTTAGCCCAAACGATTGCGCACGCGTTCGGCGAGTGCGGCGAGTTTGTCGTGGTCGGGAGCATTGTCTTTTACGGCAAAACTCAGATCAGTGATCTCGTTCATCGGCACCAAGTGGACGTGGGCGTGGGCCACTTCGAGTCCGGCGACCATCACGCCGATTTTTTTGCAGGGCACTTCGGCTTCCAGTGCCTTGGCGACCGGCTTGGCGAAGTTCATCAGGCCGGCCATGGTTTCGTCGTCGAGGTCGAAGAGGTAGTCGACTTCCTTTTTAGGAATCACGAGTGCGTGTCCGACGGCGATTGGGAACACGTCAAGAAAGGACAGAAAGTGTTCGTCCTCCGCCAGTTTGTGGCAGGGGATCTCGCCGGCAATGATTTTGGTGAAGATGGTGGGCATGCGCGTTTATGTGCTGCGGATTGTTCGCGGACAAGTTCTTTGCGGGCTGGCCTGCGGCCTTTTGAGTAGCCAGTGATCAGTGGCCTTCGGCCTTTGGAGTAATCAGTTTCAGTATTTTGTGCCTTCGACATTTGAGTGAATATCGGCCGGGAAGGCCACCACTGGGGCTTGTCCCTGTGGAGCCATGATCCTGTCCAGCAAGAACGCCCTCTGCGAACGCCACCACCTGGGCTTGTCCCCGTGGAGCGATGATCCCATGCCTGTTGCGTCGGCCCCTCGGCATTTCTAGGACCAGCGGTGGAGGGGATCATCGCTCGACGGGGGCAAGCCCCGCCGTGGCGTTCGTGCGTTCGGGAACCAATCTAGCTGGATCATCGCTCCATGGGGACAAGCCCCGATGGTGGCGTTCGGCGTAGCAATGGCTTTGCCATAAGGTGGCAAGGGGCTGCCATACTGTGGCAGGGGCTTGCCACCCTATGGCAAAGGCTTGCCATACGCGAAATCCGAAGGCTCAAGCCAAGGGCAGAAGCGTTGCGCCCAGCATGCAGATTGCCAAGCCGACGGTGGCCATGACGCAACCCATGATGGTGTTGGTTTTCAACATTTCGGCTTCGGTGAGTCCGGACATTTTCGAGATCACCCAGAAGCCGCTATCGTTCATCCAGGAAATCGGTTTCGAACCGCAGCCGATGGCGAGGGCGAGATAGAGAGGGTGGAATTCGAGGCCGGCACCAACCAGCGGCGACATGATGCCGACGGCGGTGATCATCGCGACCGTGGCCGAACCCTGCGCGGTGCGGATGATCAGGGTGACCAGAAAGGCGAGCGGGATTAGGCCGGTTTGGGTAGCGGGCATCAGGTGTTGGATGGTGCCGGAGATGTCGGTTTGGCGCAGCACATGGCCGAACGCGCCACCGGCGGCGGTGATCAAAATGATCACGCCACCGATGGCCAGCGCGGCTTCTATCCGGTTCGAGGACGGATTTCAATCACCGAGGATGTACACTTTCGCGCTCTTTCTTATCGTAACTCCTCCATTTCAATGAACACTTCCAGTGCGCGCCCTGTCTTGAGTGCATATGAAAACTCTGTTGAAGCGATTGGGTGTCCTGTTCCTTACCGGCATCGGACTCGGCCTGTTTTGCGGCGCGTTTATCCTCCACCTCACGGCGGCGCCCGCCGGACCGATCCAGATTTCCCTGTTGCAGTCGCCGCAGGAGATTGACGACATCACGGGACTGCTGGAGCGGCACATGGCAGACCCGAGTGAAGCCGCGCTGCTGCGTAGGGCGATGGAAGCGCGTGGGGGCAAGCCGGAGCATCGCTTTGAACCGCAATCGTTTGAAACCCCGTCCGAGGCAGCGGCCTACTTGCACACGCTCCGCGACCCAAGTCGTCTTGGGTGGCAGATCAACTGCTTCGATACGATGCTGATCGTGACCAACCGCTTGATGACGATGGCCGAGTCGAGTTCGCCCTCCCGCGTCTTCTCGCCGCAGCGGTACCTTCGCTTTAGCGACACGGCAGAGCAGTATCGAGATGCGATTTATCCCGAGGGAGAATGGCTTGCCGAACGCTATATAGTGTGCACCGGTCAGCAGCGCAGCGATCAGGCCATCGCGCTCGAACGCGTGCTGTTCTCCAAGCTGCCGATTCCTCGGAATGTCGCGGGTGAGGGTCGCGGGTTAGATTTGCAACAACTGCTCGATGCGAACTGGGCGACCCACGGGGTCGTTTTTCCCGAGCGCATGGGGGTGGTCTTGTTTCATCATGTCAGCTGGGGCGTGTTCTGGCTTGAGACCGTGCATACCGGCGTTCTGTTGCCGAACCGCAACGGGACCTTCACCTACGTTGAAAAAACGGGAGGGGAAGGCGTCTTCATTCGTGCCGATTTGAATAGCCAACGAGAGTTGGTGGATCTGTTGGCTTATCGACGGATGGGGACGAAGCGGTTTGTTAGCGTGAACGGTGAGATTATCGGCAGCGTTCCTGTATTGGCGTCACCCTAGCGCGTCTCCGCAGGTTTGGAGTCCGTCGCGTCCACTTGCTTGGTCGGCAACAGCCCGAAAGATCCGCGGGCGCACTGGACGCTCCACGCTGAATGACGTTCATGTCCATAATTGCCAATGTAGTCCTTTACCGCATCCCAATCAAGCATGGCAACTTCTCCGGAGCGAAGCCGCTCTCTGCGTGCGTCAAGCAGAGCTTTTTGTTCGTTGGATGGATCTACCTAATCCGCTAGCTGTTCCGCTTTAGCGAAGAATTTCCTCGCCTACTCCCGCCCCACGAACGTCGCCATACCGTTCAGCCGGTCCCAGTGTTTGTACTTATCGCCGCCGTCGGGCAACGCGGTGTCCCGGCCGTAGGCGCGGCCGAGTCCGGCTTTGAGCAGGGCCTCGGACAGCAGTTCGCCTTCCACCTCCACGAACGCGTAGGAGCGCGGCAGGCCACTCATGCCTGCCGCATGCTGATGCTTCGTAGTCGCGGTGAATCCCCGCCGCAGGAAGTTCCGGGTAAACTCCCGCGCTTGTTCGCCCAGCGGCCGAACGTCCTTCACGCCGAACACCTTGGCTTGTTCGGCGTTGCGTTTTGGAAAGCGGTCGTCGGTCTCGGGCGCGTCGACGAAATAGAGGCGGAACACGACGCGTTTGCCGTCGGCGGTCTCGGCCATGAAGCTGTCGCCGTCGTAGTATTCGCCGGCGATGTGGCGGCAGTTCTCGAACCGGGTCCAGCCCGCCTTGAGTTGGTCCGCCGGAAAGCGCGCGCCGGTAGCGCTTGTCGAGCCTGTGGCAGCGCGCGGTTGTTCTTGTTGGCGATAAACGGCCTGGTTTTTTGGGGCCGGCGGATCGGACGGATCGGTATAGCGAACATATAAAACCGGAAGGCCGATCAGCAGCAGCAGAAATACCGTGGACCAGAGATAGAACGAACAACCACGCCCGTGGCGCGCCGCGATCTTTGATCTTCCACCTTCCATCTTCAAGCCGCAGGCTTACTTCCCGTAACCAAGGTCAACCGCCAGCTTGTCGTGCAGGCGCTGATTGTATTTCCGGGTGCGACTCGGCGCCGTCTCGTCTTCTTTGCCCAAGCCGCGAATCTCTTCGACGTGCGGCTTCATCAGATCGTCGAGATCATCGATGATCATCAAGGCGAGCATCGTGACATAGTTGCCATCTTCCGGCGCGTCGGCGGAGTCGAGCAAGACGCGAACTGCCGCGTCGCGGTCGGCTTCTTCGCCGTGATGCGCCAACCCTTCGGCCGCGGCGAGACGGACGGTTGGCCACTCGTCGTCGAGCGCTTTGCGGAGCAGCTCCGCGTGTTCGCGAACGGCGAGTTGACCGCGCATATGGAAACCGAGGGCGGCCCAGTAGCGAACCACGGGTTCGGTGTGGGAGAGTCCTTCGACCAACGTTGGAGTGGCGTCGGAACGCATTCCGGAGGCGAGTCTGGCCATGTTCTGGATCTCGTCCAAGGGCAATTTTTGAGCCATGTCCCAGGGCGTGCTGTCGGCGGCGCGTGCGTGTAGGTCGTGTTCGGCCATCAGCAAATCGCCGGTTTCGGTTTGCCAATCGATTAAGGCTTCGCGCATCTTTTTCAGGGTCTCGGCATGCGCGGGATTGCCGGCGAGGTTGATCACCTCGTCGGGGTCGGCGTGCAGGTCGTAGAGTTCTTCGGCGGGTTTGGTCTGCCAGAAACGGTCAGTCTCCGGTGTGAGTTTTCCGGCTTCGTGTAAAGCGTACCACTTGGCGGTGCTCGGCGTTTGGAACATGTACTGCACGTGCTGTCCGTAGGGGCGGTGCGGCATAAAGTGGCGCATGTAGATGAATTGTTTGTCGCGCACCGAACGCACCAATTCGATGCGTTCGTCCATGCGTCCGCGGAAGCCGAAGATGTATTCGGGGTCGGGGGTGGCGTGCGGTCCGAGGAAGGCTTTGCCGTGCATGTGCTTGGGCGGCTCCGAACCGGCGAGGCTGATGAGAGTCGGCGCGAGATCGACGAAGCCGACCACGCGTTCGGTGGTGCCGCCGGGGGTGTAATCCTCCGGACGAAGGTGTTTCCACTTTTCCGGGATGTGCACGATTAGCGGCACGTGGAGTCCGGAGTTGAACGGCCAGCGTTTGTGCCGGGGCATGCCCGAACCGTGGTCGCCGTAATAGAAAATGATGGTGTTGTCGGCTTCGCCGCTCTTTTCCAGTTTGTCGAGCGCCGCGCCGACCATCGCATCCATCTCGGTCAGCCGGTCGTAGTACTGTGCCCAGTCTTGGCGGAATTCGGGGGTGTCCGGATGGTGTTTGGGAATCCGAACACCGGCCGGATCATGCACCTGTTTGTGCGGACGGGTTCGAAGTTTGCTCTCATGCGAGATGGTGTAGTTGAAGATCTGGAAGAACGGTTTGTCTTTGTCGCGTTTCGAGTAATCGTTCTTGTCCCAGACTGGGGTGCCGGGAAATGTTGGGTCCTTTGGTTTATGCAGGTTGTAGTCCTCCTTGCCTTTATTGTGCACGTGGTAGCCAAGCCGACGAAGGTACTGGGGGTACATCAGTAGGCCTTCTGGTAGATGGGTGGTCGAACGCATGTGCTGCGCGCCGAGCGAGGTCGGGTACATGCCGGCGATGATGGTGGTCCGCGCGGCTGCGCAAACCGGGGCGGTGGACCAGCAGGTTTTGTAGACGAGCGATTTGCTCGCGAGTTTGTCGAGGTTCGGGGTGGTGGCGTAGTCGTCGCCGTAGCACCCGAGGTGCGGGCCGTTGTCTTCGGAGGTCAGCCAGAGGATGTTGGGGTGTTCGGCGGCGAGCAGGCCAGCCGCCATCGAGAACAGGAATAGAACGGGGAGCAGACGGAACAGGGCAGGGGGGCTACTAGCGTGGGCGGGGCAGGAGGAGTGAGCGGAGTTCATTGTTTGGTTTTGTCGTGCAACTTTCCGGTGTCAATCTCGTTCCGGATTGCGTACTTGGGGGCATGAGATTCCTACGCTGCTTCGCCGCCCTCGGCTTTTTATTCAGTGGCGGCCTGAACGCCGCCGAACGCCCGAACATCCTGTTCATCTTTTCCGACGATCACGCGCCAACTGCGATCAGCGCCTACGGCAACAGCTTGATCAACACCCCGAACTTCGACCGACTCGCCAACTCCGGCATGAAGTTCACTCGCGCTCTTGTCACCAATTCGATTTGCGCGCCCAGCCGCGCGGTCGTGCTCACCGGAAAATACTCGCACCTCAACGGCCAGAAAACCAACAAGGACACCTTCGATGGTTCACAGCCGACGGTTCCGAAGTGGATCCGCAAGGCCGGCTACGAGACCGCAATCGTCGGCAAGTGGCACCTCAAAAGCGAACCCACCGGCTTCGATTACTGGCATGTGCTGCCGGGGCAGGGCGACTACTACAATCCGAAGTTCCGAACGCCAACCGGCATCACCAAACCCGTGCCCGGCTACGCCACCGATCTGATCACCGATCACGCGCTTGATTGGATCAAAACTAAACGCGATGCCGACAAACCCTTTTATCTGATGCTGCATCACAAGGCCACCCACGGAAAATGGGATCCGGCGCCGCGGCATCTGACCCTCTTCGACGACCGCACTTTTCCCGAACCCGACACGCTGTTCGACGACTACAAAGGGCGAACCAAAGCCGCATCGCAACACGAGATGGGGATCGCCGATCACATGGGTGACTCGCGGCTGCATCTCGTTCCGCCACGAAGCATCAATGCGCAACAGTTGAAGAAATGGAACAAGGCCTACGACCCGAAGAACGCCACCCGTCCGGCCGCGCCCGGTGCCGAACAAACGCGCTGGAACTACCAACGCTATATCCACGACTACCTGCGCGTGGTGAAATCACTCGACGAGAACATCGGCCGCACGCTCGATTTCCTGAACGTCAACGGCCTCGCCGACAACACCGTCGTCATCTATTCGTCCGACCAAGGCTTCTATCTCGGCGAACATGGTTGGTTCGACAAACGCTGGATGTACGAGCAATCGCTGCGCACGCCGCTGCTGGTTCGTTGGCCGGGCGTGACCAAGGCGGGCAGTGTGAACGACGACATGGTGCTCAATCTCGATTTTGGTCCGACCATGGCGGAGATCGCGGGCGCGACCGTGCCGGACGACGTTCAAGGGCGTAGCTTCACCCGTCTGCTCAAAGGCGAGCCGGCGCCCGATTGGCGTTCGTCGATGTATTATCATTACTACGAGAGCAGCGGCCATGGCGTCGCGAAGCATGAAGGCGTGGCCACCAAAACGCACAAGCTGATCCACTTCTACGAACACGGCGACTGGGAACTGTTCGATCTGCACGCCGACCCGAAGGAGATGAAAAGTGTCTTCGACGATCCGGAGTATTCTGGGGTTCGAAGCAGCTTGGAGCGGGAGTTGAAGCGGTTGCGCGTCGAGTTGAAGTTGTAGATGAACATTCAACTTGCCTAATTCGACGGGTTAAAACCCGTCACGACAAACACAGGTTAAACCTATGTTACATAGCGACCCGCCGGACACCAAGAAGCCGAAGGCCGCGAGCAACTGATCACTGATTACTCTCCACTGATCACTCCTCGCCCTCCGGCGGATCAATCCATTCCTCATCCAAAGCCCAAGCGTGAAATGCCGCCTTCAACTCGCCCCAGCCGACGCCGTAATCCGGCGGCGGTTCGTCGGCGAGTTCGGCTAGGATGTCGTCGATCATCTGCTGCGCCGGTTCGTAGGTGCCGATCAGGCGCAGCCAGTTTTTCGCCAGCTGGGTGAGATGCTGCTCGTAGTCGTCCGCGGCCTCGTGGTCATAGGTTGCCAGAAAGCCGCGGGCGATTTTTCGGTGTTCTTTGCGTGTCGCCATGTTCATCCTGCATGCCCTGTTTCCTCTTGTGCCCAAAGGGATTTCTTTCAGAGTATGCGGTATGAGATCCTCGCTGCTATCCCTGTTCATTCTCCCGTTTCTTTTCCTCACCGCCTCGGCCACTCCGAACCTCGTCATGATCTTCATCGACGACATGGGCTACGGCGACATCCAGCCGTTCAACAGCGAATCGCTGAACCGAACGCCGCACCTCAATCGGATGGCCAAGGAAGGGATGAAGCTGACCAGTTTTTACGCCGCTCCCGTGTGTTCGGCCTCGCGCGCACAGCTCCTCACCGGCTGCTACGCTCCACGGGTCGGCGTGCCCGGCGTGTTCTTTCCGGCTGGTCCAAAAGGACTCAACCCCGCCGAAATGACCATCGCCGAGTATCTGAAAAAACTCGGCTATGCGACCACTTGCGTTGGCAAATGGCATCTGGGTGATCAACCCGAATTCCTCCCGACCCGTCACGGTTTTGATCACTACTTCGGCATTCCCTACTCGAACGACATGGGGCGCGTCGCCACCGAAAACGGCAAGCGAGTGCACCCGCTGATGCGCGACGAAAAGGTCGCCGAACTGCTCGGCGACGAAGGCCAACGACGCGTAACTCGCGAGTATACGGAAGAGGCGGTCAAGTTCATCGAGACGAACAAAGACGATCCCTTCTTTCTCTATTTGCCGCATACCGCGATGCACATCCCGCTTTATCCGCACGAGGACTTTGCCGGCAAATCGAACAACGGCATCTACGGCGACTGGGTAGAAGAAGTCGATTGGAGTGTCGGCCAAGTGCTCGGCACCCTCGAACGACTTGGCCTCGAGAAGAACACGCTTGTGCTGTTCACCAGCGACAATGGCCCATGGGCCAGCAAGGGCGGTCGCGGCGGCATCTCGGGCGTTCTGCGTGGCAGCAAAGGCGGAACGCTCGAAGGCGGCGTTCGCGAACCGACCATCGCCTGGTGGCCGGGAACCGTGGCTGCCGGTTCGTCCTGTGACGCGGTCTGTGGCACCATCGATGTGCTGCCCACCTTCGTGTCGCTGGCCGGCGGCACGCCGAAGTCCGAGATCAAAATTGATGGCAAAGACATCAGCAAGATCCTCAAAGGCGAGTCGACCGAATCGCCTCACGAGGCCTGGTATTACTACAAAGGCTCGACCCTGGCCGCGGTGCGTTCGGGCAAGTGGAAACTCGGGCTGAAACCGCAAAGTATCGGTATGGGCTTCCGCGATCAGCCGGCGGATATCCGTAGCTCGCTGCGCCTCTATAATTTGGATGAGGACATTGGTGAGACCACCGATCTTGCCGCAGAAAACCCGGCGGTCGTTGAGCGTCTGCAATCTCTCGCGGAGACGATGCTCGCCGACATCGGCGAAGGTGGAAACGGCCCGGGCGTTCGGCCGTGTGGTGAGGTTGGCAATCCTGTGACGTTGTATCCGACCCAACCACGTGCGCCACGCGGGCCGCGCAAAACTGCGGGCACCAAGCCGGTCAAATGGTCGAAGCTGAAGTCGGGTTCGGTGGTGAACGCCGCGTCGGCGCCGCAGATCGCCAATCGTGGGTTCGAGGTGCGCTGCCTCGTAGATCCGGGCGCGGCCAAGGAGGCGGCCACTGGCACGATTCTCGCGCAGGGGGGAACCTCTATCGGCTACAGTTTGTATGCCACCGACGAGCAGTTCGTGTTTGCGGTGCGTAACGGCGTTCAGATCGATCGGGTTGCCGCAGCCAAACCTGCTGGCCCCGCGCGCGTTCGGGCGGGGCTCTCCGCCGATGCCGAACTACACCTGCAAGTCGACAAAGCCGCCCCGGTCAAAGCGAAGGCCCTGCAATTAATCGACCGCCATCCGATGGAAGATCTCAGCATCGGCCACGACAGCAAAAATCTGGTCGATGACGACAGCGGCGGTGCATACCAGGGTTCCGTTCAACACGTCATGGTGGAAGTTGAGGGCAAAAAAGCGGCCGCCGTGCCAGCCAAACAGCCGGCGAAACAAGCAGCGAAACAGAACGCCAAGGCAAAGGACATCTCGTGGAAGAAAATCAATCTCACCGACAAGTTCTACACCGAAGGCGCGCACTACGCCGACTTCAACAAAGACGGTAAAACCGATGTCGTCGTCGGACCCCATTGGTACGAAGGTCCCGCCTTCAGCAAGGCGCATGCCTACCGCCCGGTTAAAGCTTACGACCCGACCAAATACTCGGACAACTTCCTCACCTACGCAGACGATTTCGATCAAGACGGCTGGGACGACATTCTCATCGTCGGTTGGCCTGGCTTCAAAAAAGACTGGGGCCACCGCTGGTATCAAAACCCGAAAGGCGGCGACGGCGATTGGAAGTCCATGCCGGCGTTCAAAACAGTCGATGGCGAATCGCCGATGTTCCGCGATGTGACCGGCGATGGAAAACCCGAACTCCTGTTCCACACGCTCGGTCGCCTTGGCTACGCCGAACCGACCTGGGACGCGTCCGGCAACGAGTGGGCCTTTACCCCCGTGTCCGAACCGCTCGGCCTGCAACGCTATACCCACGGCATTGGCTACGGCGATGTCAACGGCGACGGCAAACAGGACCTGCTGCTCGCCAAAGGCTGGTGGGAGAATACCGGCAAACCCGGCAACTGGAAACGCCACGATGTTCCGTTCGCGCCCGGCAAAGGCGGCGCGCAAATGTACGTCTACGACGTCGACGGCGACGGTGACGGCGATGTCATCACCAGCCTGAACGCTCACGGCTACGGCCTCGCTTGGCACGAGCAGACCGAACCCGGAATATTCAAACAACACACCTTCATGAACGCGAAGCCCGAGGACAACAAGTACGGGGTGAAGTTCAGCCAGCTACACGCGATCGACTTGGTCGACATCGACGGCGATGGTCTGAAAGATATCATCACCGGTAAACGCTGGTGGGCTCACGGTCCGAAAGGCGACGTCGAGCCGAACGCGGCCGCGGTCCTCTATTGGTTCCAACTCACACGTACACCCGAGGGCATCGACTGGGTTCCGCACCTGATCGACGACGACTCAGGGGTCGGCACACAGGTGACCGCTGCTGACCTCAACAACGATGGTCGGATTGATATTGTAGTCGGCAACAAGAAGGGCGGGTTCGTCCACTTGCAGGAGTGAAGCGGCCCGGCGGGTCCGTCCATGGGCCCAAAGTTGTCGAAAGCGAAGAGAGCTCTCTTCTGCTCTCTTCGCGTCCGATTATAATCCAAGCCACCGACACGGAAGCGGGATCGACCATCACGGAGTTTGCCCCACCGCAGTTGTCGCAGGTGGCACCGTCTCTCCGAGCGGTGTCGGGCCGCCTCTCTCCAGAGAGGTCGGCGCTGGTTCTAATGGTGAACCGAACAACGTCCAACAAAACGGGGTCGTTCTCCATCGAAACCGGATTCGGGAGCCTCTGGCTCTGCAAGTTTTATGATTTTGGAGGGACTTGTCTGTTGAATATCTGCCTCAAAGAGCAGTCCAAACACCGGCTAAAGCCCGCGCTACCTACGAACGAGCCCCGCTGCGGTTCGTCGGAGAGAGTTCGTCGTAGGGGTTCGGCGTCGGTTCGAGGACCTGCGAAATTTCAAATATCTTTGGCTAGTAGTTTAAGCCTTTGGCCGAACCCTGTTCGCGAACCATCTGGCGGACGTTCTCGTCGAACGAATCTTTCAAAGCACCAGCGACGCGTTGTTTTTCAGTTTCGGTTTTGATGTAGGCATCGCGTTTCGCCACGCAGGCGGCCATTTCGGTCATCAATTTTTTGCGGTTCACTGATTGTTCCTCGATGTGTTTCACTAGTTCGACCTGCTTCAGTTTTTGCAACTCGACCGGAAGTTCTTCTTTTTTTAACTCTTTCAGGTCGACGTTCTTGTCTTCCCATTCCGCCACGAGATCCTCTTTGCCGGTAATAGCTTTGCCTCTGTTGTTGCGCACATTCCAGGAGGCGCGGGACGCGTTGGCGTAGGCGTCGGGACGCATGGCATTGCTCAGTTTCTGGGTGCACGCCATTTGGGCTTTGGCGGTGCCGAACGCGACCACGGTGCCGTTGATCTTGACGTTGAGTTCGTTGATTTCTTTATCGAAGGGCGTGTTGACGACTTGCACGCCGCCGTTCTGTTTGATCGCCGCGAACTTGCCGCCACCGTTCTGCGCGATCTCGGTCCACACCAGTTGGGTGCCGTTGATGTTGCCGCATTGCACCGTGTTGATGAGGATGTCCTTCTTCTTCGCGAGTTCGCAGGTCTTGGGATATTTCACGTCGTCGGGATATTTCATTTGCGGCGGCGCGTCGCCGACCAGAAACACCACGCGGTAGGTTTTCTTGTCTTCGCTCCAGTTCATCTGGGTCACCGCTTCGTGCAGGCCTTGGTTCACCGACTCCGGCGTGTCGCCGCCACCGCCCGCTTCGAACTTCAGCAATTCGTCGTATTGCGCGTCGAGGTCGTCGGACAGGCCGAATACCTTGGTCACGTATTTGTCGCCGCGGTCGCGGTAGGCGACCAGTCCCATTTTGATTTCGGGTTTTGGTTTGGCTTCCTGCATGTCTTCGACGATCGACCAAATTTTGGTCTTCGCGCCTTTGATCAAGCCGCCCATCGAACCCGTGGTATCCAGCACGAAGCAAACTTCGATTTGTGGCGCCTTGGGTGCAGCGGCTTTCTTTTTGGCTTCGGCTTCTTTCTCATCCTCGAGCGCGAACAGAGAAAGTGAGATGGCGAGCAGAGTGATCAGGATGGTGAGGGGCAAGGTTCTACGTTTCATGGATGGTTCCTTTCGGGTTGTTGAAAGAAACGATACCGGACCTGCGCTCGCCCGTTGTCATGGAGTTGTAAAAGGGATGTAAACCTTCTGTATGAACGTTTCCGGGCGTGGTGGGTCAGAGAACAATATGAATCCATACATGCCTCCCACCTTTGTACCGTCTCCCCAGATTCAGGATCCAGGCAACGGGGCTGGGCATCAAGGCGCGGTTCGGTCGACGAACAATCAGGAGATCATTCGGTCGTGGGAGCGGTTGCGGTTCTTGTACAACCTAATTTTGTTACCGTTCGGTGTGGCGGTTGCGATGATCGCCCGGGATGGCGGCGTGCCACTGGCTGAGGTCTTGTTTGCCTCCGTCTCGGTTGGATTTTTCGCGAACGCGTTTTATTTTTTTGGCCCATTGTTCGAGATCTACTCGTGTTCCTTCCGCGAACTCCATGAGTTCGGACGCGGGCGCTGGCTACTGTTCATGGCCGGCCTGCTGATCTCGCTGGGGCTGTTCTACATGGTCGCCAACTCGTTCCTCTACCTGGCGATGGTTGGCTGGTAGAGGAGCATTACTGGCGGCTCGTTACTTCTCGCCTTGCAGCGTCACAACCAGTTTCCGGCCGCTGGCGCTGTTGCGATGTTCGCACAGGTAGATACCTTGCCAAGTTCCGAAGCGGAGCTTTCCCTTATGAATCGGGATGGTGAGTTCAAAGCCCATCATGGCACCTTTGATATGCGCGGGCATGTCGTCGGGGCCTTCTAGCGTGTGCACGTAGTAGGAGGCGTTTTCTGGAACCACCATGTTCATGTGGCTTTCGAAATCCTTGCGCACGTCCGGGTCGGCGTTCTCGTTGATGGTCAACGAGGCGCTGGTGTGTTGAATGAAAATGTGCGCGAGCCCGATCTTGTAATCGGCGATCTCGGGAACGAGTTCGAGGAACTCGCGGGTGACGAGATGAAAGCCGCGCGGATAGGGCTTGAGGGTGATCTGTTTTTGCTGCCAGCTCATGATATTCTTGAAAGGGTTTGGCCATACGCGTCCGACCCGCTTGCGCAAGGATCATTTACGAGACCTTCGTGCCATGGACGCCGAACGCGGTCGATGATTCGCGATTTCCTTTAGATTTTCTTCGAAACGTAACACGCGCCGCCGGAATGAATTCCATCACGACGAACGCGGACTGAAGTCCACGTTACCTACACCGGTCGAGTGCGGCACCTCTTTGGAAAGGGGCGCTCCGAATTCCGTGGACTTCGAAATGCTCGCTTCAACGATTGACCACGTTCACCGGCGAACCGGCGAGAAAGGCGCGCACGTTGTCGATGCTGGTGTTCACCAAGCGTTCACGCGCGGCAAACGTCGCCCAAGCGTTGTGCGGGGTGATGCTGCAGTTCTTGGCGGCGAGCAATGGGTTGTCGGCCGTCGGCGGTTCGCTGGACAACACGTCGAGACCGGCCCCGGCGATCACGCCGGTGTTCAGCGCGTGCGCCAACGCGGCTTCGTCGACCAGCGGACCGCGTCCGGTGTTCACCACGAACGCGGTCGATTTCATCGTCGCCAGCCGTTCGGCGTTGACCAAGTGCCGCGTCTCCTCGGTGAGCGGGCAGTGCAGGGTCAGGTAGTCGGACTGGGCAAAAATATCATCGATGGCATGGTCCGGTTTCGAACGCGAATAACCCAGCACCTCCATGCCGAACGCGCGTCCGACCTCGGCCACTTGCGATCCGATCCGGCCGGTGCCGATCACGCCCAGTTTCTTGCCGCGCAGCTCGGCTAGCGGCGATAGGGTGAAGGCGAAGTCGGGACAGGAAACCCAGTCGCCGTTTTTCACCGCCGCATCGTGGGCGGCCACTTGCTGGGTAAAATTAAGAATATGCGCGAACACCATCTGCGCCACCGAGTCGGTGCTGTACGCCGGCACATTGCAGACGGGAATGCCGCGTTCGGCGGCGGCGGCGAGGTCGACCACATTGGTGCCGGTGGCCATCACGCCGATGTACTGGAGTTCGGGGAGGGCAGCGATCACCTCGGCTGGAAGTTGCGACTTATTGGTCAGGACGACCTGCGCGCCGGCGCAGCGTTCGGCGACCTGTTCGGGGGCGCTGCGTTCGTGGACGGTGAGCGAACCGAGTTCGGCGAGGCCGTCCCAGCTCAAATCGCCCGGGTTACCGGTGTAGGCATCAAGAATCACGATGGTGGTTTTGCTTTTCGACATGCATACAGCGTGTAAGGACAATTTTCCGTTATGGCAAACCCTTGCCATAGTATGGCAGGACCTTGCCACCCTATGGCAAACTCTTGCCACCCTATGGCAGGCCGTTGCCATACCTGAACATCAGATACAATAGACATAAATTTTGGAGTAAGGCTCATGGATCAATTTGCAGGCAGAGACATCAACGTGGCGTTCATTGGCGCCGGCGACATTTCAGATTTACACGCGGAAGGGATCGCCCAAACCGACGGCGCGAAACTGGTCGGCATTTGGAACCGGACCAAGTCTAAGGCGGAAGTCAAAGCCGCCAAGTTCGGTTGCGATACCGTCTACGACACGGTCGAGGAACTCATGGCCGACGACAACGTCGACGTCGTCTATGTGCTGACCAATATGGAAACCCATGTCCCATATTCGATGCAGGCGATCGCGGCGGGCAAGCACGTGCTGGTTGAAAAACCGGTGGCGGAAAACATCGAAGACATCGAAAAACTCGACGCCGCCGCCAAGGCTGCCGGCGTGCAAGTCGCCCCCGTTCACAACTACATCTACGAACCCGGCGTGGAGCGTTCCAAGGACCTGCTCGAGAGCGGCAAGCTCGGCAAACTCGTCGCCTTTTACATGATGTACAACATCCACCACCCCGAGGAAGTCGCCGGTCGTTACCCCGGTGTCATTCGACAGATCCTCACCCACCACAGCTACACCATGTTGTATCTCGCCGGGAAGCCGAAGCAGCTCTCCTGCATGAAAGCGACCATCAACGACGGCAGCGTGCCGCAGGAAAACATCGCCATGGTCACCTGCGAACTCGAGAGCGGCGCGCTCGCCCACCTCTGCGCCAGCTTCGCCTCCGACGAACACGCCGGCGATCCGTGGACCTGCATGATCAAAGTGATCGGTCAAAAAGGCGCCACCCGCTTTTCCTACCGCGACTGGGTCGAGAACACGCCCGCCGTCGTTCACTCGCAAACCTACAGTTGCTATCCCTACAGCATTCGCAATGTCGGCGGCCATTTTCTCACCCGCTGCCTGCGCGGCGGCGAGTCGCCGCTGTCGACGCTGGAAGACGCAGTGATGGCGCAGCGGATGGTGGAAGCGGCGGAGAAGAGCGCTGCCGAGGGCGTTCACGTGACGTTCTAATGGGCCGCGAACAAAGGCAACGCCAGCTTCCAAGAAGGTGTTGCCTCGCGACCCTTCCAAGGGGCGCGACAGTAGCGCGCGTTCTCTCGGCGCATCTGTTTTTGACTGCGGAAAGGGCGGAACACGCGGAATTTCGGTTTGCCTATATGGGTGTATGGGTCAACCTGTATGGGTGAAAACAACGATCGAGATCTCAGACAATCTCTTGCTGCGCGCGAAACGCTTGGCGAAGGAGCAGAATACCACCTTGCGTAGTTTGACCGAGGAAGGGCTGCGTATGGTTTTGGATCAGCGCGAGAAATCCAAGAAGCGCAAGATCCAGCCGGTGACCTTTTCCGGTGGTGGCTTGCGTCCGGAATTTGCCAATGCCACTTGGGCTGAGATCCGCGAAGCCGCGTACCCAGATCCCGCCTCAATCGTGTCGCTCCCGGCTTCCGCCAAGCAATCGAACGGGTGGCAAAGCAACGCCGACCGGGATCCTGACGAAGAGTCTTTGCTGGTGCGCGAAAAACGGAAATCGCGTGCGAAGAAACCCAAATCGTGATCGCGGTCGACACGAATATTTTGGTGTACTCGCACCGCGAGGAATCCGATTTTCATGAAGTGGCCGTGGAACGAATTACCGAGTTGGCGTCAAGTGGGACTCGGTGGGCGATACCTTGGCCCTGTATCCATGAGTTCATCGCCGTTACCACAAATCCAAAAATCTGGGCGACTCCAACCCCTCTTCCAATCGTCTTGCAGTCGCTGCAGGTGTGGATGGACGCCGATGCTTGCGAAGTGATCGGCGAAGGCCCCGGATATTTTGACACCCTGGCGGATCTGTCGATGGTCGCCCGCGTGCGCGGACCAATGATCCATGACGCGTGTATCGCGGCGATCTGTATCCATCATGGGGTTCGCGAACTTTGGACCGCGGACCGTGACTTCAATCGCTTCACCGGATTGAAAACGAAAAATCCTCTGATTTAGCGCCGAACGACTTTCAGTACTGCGTCAGCACCAGACCCGGATCCAGCTTGGCGGCGTTGAGCGCGGGAAAGATTCCGAACCCAAGTCCGACGATGGCGGACACCAACAGAGAAACGATGACTGCCGCCGGCGTGATCGCGCCTTCGAAGCCGATGAACTGAGCCGAGAAGGGCACCGCGAGCACGCCGAGGATGCAGCCGAGAACGCCGCCCAACAAGGTGAGCGTGGTCGACTCGACCAGAAACTGCAGCACGATGTCGCGTTGGGTGGCACCGATGGCGCGGCGGATACCGATTTCGCCCATGCGTTCGGAGACGTTGGCGAGCATGATGTTCATGATGCCGATGCCGCCGACGATCAGCGAGATCAGGGCGATGGCGACCAGCACGATGTTGAGCACGCGCTGGGTCTTCTGTTTGCTTTCTAGTAGCTGCAGCGGGACCGTGAGTTTGTAGTCGTCCTTGCGGTGGTTGGCCTTGAGCGTTTTTTCGATCAGGCTGACCCCGGCGGGCACCAGCGCTTCGGTGGGGACCTGCGCCACGATCTGGCCAATTTCAACTTTGGTGAACTCGCGGGAGCCGCTTTCGCGTCGGTCGAAGTTCGAGGTGCTATAGTAGTTGTCGGCGGTGGCCAGCGGGACGTAGACGTAGGGTTTGCCTTTGTGAATCGGGATGTCGATGACGCCGATAAATTGGAAATAGTTGAGCCCGATTTTGATCCGTTCCCCGAGCACGCCGCCGGGCACTTCTAGGTCGTCGGCGAACTCGCGATTGGCGACACAGACCAGCATCCGGTCGCGTTCGTGGACGTGGTTGTGCAGGATGCCTTCTTCCACTTCGGCGTTGAAAATCTCGTAGTAGGCTGCGGGCACGGCGAAGATCGGCGGTTCGAAGGTCTTGCTGCCGAACGAGACGGTTTCCGGGAGGATTCGAGCGATGTAGGTGCTGCTGCCCTCTGGGAGTGCAGCGTCGATTTGTTGCAGATCGCGGTGGGTGAGGCCGTAGTCTTTGCGCGTGTAGCCGCGCCGTGCCTTGGGTCCGGCGTCTTTCGGCTTCACCGACTCGGCGATGATGTTACGCAGACCCATCACCGACATTTCTTTGAGCACGGTTCGTTGCGCGCCTTCACCGATGCCGAGAATGGTGATCACCGCCGCGATGCCGAACACGATGCCGAGCAGCGCCAGGATCGAACGCAGTTTGTGACGGACGATATCGCGGATGCTGTCGCGGACAAGTTGGAGGATCCACGTCATGCGTTTGCGGAAGAAACTGAAATGTGAAATGCGAAATTGGACATCATGATGGTCACGCGGTGGCCTCCTGTAAGATCCGGCCGTCGCTGATGCGGATGGTTCGGGGAATGCGATTGGCGAGGGCGTCGTCGTGGGTGATGAGCACGATGGTGGTGCCGGTGCCGTGGAGTTCGAGGAACAGGTCTTCGATGGCGCGGCCGGTGTCGAGGTCGAGGTTGCCGGTGGGTTCGTCGGCGAGCAGGATGCTGGGCGCGGAGACGAGGGCTCGGGCGATGGCGGTGCGTTGGCATTCGCCGCCGGACAACTCGTTCGGGGTGTGGGTGGTGCGGTGGTCGAGTCCGACTTGCTTTAAGATGGCGTGGGCGCGTTCGCGTCGTTCGAGGCGGGAGACGCGTTGGTAGAACAGCGGTAGTTCGACGTTTTCGACAACGGAGAGGTGCGGGATCAACTGAAAGGATTGGAACACAAAACCCACTTCGCGTCCGCGGATGCGGGTGCGATCGGCGTCGTTCATCTCGGTGACGTTTTTGCCGTGGAAGCGGATGGTGCCGGAAGTGGCTTCGTGAATCAGGCCGATGATTTTGAGCAAGGTCGACTTGCCCGAACCCGATTGGCCGACGATGCCGAGATACTCGTTGTCCGGAATTTTCAGGTCGATCCCGTGCAGCACTTCGACGGGGCTGACGGTGCCATAGGTTTTTGTGATGCCGGTGAGTTCGATCATTCGGGGTGGTGGTCTAGCTGTTCGTCGTGCTATTGGTCGTTGAAGCTGAGGTTGTTGCTTAAGTTACGACACGTATCTGCATTGCGTTCCACATTTCGATATTTTTGTCGCACCTTCCGGAACCCAGCTCGTCCTTCGTAACACCTATTTCAGGGTTCGCCGTACGATCGAGGGCAGGATGTTTATGTGACTGACCCTCTGAGGCTTCCCGGGGTAGCGTTCAGCGGTATTCGTGAAGTAACCGCCGTAGCGGTGGCATCAAGGGGCAGCCAACGTTTGAAACGAGCCGCGGAGCGGTGGCATCAAGGGGCAGCCAACGTTTGAAACGAGCCGCGGAGCGGTGGCACCCTGAATAGCCCCGGCTGTCAGCCCATAGGGCAAGGCCGGGGGTGGCCGAGAGAGAGAAGAGGAGCCGCGTAGCGGTGGCACAAAAGCGTCGGGTCCACGACCGGTTTGGTCTTCACAAATAACGCTCGTCGACCTCGATCCCGTTCTCGCGCAAAGCCGCTAATGCGGCCCTTTTCAAACTCTGGGCGGATTTTGGGTGCCACCGCTACGCGGCTACTTTCTAACGCGTGGCAACCACCCCAGCCTTGCCCTTTGGGCATCAGCTGGGGCTATTCAGGGTGCCACCGCTACCGCGGCTCTTGGGCCGGACCGACCAATATCTTCATGCTCGCCGGACCGCTCGCGGGCCGCTGCGCGTCGCGGAGAACGAAGCGCGCGCGCTGTGACAATCTCGCACGTCAACCCAACATAATTTTTCAACAGCCTTCGAGACCGCCCAAAGGGCGTGCCTCGAAGTTCGTTAGCTATTCAGCCGTTCCACTAATGACTGAAGTTGTGGATTGGAACTCCCGTAACTGACGATACGCACATCGAGTCCGGCGTTGCGAATCTGCGGGGTGCAGATTAGCGCGCGTTCGATCGCGCTGAAAATCCATGCGGGGTCGTTGCCGAACGCGCCGCCACCGAGCAACGTGAGGTAGACACGTGGATTGCCGGTTCGTTGCTGGTTTACCATGGCCGCGTGGATCGTCGCCTCGTAGGCGGCGTTGAGGATCATCGGTGCGAACGGTTCCCACAACTCGGCGCGGAGTCGCGAGTAGGCGACCGGCAAGGCCGAACAGAACGCTTGCGAAACGTGGTTGTCGCCCCCGATTGTCACCGCTGCGTCGGACTGCACCCCAATGCGTAGCGAGCCCATGAGCGAGTCAATCGATTGGTCTGATTTTTGCTGGAGTTCGTTGCAGATGGCCTTGAGCCCCTCGCGGGTCGGCAGGGCGTAGCCGTTTTGCATGGTCCAGTTCGCCCCCGCCGGATTGAGAACCGGTTCGAGGTCTTGCAGGCCATTGATTTGCCGGTCGGCGGTCTGGCCCTGTTTGCCGTCGACCACCGCGAAGTAATTGCGGTACATCGTCGCCGCCCCGCAGGCGATGGCGCAGGCGGGACCTTGGGTGCGATCGAACTCATAGCGGGTGATGCCGTGTTCGGGCGTGACGCCGGGTCCGGTCATTTCGAGCAGATTGAATTGTGAGGCGACTTGGAACAAGGCCCCGTGGTTTTCCGGATCCTGATGGAGTTTTTGGACATCGCCGACGACTTCCGAAACGCGGTTCGGGGTGCCTGGACTGATGTCCGCAGTGTGCCCGCGAAGTTCGTATAGCGACGGAATGCTCAGGGTGCCGCAGCGGAATCGTTTGCCATCCTTGCGGCGTAACAACGTGCCCTGCGGTTCGAATAGATAACGGGAACGGATGTCGTCGCCGTTGGTTTCATCTTCACCGAAAAGTCGCCGATACCATGTCATGAGTCCAAGCTTGTCATGGCTTGGACGGCGTGGTCAATCAAATAAGTGTCTAATCTACACTTAGGCTCAGGTGGGCTCAGGTGGGCTTACTTCGAACCAGCGGGAGGCGCAGAAGCCGGCTTCGGGCCTTTGTGGCGTTTTCCTTTCTCATCGAACCAGGGCAGGGGCATCGCCGGCTGTTTGTACAGCGTCTCGGTCGGCAGTTCGATGACCTTCATGTTGCGCTTCTTGTCGAGGTTCAGGTTCAGCTCTTCCTTGGTCACGCTTCCGGGCGGGACGCCGCCTTCGGGCACGTCCATGCGCGCGGTCCAGACGATGGCGTTCATCACCAGCTTGCGGAAGTCGTCGATGGCCCAGTTGCGGTGGTAATGGCCGCCGACGAAGCCGACGCCGCGGCCGCCATCGCCGTCCTTCGGGGCGCGACACCACATGAGGGCTTGTTCGGTGCCGAAGGATTTTTCGCCGTGCTGGTTCCACATGTTGATGTAGCGAACGATGCGGTCGGGAGTGGGGGTGGCCACCGCGACCGGATGGCAGCAATCGCACTCGTCTTTGGTCGGGAAGACCATGTTGAAATAGAACTCGTCGTAGGCGGTGAACGGAGTCACGCCGCGTGCCATTTGCAGTTTCGGTACGGCTTTTACGTCGGCGATCCAGTGTGGGTTCACTGAAAGATGGTCGTCCATATACCCGCCGATCCAGGGCTTGAAGTATTTTTCGCCGACCGGCTTTTTCGGGTGAACGCCGTAGTGCATGAACATGATACCCATACCGTCGTCCTTCACCTTCTTGTTCAGGAACTCGTACTTTTCGCCGAAGCGGCCACCGGCGTCGGCGTAGATGATGCAGGTGTCGACGCCATCAAAAATGGACTCGTCTTTCGGCCAGCCATAGGAGTGGACCTTGGCTTCGAGTGGCAGGCCGGACTGGTTGAGTTTGTCGGCGAGCAACATGCAACCGGCACGGAACTCGTGGTCACCGCTGCCGTGCGATGGCTTGCCGGCGAGAAAGAGGATCTGTTTCTTCTCCCCTTTAGCCGCCTTGTCCGCAGCCGGCGCTGTCTCAGTGGCACTCTTGTTCGGTTCGTTTTCTGCGTTCACGAGGGAAGGAAGGAGCAGGAGAACGGAAGCTGCAAGAAGGATGGAACGAAGTCTTTTCAACGAAGTCATGATGTTTCGATTCGGGTTGGCAGGGTTTAGTCCTCTTTGTCTGACCATGCTTTTGTCAGGGCTTCAAGCCCCTCCGTGTTGCCGGTTTGCTGATAACAGGTGGCCAGCAGTTCGACGGCGGGTCCATAGTTACTGCACAGGTCCAGCGCTTTCTCGAACTCCACTCCCGCTTCAGCGAGGGAGCCGGATTCGGCGAGTGCCAAGCCGCGGTTGTAGCGCAGGCCGCAAGAGTCCCCGTGCTCATGGATCATCGACTCGTAGCGTTCGAGGGCGTCCTTGGTTTTGCCTTTCCTCGCTTGGAGATTGGCTTTGTCGAGACCGGCGTAGCCCGCGGTAAATCCACGGTCTGCGAGGTACACGCGGACCAGTTGGATGATGGCGAACGGTAGTCCGAGAAGGAACATAAAATTGGCGGCAAACATCTTCCACGCCTCACCGCGGCAGCAGCCGCCGCACAGAAATTTTTTGCCGTGGCTGAAGCCGTAGACGATGAGCAGGAAGTAAAAATAAAAGGTGCCGAATTCGCGTGGGCGGGAATAGTATCCGCAGCCGTCGCAGACGTTCATGGCTTGTTGTTCGTCTGATTCACCTGGGGTCACTGCCTGATCGCGCTTCACGACGGTCTCGCAATACCCGCAGTAGGTTTCCTCGGAGTGGGCGAACTTGGTGAGTTGGATCGCGGACCCGCAGTAGGTGCAGGGCTCGATGCGGAACTCGCCGCTGCGACCTTGTTGGTCGAGTTTGTTCTGTTCTTCGACCGCCCAATACAACGACGACATCCGGTTGATATTTTCCATCAGCGGCACCAGCGCTTTGCCGCGAACCACAAAGCCAATTACGCACCCGTCTTTCAATTGCAGCAGCAGCCGGTCGAAGCGGCGGATCGCTTTTACGATCTTGTTTATCTCGATGGTTTCCTTGTTCAGAATCAGCGCGGTGGAGGTCAGCCGTCCCTTCTTATTCAACATGGTGGCCTCTGCTCCGTTGTTGAGCCGCTTGAATTTGAATTCGATTTCTTGATCGAGCATGTGTCCTCCTAGACCTTTTGCTTTCGTCCGATTATCTAGCAGGTTTCCCCGGACAGTCCAAGGTGCTTGCTGGAATGTCCCACAGTTCTTCGAAGAAAATCAACGAGGGGAGGACGCATTGATCGTGCTCGGCTTGCCATGTGATTCGTTCGCGTGTTCTCGCGACCGGAATGAATTCCGGCACGACGAACGCCGAATGAATTCCGCGTTACCTGTATTTGACACAAGCACTCAGGGTGCCAGCTCACCTCTGATCACAAAAAAGGGAGAACCTTGCGGCTCGTCGACCGGGTGGCCAGTCTCCCACTTTCACACAGCAATGCAGCAATAGAATTGGCGACTGGTCTTACCCTGTGGGCGGCGCTAACGCGGTTGATCCCGGCTTATTTGATGAAGATTTTTTCGGTCTTGATTTCGATGATCTCACCGATTTTTCCGAGGCGTTCGAGATCGATTTCGGACTTTTTGCCGACGATGGAAATGAGCTTGGGATTGCCCTTAATGTGTTCGGCATGGAAGGCGGTGAGATCTTCGACGCCCATGTCGAGCAGTTCGCCGAACCGGGCCCGGCGCGGGTCCTGATCCATGCCGAGACGCTTCCAGCCTTTGACCGAACTCAGAATGCCGCGGAAGCCGACCGGGTCGGTGCGCAGTTCGGACTCCATCGACTTCAAGGTCTCGCCGAGGGCGTCTTCCGACACGGGCAAGTTTTCGAACAGATCGAGAAAAGCTTCGAGCGCGTCGCAAGTTTTGTCGGCCTGCGTGCCGATGAAACCGGCGACGATGTTTTCTTCGTCGGGGTAGGGTGGTTCGAAGTACCAACTCCAGGCGGAGTAGGCGAGCGAGCGCGCTTCGCGCAGTTGCTGGAACACCACCGAGGACATGCCGCCACCGAAATATTCGCGATACAAGGAGGCGGGCAGGGTGTTGTCGCCGTTGTATTTGCCGTCCGCCATCTCGATGCGGATCAGGGCCTGGGCGTTGTCTTGGTCGAGCAGGTAAATGCGCGTTTTGTCGGTTTTAGCGAACGGGATGACGTCGCGTTTGGGGGCGGCTTTCAGTTTGCCGCTGTACATGCCACGCGGGCCAAACGCACCCAGTACCTGGCCGGCCGAACGCGGTCCGGTGTAGTGGATCGAGCGGGGATAGTTGAGCAGATCTTTTACCGGCGCGAGCAGTTGCTCGGCGCTTCGTTTTTCGATCTCCGCCATCGGCATGCGGTTGAGAAAGGAGGAGTGTTCGCCGTGACGGTTGTAAATCAGCAGGGCGCGGAACACGGACTGGGGATTCTTTTGCTCATTGGCCCGCGAGGTCTTGAGAATGGTCTTCATTTTACCAAGCGCGTCGTCCGCGACGCTGGGATTTTGAACCCAGTCAAGCAACAGGTCGAGTGAGACGTCGAAGTTATCGTCGATGCCGGAGAGCGTGAGAATCGACTCGGTGCGGCCGACGCTCAGCGCGGCGCTGGAGCCGAGCTTGTACCACTCCATGGCAAGTTGCTCTCCGCTAAATGTCGAGCTGCCGGCTTTGGCCAGCAGGCGGTCGCCGATGGCGAGCTCGGGGGAGGCGTCCGTGCCGAAGGGGATGTGGATGGACATCGAGAACAGGTCATTGATGTCGTTCGTCGCGGTGAGAATGACGGTGCCGTTTTGCGCTTCGAACTCCTGGTAATCGCGACTGGCTTCGATGAAGCGCGGCTCAATTTTACCGGCGGGTTCGGAGGTCAGTTCTTTGGCGAAGTCGGAGGTGCCGGTGTCGCTGATCTTGAGCGGTTCGATCTCCGGTTTGGGGACCCGTTCGACGGTGCGTTCTTTGTCGACCCGATAGGCGGCGACGTAGTTGTCGCGTTTGAAGTACTTGTTGGCGGCGGCGATGATCTGTTCGCGGGTGGTGCTTTCCAGCGTGGCGATTTCGTTCACGGTCTCGGACCAGGGACGGTACTGGATGAAGGAGTCGCGCATCAGTTCGACGCGGGAGGTGTTTTCTTCGAGCTTTTGCTGTTCGCGCAATTTGTAGTCGGTGATGATCGCGGGGAGCAGCCAGTCTTCGAACTCGCCGGCCTTGAGCTTGTCGAGTTGTTCGAGCAGGAGGTCCTCGACTTCTTTTAAGGTCTGACCCTCTTTCGGCGTGCCAGTGAGATATTGCGAACCGTAGTCGTTCAGGATCAGTGGGTAGGAACTCGCGCTGCGCACGCGTTGCGCCTGGTTGAGATTGAGGTCGATCAGGCCGGCGGAGGAGTTGGCGAGCATCATGTCGACTAGGCGGCAGGCCGGTTCTTCCGGGTTGCGTTGCGGCACGGTGCGCCAGCCGAGCATCACCGCTTCTTCGCCGGGGAAGGCGACCGAGACGCGTCGAACGCCGTCGAAGGCCGGTTCTTTCCAGGTCTTGGCTTTGGGCAGTTCGCGGCGTTCGAGCACGCTGAACTCGCGGTCGATGACGGCGATGGTTTTTTTGATGTCGATGTCACCGGAGATGCACAGCGCCATATTGTTGGGCACGTAGTAGGTCCGGTACTGATTTTTGATCAGTTCGATGGACGGCTTTTTTAAGTGTTCGATTTTGCCGAGGGTGGTCCATTGGCCGTAGGGGTGGGCACGGTACAGTTCGCGTCCGGCGGCTTCGGAGATGCCGCGCGAGTTGTTGTCGACGGCACGGTTTTTCTCTTCGTAGACGATTTCAAGTTCGGTGTGGAACAGGCGGAAGATCGGGTTCTTGAAACGGTCGGCTTCGAGCTTGGCCCAGGTCTCGAGACGGGCTGAGGGCATCGACACTTTGTAGACGGTTTCCTCAAGCCAGCAGTGGGCGTTCAGCTTGTTGCCGCCGAGCGCGGTGATGACTTTAGTGAACTCGTTGGGGATGGCTTGTTCGCCGGCGGCTTGGCTGACCTTGTTGATCTCGGCGTAGATTTCTTTGCGTTTTTCGGCGTCCGCTTCTTTGAAATGTTGTTCGTAGAGGCCGGTGATTTTTTCGAGCAGGGGGCGTTCTTTTTCCCAGTCGCGCGACCCGATGCGCTGCGAGCCTTTGAACATCAGATGTTCGAGATAGTGGGCGAGTCCGGTGGCGGTCTCCGGGTCGTGTTTGGAGCCGCAGCGAACCGCGAACTCGGCGTAAAAGCGGGGCCGTTCGCGGTTTTCGGAAAGGTAGACGGTGAGGCCGTTGTCGAGCTGGTAGACATGCACCTGCATCGGGTCGTTGGCCGCCGGTTCGGCGATGAGTTTGTGTCCGGCGGAGGCCGGCAGTAGGAGGAAAAATGGCAGGGTGAGGAGCAGCGTTCGCAGGATCATGAGTCTCATAGTGGTGGTTTTCGCGTGGATCGGGTTCTGGCTTACCATTAGAACGCGTCCGGGGTCGATTTGATTTTGGGAATCGGATGCGGGACGCGGGTTGCGGGATGCGAAATGCGGGTTGCGGGACGCGGGTTTTGGGATGCGGGTTTCGGGCGGGCCATGAAACTTTCGTTTTTACACGTGTCTCCCCTCACTCGACATCCCTTTGGAAAGGGGGCCACACGCGTATCCGTATCGCCATTCCTTTGCCCCAAACTCCTTTGCCTCCGCAGAGCGGTCTAACCACACAAACATCCGCGAAACATCCGCACATCGACCATCCCGCGACCCGCAGCTCGCGACCCTAAACCCGCATCGCGCATCCCGCATCTGCCTCGCCCAATGGTCCCAGCAGCAACTGTGGAGGGAGCGGATCGACTCGGTTGGGGTAAAGATATGAATGTCTTCTTCTGAGGTGTCGCTCACGTAACTGATGAACATCACGAAATGAAATAGCGTGCCACGAACCACGGACGAAATGTCTGTGTCTGTGAGGATTTCTGGACGTGAAGGACATGCAACTGCGCTGCATCCGCATTCTTGTAAATTGCCGCCGCCCGCCTAAAGAAGCTCCGTGATCGAACTCGTCAACGTCTACAAATTCTATGGCATGCAGGACGTCCTCAAGGACGCGAACCTGAAAATCATGCCCAAGGAACGGGTCGGTATTGTCGGGCCGAACGGCGCGGGCAAGTCGACCATCTTCCGCATGATCACCGGACAGGAGGAGACCGACAAAGGCGACCTTTTGATGCCCAAAGGCATTCGCCTCGGCCATCTGAAGCAGCAACTAAACCCGCAGGACGTCAACCAGACCCTGATCGAGTACGCAGAAGATTCGATGCCCGAACTCAAGGAACTGCAGGCGCAGATCGACACGCTGGACCCGTCCGATCCGAAGCAGTTGGAAAAACTTGGCGACGTGCAAATTAGTTTTGAGTCGCTCGGCGGTTACGAAATGCGTTCGCGGGCGGAAGGCGCGCTCGGCGGACTCGGCTTTTCCGAGGCGGACTTTTCCAAACGCTTCGCCGAGTTCTCGGGTGGTTGGCAGATGCGCGCCGAACTCACCCGCGTGTTAATCGCCGAACCCGACGTCCTGCTGCTCGACGAACCGTCCAACTATCTCGACCTGCCCGCGGTCGAATGGCTGCGCCGTTACCTGCGCGGGTTCCAAGGCACGCTGCTACTGATTTCCCACGATCGCTACCTGCTCAAATCCCTCGCCGACATCACCGTCGAAATCGCCGGCGGCCTCGTGTCGCGGTATCAGGGCGACTACACCTACTATCTCGAACAACGCGAGGCGCGCCGCCACCAACTGGTCTCGGCGAAGAAAAACCAGGACCGGAAAAAGGCCGAGATGGAACGCTTCATCGAACGGTTCAAGGCCAAGAACACCAAGGCCTCGCAGGCGCAAAGCCGGATGAAGGCGCTGGAGAAGATGGAGGAGATCGACGTGCCGCCGGAGCTGATTCAGCGGTCGTGGATTCGCGTCGCCGAACCGCCACACTGCGGCAGCGAAGTGCTCGCGCTGGAAAAGATCAGCCACGCCTACGAGGAAGGTCAGTTTATCCTGCGCGACATCGACCTGACCATCGCCCGCGGCGACAAGATCGGACTGGTCGGGTTCAACGGCATGGGCAAGACGACGTTGCTGCGAATCATTGCCGGCGTGCTCGAACCGAGTTCGGGGCGGCGGCGGCTCGGCCATCAGGTGGTGGTCGGTTATCAAAGTCAGGCCTTCGCCGAAACCATGGCACCCGGACTCACCTTGTACGGCGTGCTGGAAGAGGGGGCGGGTCGCCTGGTCACCGAGAAGGAAGTGCGCGGTACGCTCGGCAGTTTTGGATTTAGCGGCGACGACGTGAAGAAGACGGTTCGGGTTCTGAGTGGTGGCGAAAAAATCCGTCTCGCTTTCGCACGTCTGTTCCTGAACCCGCCGAACCTGCTCATTCTCGACGAACCGACGACTCACCTCGATATCGATGGACGCTGCGCGCTGGAGGAGGCGTTGACCACCTATCCGGGCACCGTCTGTTTTGTCAGTCACGATGTCAGCTTTGTCCGTGCCACCGCCGAACGCATTGTGGCGCTGCATCCTGAGGGCATGGTGCAGGTTCATGGTGGCTACGATTACTACCTTGAGAAGGCCTCGCCGCATGCGATCGCGGTCGCGAAGAAAAAACCGGCGGCCAAAGACAAGAAGGCGCGTGAAGCCGATCGGCAGGCAGCGATCAAGGCGCAACGCAAATGGCAGCGCCAAGTGAAGGACGCCGAGGCGGCGATCGAGGGGCTTGAGTCCGAACAAGTGTCGCTCGCTGAGCAGCTGGGCGTGGCCGACGCGGACTACGGCGCGATCAACGGCCGCCTCGCCGAGATTCAATCCGAACTTGCCGACTGGAACAACAAGTGGGAGGAGGCGGTCGAAGCCCTCGACGCTGAATGAACCGACCCCGTCAATTTTTAGCCTTACCCGGTACCGCCGCCCGCCTCCTTTCGGCGGTCTGCTTGGTCGTGTTCGGCTTGGCCGGCAGCGCACTCGCACAGGACGGTGAGGTGCTGCCGACGGGCGGCGACCTCAGTCTGGGGTCTGGGATTACTAACGAGCTCTCCCTGCTCGACATCGAACTCACGTTGGGTCCGGAGCAAAAGATGATCCGCAAGCGTGCCTTGGAGTCGCAAGCCGAAGCCGCGGCGATGAACTTTCTCAAACGCAACGACTACGCCAAAGCGATTGAAGCCTACCAAGCGCTCGGCGATCTTGTCGGCAAGCCGGTCAACCAGCTCGGACTGGCCATGGCCGAAATGGGCGACGGCCGCTACGCCGACGCCGAAACCCGTTTTCTCTGGCTGCTCGAGCAGGAACCGCGTCAACCGATCTATTTAAACAACCTCGCTTGGCTGTACGTGTCCGCGCGCGATGTCCGCGTTCGCAACGCCGACAAAGGCCTGCGTTACGCGCGCCGCGCCCTGCTCGAAACGCCGCGCGATCCGCGCATCTGGAACACGCTTTCGCAAGGCTACTACCTGCAGGAAAAGTATCTCGACGCCCGCCAGCGTTCGAAGCAGGCGGTGTTGTTGATGCAGCACCGGGCCGAGTTCGGCGAGACGGTGCGGTTGGATATCGAGACGCAGTTTCGGAAGTGCGAGAACGCGGCGCGTTCGGCGCAGTGAGCGGTGCTTGGCACAGCGTTGTGGTTGCGTTTGTAGCCTAGGCAAGGTCAGGGTACTCGTTCACGAGAAACTCCACCAGATCGGTCCGGCCGATCTGCTGCCAATACCCGCGCGCGCGTTCGAAGTGGTCCTTTCTTTGTGTTCCTTCCTCGATCGAGATCATCAGATAGTGGCTGACGCCCAAGGAGTGGGGGTCGGGAATCTGTTCGTACAAACCAATCGCCTCCTGCCATCGTTCACGAGCCAAATCCGACTGTTGGTTTTGCAAGGCGATCTGGCCGATGTTTTGGATGCATTGGGCCTCGCCTTGGATGAAACCGACTTGTTGGAATAGAGGGATGGCCTGTTGGAATGCATCTTTGGCTAGCTCATGCTGCGAGCGTTGTAGGTGGATGGCGCCGATGTTTTGGATGCATTGGGCCTCGCCTTGGATGAAACCGACTTGTTGGAATAGAGGGATGGCCTGTTGGAATGCGTCTTTGGCGAGCTCGTGCTGCGAGCGTTGTAGGTGGATGGCGCCGATGTTTTGGATGCATTGGGCCTCGCCTTGGATGTCACCGACTTGTTTGAATAACGGGATGGCCTGTTGGAATGCGTCTTTGGCGAGTTCGTGCTGCGAGCGTTGTAGGAGGATGACGCCGATGTTTTGGATGCATTGGGCCTCGCCTTGGATGAAACCGACTTGTTGGAATAGAGGGATGGCCTGTTGGAATGCATCTTTGGCTAGCTCATGCTGCGAGCGTTGTAGGTGGATGGCGCCGATGTTTTGGATGCATTGGGCCTCGCCTTGGATGAAACCGACTTGTTGGAATAGAGGGATGGCCTGTTGGAATGCGTCTTTGGCGAGCTCGTGCTGCGAGCGTTGTAGGTGGATGGCGCCGAGGTTTTGGATGCAGGTGGCCTCACCTTGGATGTCACCGACTTGTTGGAATAGAGGGATGGCCTGTTGGAAAGCGTCCCGCGCCTTGTCGTGCTGCGAGCGAGCGAGGTGGATGATGCCGAGGCCTATGATGCAGTTGGCCTCGCCTAGGATGGAACCGACTTGTTGGAATAGAGGGATGGCCTGTTGGAAAGCATCCCGCGCCTTGTCGTGCTGCGAGCGTTGGAGGTGGATCTCGCCGAGGCTTTGGATGCAGTTGGCCTGGCCTATGATGTCACCGACTTGTTGGAAGAGAGGGATGGCCTTGTTGTATGCGTCGCGAGCCTCGTCATGTTGCGAGCGTTGGAGGTGGATTTGGCCGAGGCTTAGGATGCAGTTGGCCTCCCCGAGGATGGATCCGACTTGTTTGTAGAGAGGGATGGCCTTGTTGTATGCGTCGCGGGCCTCGTCATGTTGCGAGCGAGCGAGGTGGATGTCGCCGAGGCTTTGGATGCAGTTGGCCTGTTGTTTCAAGGTTCCTACCTCACATGCTTGTAGAATAGGCGTGGTTGTCCCGTAGCCGGAAAAGCGGACGAACTCCGACCAGCCACGGGCGGCAGAAACGCAGTCGGCAGTGCTGGGGTGGGTGGGCGGGGCGGTAAACAGCCTGGTGAACAGTGCTTCAATATTGGCCACTTCGGGGATCAGGCGTGGTTTGACTTGCTCTCCTTCCGCCCGACCGAGTTTGCCGCCACTGGCGGCCAAGCTGAGGTAGTGGGCGATCATCTGTTGTTGCAGAGCGTCATCCAAGGAGACTTGTTCGGCAAAGTATTCCCGGATGGGCTCCAAAGTTGTCAATCGGCCCGGCTTGGCCTGAATAAGGCCGGTTTCGGCCAGTTGCTCGATCGCGTCGGACCAGGTTTCCGGGAGGAGTTGGAGGAGATCGTCGCGTGAAATTCCGCCGGGAAGGAGGCCCAGCAGACCGGCAAGCTGACGCCCTTGATCGAGAATCTGGTCCATCGACACTTGCAGGGCGATGGCGAGCGACTGCTCGCGGTCGCCACGTCCGATGCGCAGCACTTCGGTCTTCTTTTGCTCCCAAAGAGCTTGAAAGCTGGCGAAATCACCGAGCGCGGAGGCCTTGCTGGCTGCAAGGTAGATGGCCAAGGGGAGACCGTCCAGTCCGGCCAGAAAGGCGTCGAGTTGGGTGGGGTCCGGGGCGAGATTGTTGGCATGTTGCAAGAAGATCTGCCGTGGATATTCGAGCGATTCCTGCGGGAAGGGCTGCACGGCGAGCTGTCGTTCCGGATTGGCGGCGGCGTGTTGGCCGCGAATTCCGACGACGGTGTGCAAGGTGGTGATCTGGCTGAGCTCTTTCAGCCGCTGGTCGACACCGGCGGACCCCGGTCCGCGCCACGGCGTTTCGAAGTTGTCCAACACCAGGCAGGCCCGGGCTCCACCCAGTTCGTTGCGTATCGTCTCCCAATCTGCGTCCGGCGGCAAGCGGATGGCCTGGCAAATCTCGGAACGCAGCGCTTCCTCGCTGGGCGCGCCACGGCAGTCGACCCAGGCCCGTCGTCCAGCAAAGCGTTGTTCGATCTCGACCTGGTTGATCGTGGCCGCCAACACGGTGCTTTTCCCGGCCCCCGCCAAACCATTGACGGAACTCAGGCCGGCGTCATCGCCGAGCAGCAGGCCGCGCAGGGTTTGAATCTCGGGTTCGCGGCCGACGCAAAACGGCTTGGGTTTCAGGTGGTATGCGCTTGCGGTGCCTTGAGTCGGTTGGGTGGCCTCTACCGGGTTTTGGTTGAGGGTTGCCAATACTTTTTCGAAGCCACTTCTTACGGTCTCGTCGAGCTTGGAGATCTGCTGGCTTAGGCCGTTGATCGCGCTTTGATATCCGGCCTCGATTCCGCTGAGCCGTTGTTCCAAGGCCGACAGCCCCTCACTTGGATCAAAGCTTTCGAGCTTCTTGTGGATGGCCGTGACGCTGGCGGCCAGTTCCACAAGTTGTTCGTCGATTCCGCTGAAGTTACGGGCAAACTGTTCGTTCCGGTCGAGATCGTAGGCGGTTTTGACCCGCGGGTTATTTTTGATCTCCTCACGGAAGAGGAGTCGGAATAGGTCGAACCAATCCCGGTCCAGGCGTTCGATGAATTTTTGCGGACGAGGAATCGTGGAAAACTCGTACTGGAGTGCCTCGGTGAGTTGTTCGCGAAAGAGCATCGCCGCTGCCCCCGCTTCCTTGGGCACAATCGCGTTCAGGTCCAGGTCTGGACCTTGGAGATACTGGTCGATTTGATCGGTTGTGAGTTGCTTCTCTTCAAGCTGACGCAAGATGGTCTGATACTGCTCCTGAAGAAATCTCAGATCGGCGACTTCAGCTTTTCCTCCGGTCGCCAACAGATGCACTTTGGAGGCGAAGGTGAGCCCTTGCTTGAAGTCCTCCATGATCGAGGAGGAAATGCAGGTGATGGTGGCCTGGCACTTGGCGCGCAACGCGGCGCGTTGCAGGTCATGGTTGATGCCCTTGCTTTTGCGTACGACCGCCGTGACCTTGGCTCCGGCGAACGCACAACCCTTCCATGTCGCGGTCGCGGCCAAGCTGCTGAGAACGGCGGTAATCGAGAAGGGATCCATACTAAACAAAATAAGGGTCTATTCCCTGTTGGTAGTTCGCCCTATGGGATTAGTCGTTTCTGTTTGCTTGGTTAACGTGTTGATCGATGAGGTCAAGGTACTGTTGAATCAGTCCTTTGGAGAGGCCGGTTGCCGCACGGGTGTCCTCTTT
>Ga0209187_1000996_pt1 | contig 37653 bp, 39 predicted proteins | sample BantaG_FD_187430 | JGI IMG/M metagenome (GOLD analysis project Ga0209187, IMG submission 187430) | Marine algal microbial communities from Bantry Bay, Ireland - BantryBay_4 metaG (SPAdes) (version 2) | ecosystem: Host-associated > Algae > Red algae > Unclassified | place: Bantry Bay, Ireland...
TCAAGAGAACGAGCTTCTATTAGCACAGGCTAGAAAAGAAGCCGTGGGAGCTTTTGGCGGAGAAGCGCAATTCGAAGCCGGGCGACCCCGACTCGAAGAGATGTACCGTAACGACAGGACTTCACTGAGCAGCGTGGCGTCAGACATCGGTGGTAGTCTGATCAAGACCGCAGGTAGCGCACTGGATCTGGTGGGTACGGTAGCAGGTGCTGGTGTAGGTGCTGCACTGGGCGCTGCCAGTGCACCCTTCCGCGACGGTTCATTCGGCGATAACGTGCGCACCGCGGCCAGTGCCGGGGCAGACTTGCTGGCCACTCCCGGGCAAGCGGTGAACCAGTTCGGTAACGAATTCAAAACTGACACGGTTCCGGAAGAATTACAGCGATTGCAGCTGGACCAGAACCGAGAACGTTTTGGCGACGAGGGTCCTAAAACCCTGGAGGAGTATGTTGACTATTCAAAAGGTGTATTGGGGTCAATAACAGGCGGGGGTCTTGCGGAGATTGGTGCGGATGTATTGGGCGTGGCGATACCCGGTGGTGCGGCGGCAAGAAGCCTATCTTTGGCTAACCGAGGGAGGTTAGCGGCTAACACAGGAACCGGTGCGCTCACCGGCAGCTTAGCAGGAGCTCGTCAGTTCTCGGATACTCAGGTAGAGGGCGAGGATGGTGTAGACCGGGCTGCCCGGGCAGGCGTTAATCTGGCGGGTGGGGCAATATTAGGCGCGGCTACCGGCGCGCTTGGCGGTGGGGCAGACACTCGCGTAGCGCAGGCTATTCAAGGCAACAGTCGTCAGATAGGCGTCCCTTCAGCCGGTGCAGTAGGCTCTTCTTTATTGAGCGCCGGGAGAACCAGTGGCCTCGAAGGCGCGCAGGAGGGCGGGGAAGAACTGATCAACCAAGTAGCCCAAGCTGCAACAGCACCCCGACAGTTCAGGGACTCACAAGATAATCTAGGTAACACGGTACCCGGTACCTTCGACCCGGCCGCCCTCGTGGAGAATGCTACTCTGGGTGCCGCTATCGGGGGACCTATTGACTTGGCAACTCCGGTGGCAGGATCGGCGGGACGGTTTTTAAACCGACGCCGTGACGGTCGTGTGAATACTGACGAGCAGTTGGATATTCAACCCGACTCGGCTTTTGATCAAACCGCTTTTGAGCAAGCTGTTTCTGCGTCATCGCGACCCACATCACAGCAAGCGGGTTTTGATCAAACCGCTTTTGATCAGGCAGCGCAACAGCAAGCCGCAGCGGCCCCGGTACAACCCATTTCTGATTTTGAGTTGGAGAGAGGGGCTGCTACCGTAGACGCGGACGCAGCTATACAACAAGCGATATCACAACAGGCTCAGATAACAGGAGACAACTTATCAATCGCAGGTCAGCGAGCGGCTAGGATTAGAAACACTAACGAGTCCGTCAGCATATTAGATGATGAGGTCGAGGTGGCACCCGAGGTAGGGGCCGGTCAATTAGAAGATACTAACCTACCGGTAGATGCGCCTCCTGAAATAGCCGGCACCACGGACGAAGGGTTTACTTCAGACGATACGGGAGCGTCATCCAGTAACGGGGTAACTATCACACCGGGTAATAGAGTAACTGACCCTATAACCGTAAGCCCTCTGACAGTCAACGGACAGCAAGTAGATATCCAAGCTGACGCAAGACAGACTGATGTTAATGCGGTGCAGGAGTATGTCACACAGCTTCGTTCGTTGCCGGAAAACGCGCCGGCGCCGAACCCCCCTGCAGGTATTTATGACACCGCTAGTCCCCCCATAATAGAAAATGGATTAGACAACTATCGGGGAATAGCCGACCCTAGACCCGATCAACTTTTTAATACGAAAGAAGTAGCTAATTCTGGTGGTGCGCAGGAGCTCGGTGTTGATACTATCCAACGTCGTCTGCTGTTTGGTAAACGGTATGCTGATTTAAGTAATCAAGATTCACCAGGGGAAATAAAACTACCGGCTAACGGTAAACCTCGCGTGCGTGAAGCCGCTGAAGAATTGGTACAAAACGGAGTACTCGTACCGGTAAAAAGAAACGATGCACGCAGTCCGATACCTTACCGGGTAAATGACGAAGGTAATCTTGAATATCCTAAAAATGACACCGCGACCACGTTTAGACTTAATCCTACGCTGGAGCCGTTGAGAAATGTACGACAGGATAATGGTACTGAACTTACCCCCGCCGATCCCCTCACGCCCATTGAACCCGGCAGTGATGAAGATGTTGGCAACGGTGAAGGAAACGGTGAACCTACCACACCGGTGCAAGACGACCCTAATTTTGCCGGGACAAACTCCGAAGAAGTCTTTGACTCGATACCCGTAGAGCCGGGCACCAGCCCTGCGCCGGACACTGCACCGGCAGCGACGCCGGCTCCTAATCCTACGTTGGCTGACAGGATAGCCGATACTACTCAGCCCGAGATAGATATCTCTGAGTTTGATGCAGCGCGCACGCCCGTCCAAAGAGCTGACTTCGTTCAGGCGCAACAGAACAATATAGAAGAGTTGACCAACGAATATAATAGTCTGGATTCAGAAGCTGAAGGTTTTTCTGATCAGCAGCAAAGCATAGCTAATGCTATTCGTCACGCCAGTAACAAGATAGATCTGGCCAACGAACGGAGTCTGGTATCCAACGCAGAAACTACTGAGGTGGTTCCTGAGCAGGGAGGCCGGGATAATCCCAGTCAAACTATTATTGCCTCAGTGAAAGCTGACCTTGATAGGGTCAACGAATCCATTGAGGGTATCAAACAACTCACGCGTAGCCCCGAAGACTTTGGTAATTTATTGGATCAGAAAAATGCCAAACGTGTCACGCAAGCAGCGTACAACCGGATGCTGGAACAGTCCAAGAAAGTAAACTTGACGGTACCGTTTGCTAAAGCGATGGGTATAGAATCACAAGCTTTCAGTGATTTTAATGCGGTCATAATGGACGACGCTTATGCGCAGCTGACCCCGGAACAGAAGACCAGACTGGGACAGGCGGTGCCGGGGGGTAAAGGGATTACTTACAACAATATAGTGTTTGATCAGAACACGATAGGACGTGAGGGGGGGTTGTTAAATCAGTCTAGCCTGTTTCGTAACAACGAACTAGCGGGGTTAATTGACGCGCAGTCCGATAACCTCACTGCGCTAGCACGGCAAGATTTCACCCCAGAAACTCATCAGTCGATGGTTGATATAGTTAACAACGTGGCGGCAGAGTTTGGTTTGGAAGCTGATATAAAAATAGCTAGTACAGATGGGTTTAATTCGGTATTTCCCGAAAGGGCAGTAGGTAGATCAGTCGCCGGCTTGGTTTCACAAGATGCTAATACGGTGTTTGTATCGCCTGTAGTAGCAAAAATATTTACTAATTTTAAGGCTAAACAAGCCGCAGGTGAAACTCTTACTAATGCAGAAGTAGCAGCAGTTGAGGTAATTACTCATGAGGTAGGTCACATAGTTACCATGCAGGCCCACCAACAGGCTATGCTTTCTCCTGAAGGGCGACAAGATTTGACTCAGTTGTACTCTGAATATTTCAGTGTTATAGCGTCAGGCCCCACACAACCTCCCGCTATAAGCTCACTGGATAGAGACGCTAACAGTCAATATTTGCTGTCCTTCGAAGAATACTTAGCTGACACAGCAGCGCGCTACGCTTTAGGCCGAGCGCCGACTAATCTGAAAGGTAACAGCGTGCTGGCCCGCATGGTTAATATTTTAAAATCTGCTTACCAGAAAATAGTAGGTGGTGATCAGTTAGTAGAGAATACTAATCCTGAGTTCGTAGCTTTCATGACTCGTTACGCACCTGAAGTTCGCAAGTTCAATGAGTTATCAGTAGATCAGAGACTTGACAGAGTGATCGAAAGGTCTGATCAGTTAGTAACAGAGCAAGGTAAAAAAAAAGTCCAGCGGTCAAACGACGGTTTTCTCCAAGGTGAAGAACTTGCCATGCGCATCGACTTCGGTATTGGTGCCAGTGATTTTCGCGCCGAGAAGTCTAAGATACGCAAAAAGCTTGGACCTATACCTGTGCTGCCCTTCGCCGGGCCTGGAGGGTTATCTTCAGAGTTTAGAGGAGAACTGGAAAGATCCGGAGTAGCGATAAACGATAGCACCACCGCGTTTGAATATGACGGGGAGGTGTATATCAATACCCAGACGGTTGGTAAAGGTGCGCCTATGCAGGCCGCCGTGCTGGAGCATATCAACAAGTCTCCCAAACTGTTCAAGAAGTTTGGTCCCAAGAATACCGACGCCTCGCGACGAGTGTCACAGCTGTTCGACGGCAAGACGATGCCTGAGATATTCGAGATTAACACGGAGGACAGACCTCCCGGTGGCACTGAAGCACTGGAGATTTTAGCAGCTGAGAGACTTGACTGGGTAAAGCGCAAGTTTCCCGCTATGGGTGAGTGGATAGCCAACCAGTCTCTGTTATCCCCAAAGGATATACTTGTAACAACATCACCAGCCAGTTCAGTGTCGGCTAACATTCCTGGCGGTACTGTACAGGGTCGTCCTGTGGTGCTGCCTACCGGGGAGAAAGCTGTACGAGGTGACGAAGGAGTCAAGCTTTATGACTCGTTACCGGACGCAATGCGACGCAACGCTGAGCGGGTTAAAGCTATGCCGGACACTGCCTCATTACTGGGGTGGAAAAATCAGGCTAAGACCCGACTAAAAAATAACAATGATGGACATACTTATTTCTCAGAGGCCGAGATAAATCGCATGGGTCCGCTCAAACTGGCTCGTGAGATAGCCAGCCTAAGACTGCGACAAACACGACGCAACACAAATAACTTTTACAACAAGTTTGCTCGTGCTTTTTCTCATGATACCCGTGTAATGGCGTTACGACAAGACCAGCAGAATGCCGTACTGGCTAATGAACTGGCCACTGAGTCTGACCCGGCTAACGGTAAGAAATACGGCAGCCTGAAACAGGATATGTATGACTCACTGGAAAACGGTAACTACGAAGGTGACAAAAAAAGACTGGAGCTGGCCAAAGGATTCCTTGACTTTATTTTGGTCAACCCTGACATAAAAACAATAACCCCTCAGAACAAAAAGCAAACAGAGTTTCTTAGGTTTAAAGATTTGCAGGATGTGAATAACATGCTGGAGTCGGCGCATGGTGAAGCTAATTATTTGACTTCGCGGGTGACTGAGATTCACCGCACCATGGACAACCAGATTCAGCAGATAGAAAAAGCCTATGATTTCCCTGTTAAGCAGTCAGCTATCAGACACTTTGACGAGTGGGTGGTATCTCATCACTCAATGGAATGGTTCGCCCAGCGCATCGGACAAGACAAAGACGTACAGCAAGCGGTACTCACAGGTATATCTACTGATGGGTTGAGTCCTGAACAGATAGAACTGTTGGTACTTGAGAGAGTATTTGATAATTTGGATCTAACCAACGGCGAGGTGATAAAGCTCAAAGACAACCTGCCTCCTGAAGTAATTTTTTTCCTTGAAGATAGCAGACCCTTTGGTAAAACGTGGAGTCAGGCAGAAGCTTCAGTACTGGACATGCGTAACGGTCAGTCAGACCGACAGCTAAAAGTAATGGACAATGCTGTGCGCGCTATGAACGAAATAAAAAAGGAAACTTCTAATCAGTTGATACGTAATAACTTACCCGATAAAACGTTTAATACTTTCTATGAGTTTCCTTATCAGACCGCTGAACAGGCGGAGATAACCAATACTAATCTCTCGTTAGGGGGATTTATATTTGATGAGGTGACAGGCTCCGGGGTGATTGATTTCCTGGGTCCACAGGCTGCTACGCAACAGGCCATGCACAGTGCTATATATCAAGGTAAATTAAACCCTTCGCGTTATGGTTTTCTACTAAACCATTTGATGTCAGACAATGACACGCACTCCAAGGTAACTGGTGACGCTTATAAAGGCGAGACTGCTGTCTATGAAGTAGGCGGTAAAGTTTACAACAAGATTGCTAACGATATTAAACAAGGTAAGAACTCAGGCAATCAGATGCTGATTCACATGCCTGCTAGTCTGGCTACGGAAGACGGTAAACGCTTAGCGATTCTGATTACATTGAACAACGCTGACTCGTCCGGGCGGACTATCCTGCACGACATGCAATCCGAGCGTAAACATGATGAGACCCTGAAACGGATTAGATCTTCAGATAGTCTGGCCGCCAAGATAGTAAGCAAGTCTACCGGTACGATTGCTCGCATGAGTACGTCGGGTAATCTGCCTTACGCTTTGAAAGCTTTTGTTCGTGACTCTATGTCAGCGGGTATTGTGGCTGGTACTAATTGGGGGTTTAAAGGTACCAATACGTTCAAAGAAGAGTTAGGCAACACGGTTAAAAACTTCTCGGACATTGCCCGATATATGAAGCGTTACCGTGATCAGACCAGAGACCCGGCCCGCCAGAAAGATCTGGAGGATTTAATAAATAGTAGCCCCTTTATTAAAGAACTGGACGAGTTTAGAGCGGGTGGTGGTATGCCTGAATTCCTACAGTTCGTTCAGGATCAGAGCACCGGCAGTACCGGCACGGTCCCAGACAGGATATTCACTACGGCGCAAGGGCGGGGTGTGGGGAGTGCTATTGACTGGTGGGAGGGGGCAGCGCGCACTTCTGAGGTGATGGCTAGATTCGCTATGTACCGCACGGGTATCAGATTAGGGCAGTCTAAAAGCGAGGCCCGTCAGACTTCACGTAATCTGGCGGCATTTCAGCGTGTGGGCGAAAGTCCGGCTGCGGACTGGGCACGTTTCACGATACCTTTCTTTGGCTCGTCTGCCACTGGGGCGGTGCAGGTAATAGACAACCTGCTGGACTCCAAGTACAACGTCGAAGTGATGGGCGCTGCGCTGGCTGCCGGTACCGGTTTATTCATGATGGCAGCCATGATGTCACCGGACGATGAGGATGGTAGTAATCTGTTCCTGAACCGGGGGATGACTGACCGGGATCTGAACCTGTGGCTACCCTGGCAGGATGCTGACGACGCACCATACAAAGTGCCTATGGGCTTCTCAGGGTTCACGGCAGGCGCCACGGTAGCTATGAATATTATGTGGGGCCTGCACGGCAGCCAGAGTGCAGGAGAAACGCTTGATGGCGTAATACGTACGATCACGCAGAACGTATCCCCGATTAACTCACCGGTGCCTACCATTGATGAGAACGGGTTGAACCTTATTGACAAAGGATTGTCTTTGTTCACGCCGGCGTTACTTCGTCCGTTGGTACAGCACGCCACAGGGACTAACTTCATGGGCCGGGCGATAAGCGGTACGGGGTACGAAGGTTATGACTTGGCCAATGCGCTGAATAGCTCAGATACCCAGATAGGGGGCGCGGCCGAACGTATCACTCGCGTGCTGGCAGCCGCAGGGTTCACGCCTAACGTGGCTCTCGTGGATAATTATTTAAGGGGATACTCACCTGCTCTGCACGGGGTGCTGGAGATGATAGCGGATACTTCTACGTGGATGAGTGGGGGTGACGTACACATGTTCGACATACTCACACCGTTGGCGGGGTTTAAAGGCTACAACGCGGACCCGGTGGAGCGTCGGTACTGGAAGCGGGTGACCCGAAGCAACACGATAGATCAGACCTACAAAGAGTGGACAAAAACCATGACCCATGAGGAGGCCATGGATATTATGGGAATCACCGATCGGGAGTTGGAAGCGGCTCAGCAGTTTCAGCGGGTGGCGGGGCAGGTAAAACAGCTGGCAGGAAAGTCCAAAGACTTTAACCAGAATCCTGTGTTGGGCGTAGCCGACCGCCAGGACGAGTCGGCTATTATTGATAAAGAAGTGCGGGGGTTAATGCGTCAAGCTGATATTATTTTCAGCCAAGACTATCCTGATTTTTAGTAAACCCTTCTTCAGTCTCAACATCTATACGGTGTTGAGCTTTTGCTATGCGGTTTATTACTACCTCAGCTCTACCGATAGCGGCGAACCATTCGCCGGTTTGTTTGATTAACTGATGGGCTCTCATCTCCATGGAAACAGCACGGTCAATACTCCAGCATTCAGTAAAAAAAGTGTGTTGACCTACCGTAGCTGTTTTCCCGTCTTCTGATATAACAGCGTCGTAGCGTACACACCTACCACTTTCAGTAGTGAACCATATAGTTGTCATAGTAATCTCATTGTTTAACTGGGGCAGTAGGACTCGAACCCACGACCTCTTGGATCAAAACCAAGCGTTCTACCAACTGAACTATACCCCAAGGGTTAGTGTAACTTATGTTCTACCTAAAATCCAATCAGACAAACATCGTTCGAAGCGTTCTTTGACTTCGTGTTGAAAGTATCCCCCTATACTGCTTTGCATAGAACACCTAGTGCATTTTATACCTACCTCACTATAAGCCTCGCCGTGACCTTGACCGGTTTTAGTTTCAAAACCCACCGCAGGATTCTGACATAACGGGCATTCGGGTATGTAATAAGCCATAAAATCCATAGGTATTGTTGATGGTGTAGAATTCTCCTCCATCATGCGAGCTAACGTGTCCTGCTCTATCATCTCTTTAAACTGATGTGTGGCGGAAGCAACATATAACTCTGTGGCTATAAAATATTTCGTCTTAGGCCACAAGCCTTTACGCATTAGCCAATGTAGCAGCTTATCTTTTAGGCTAATTTTTAATTTAAAATGATATAGGTTACCTTCCATAATAAGCAGGATCTCTTAGCGCGTGGTGAACAGCAACAGATAACTTAGTCGGTTGGAGTACGTTGTTCGTCGGGTGTTTCCGGTCTTGTATCCGTTGAATTCTTTTCAGTTTCTTGAGCGCATCTCGCCACGCTTCGGTTTTGTCATCATGCTCTCGCTGGTTAGCTTCTACTAAAAGTAAACGAATATCAAACAACAAACGGAGTTGTAGCAACTCCATTCGTTCAGGAGTGATTCTTAATTCTACTCCTTCACTTTCTTGGGTTAAATCTCTCTGATCGTCTTGTTGCTGTACCCATACGTTAAGCATGTCATCGGAAGTACGGAGCTTATCTTTATACACTTCATGAGCCTTTTCTATATCTTTAAAAACATCGCTGTCCTTTGGGGTCATAGGATAGTTTCCTGCTAGACAGTGTAATCCTCGGACCAGACTTTCCCACCAGCTATCTACGCGGTCGTAAAAGCTCACGCAATTGCTCCATCTGATAAATGTAACAGAAAGCCTGATACTTAGCATCGGCCAACGCATGGTGTTTAGGGTACTCTAATAAATCTCTCGGGGGTTTAGGTACCCCAAGCTCAGTCATCAAATGGTCAGCCGTGCGGTCGCAATACTCCTGCCAGAAATGTATAACAGGTTTTATACTTGCTCGCCTGCAGGCATTGTTCAGTATCGTCACGTCGAATGAAGGTGATCGAGCCATGACGAATTCAGGGTTAACGTGGTAATAGAACTCTTTGAACTGCGCCAGTCCTTGTTTAAGTTCAGCGCCTCTTGTTTCAGCAGCTTCTACTATAGGATAAGTACCTTGCTCTCGGTGCCAGTGAATCGTCGCGGGGTCCGTAACTCCATGAGGTTTGATCAAAGTTTCGAAATCTTGTTGGTCTGGCCAGTTGGACCCGGCCTCGTGGAACACAGCGCCTATCTGAATGATAGCGGCGTGCGGATCAGTGGATAAAGTCTCAAGATCGAGCATCATGAAACTGTAGTTAGGTGTCTTCATTTCAAATCCTGTGGTGGGGTTGGTGGGGTTAAGTTGTCATGTATTCCATGACAGTCTGCAGACTGTCATTGATGTGATCACCTACGTTATCATCCAGCAGGTTATCTTTCCATAACGCTTCATAGAAACAAGCATTGAGAATACGGGTAGTGATCAGTCCAGGCTGACCACCGTTAGACTCTTGCAACACACCCAACCAAGTAGGGGTAGGCTTGTCAACGGTATCGAAGTCTACGTTCAAGTAACCTGCGATGTCGTCCCATGAGTTGAGTCCCTGCTCACAGAAGCGTGTCATGGTAAGCAGTCGTACATCAGGCTCACCACCCGTGTGGTTCATCTCTGTCATAGCGGGAGAGACTTGAGGCACACTAGGCATAGCCAGATCAAGCTCAGCAGTTAACAGGTTCCAGTTAAACATTTTTACTATTTGTTCGTCGCGATCAAATATCGGATGGTTCAAACCTTCAGACATTTCGTTAGACTGCACCAGTGTGTGAGCCCATCGCATGAAAGCAGTCACTACTTCGTGGGTATTAATGACTAAACCCAATTCACGATTGCGGCGGGACAGCTCAGCCTTTAAACGTTTGGCGTCAACAGCGATAACACTATCGCTCAGTTGCTGGGTGTGATCTTTCCAGATATCTAAAAATATCCTGGCCAGACAGGCCAGCGTCTTGCGCTTGGCGTCCACGTAATCAACCGCTACTCCATCGTCCAGTAACTTGTTGTGCAACCGGTGAGCAAAAAAGTGAGCCGACGCCAGGAAAAAGTGTTCGGTGACTCGATGTACATCACCCACCATGAACCGGATCTTACCAGAGCCACTATACCAGTGCAGCAATCCTGTCTTCTCGTCTACATCAAACTTACCGGTAGCCTTGTCTATCACAGGGTGATCCCGTCCGGTTTCAGGATACACACCGAAGCCGTCTTTTAGGTGCCCGGAATATAAATTCTCTCGTCCGGTACCACCAGGAACATCACGAGTGTTGATCGTCATATGGACGAATAGTTGAAGCATGGTTACCCGGGCAAAATTAATATTACCTGTCAGGATATCCGGGGATATTTCTTGCTTGGCGATCAGCTCTTTGGCCATAGCTAGACAGTCTGCCCGGGTAGCGGTGTTAGGTTCTACGCCGGTTATTAAATGCGTTAGTGGTATGTTCAAGAGGCTCTATCCATTAAGTTAGAAGTGACGCCGCGAACGGCAAGGAGTTCCGAGTCGTATATCGACCCGAATATAATATTATCTTTCCGGTCTATACCGCAAGGGTATAGACCCACAGTCTCCAGAGAATTCTCTGGTTTGTCAAATGCGATACCAAAAGCGTTAACGACTTTGAAGGGGGGTGGGTCGATTGCATACTCTGGTTTAGGTTTGAGGTGGCTGAACTGGTGACCTACTAAACACATAAACACGACCGATAAAAAGTCAAAACAATCCAGATGGAGCTTGTGCATTTCTAGCAACAAGAAATAACGTGTGAGTTTACACTTTGTTATTTCCCTGATAATAGTAAGACTGTTGTCGGTTAAAACAGTTTGATCTACATGAGCGTGATTGAAAAACATACCCGCTTTTTCCATTTCAAGTAATGGTAAAGAGGATGCTAAATTATCCGAGTGGTTACTGTATTGTCGGCAGGCATCATCTACGTGGAATTCATAGTCTACTTCTCTTAATACTATGTGTCTCCATATCATAGCGTGAAGGTAGTGAAAGAAACTTATGTTAGGCTCCACGTTACCCGTGCTAGCTTGAGGTTTTCTATCGCCCATCCAATACTCACCCCGTTGGTTGATGTCTACACGGGGATAAAAATTGCTGTATCTTTTGGGTTTGTTGACCAGGAAATAGTTGGTGGCTATATTGGCCATGCTATAATTACTCCTTTGTATTCACTCTTGTTGGCGCCCAACCAATTAAACGATAATTGTTTGGTGTACAGTCTCGTTACTTGTCCTGTGTCGTGCCATGTTTTTATGACTTCTCTTGGTGGTTTAGTACACCCCATTTTTTTAAGGGCCATAGCCATAAGGTTAGGCTCAAACCCAAGGGCATGTACTTTATGTCTTGGGTATTTTTTCTTGAAGCGTTCGAGCGTATTCGCTTTCTCAAACTCCCACATAGGCAGTCCCGTCCACAGACTCATGTTAGATTCCATAGCAGGAAGTACTTCCATGTTTATTTTATTGTGGGTTTTAGTTATACGAGTTTTCATTGCCGTGCTCCCATAAAATTTAGAGAACTCTGTAGCCGAAGGAACTGAATCAGTAAAGGCTACCTGTTTTATATCAGCGGTTTCTTTTTTATAGGACTCTATAGTTTCACTGCCGAATATAACGGCATCTGACACCGCCTGTAGTCGGCCCATGTTTTGAAGTATCTGTCTAGCAGTATCAAGAGCGGCCAGGAATTTAGCTTCGTGTCTTTTGTTGCCTACTCTGTGGTGCATAGTCGTATAGTTAGTTCGCATCAGATCCATTAGTGCAGAACGTCTGGGCATTATATATCGGATGAACTCTCGTCCTGACGCACCGCCATTAACTTTTAGTTTAGGCTCCAACTCATTTGACTGTTTTATTATATCGATACCATATTCAGTTTTTATATAAGCACTCTGTTCTCTGCAATAATGTTCAGTGATTCGATCCATGCCCGCACCGGCTGCGTCTACCCGGTTCTGTTGTTTGGCTACCATTCGTCGCAGACTTTCGTTACTGGTAGACAAGAGCATAGTGGAGAACTCTTGCGTAGCCAAGTTACCATCACCATCGGTGCGACTTCTGGCACGACTTCGACCTTCGGTTATAGTATGAGTTAGTTGAGCTACGTCATCGTCTTTTAAACTCACTCCACTGCGCATAATATCATCAAACGTAACAGGTAAAAAAGGATTGGCCCCTAACGAGTTTATAAGAGAGGGGAATGTATCTGACTTGGTGTTAGTGAAACCATTGTGACCCCACACACTAGAGGCTGCGTTGAGAGCTACGGTCTTACCACACCCGGGGGGTCCGACGAGTACCATAGTGTGTCCTTTAACGCCTGTCTCAATAGGCAGGAAATAGTATAGTACTGATGCGAATGAGGCGAGTACGAGTTTGCCGTAGACGGCCATCTCAGGTAGTTGGAAGAACAGTTGATTGGCTGCGGTCCACCAGTTACTGGCGTCTGACTTGGGATGCTTAACAAAACGTGATACCTCGTGAGTGATGATAGGCGGGGTCATTTCATGAACCAGTCCGGTCTTGTCTTTCTGGTAAGTTACTTCAGGAAAAGCAAACTGCGCCCGGTTCTTAGACCACCCTAAATAATACTGTACTTGTACGCAAAAAGAAATCTGATGGCGTAGGTAAGCTAACAACTCTTCCTTGGGGTTATGTGTCTTACCTACTTTGTTTACTTGTGCGATACCCAGACTGGCAAGCGCTTCCAGCTGGGCAGAGTCAGTACCCCGTATTTTCATTACTCGATCATCGTAATAAAACTTGTGATAAATACGCACCATCACATAACTACCTCGGTCCGGTACCGTAGTCTTACCTTTTAATAGTCGGAACGAGGTGGCGCTTATCAGTAACGGAGCTTTGTTGTCACCTCTGTACTTGTGCAGCATTCCGTCAAGGAAAACATACTTGCCCATAGGAGTAAGATGAGCCTCGTCGTCTTGATCTATTTTTTTGTGTATCTGTTTAAGCTCGATAACCTCACGGCTTTTTTTATAAGCCATCTTAGCTGCACCAATAGGAGTAGGCGTAGCGGTGCCGCTGTACTCCGTGAAATACTTACAACCTTTACAGGCTGGACGATAGTCATCACTCCATCGGGTACAACCTCGGGGGTACTTAACCGAATCAACCTGCTTCTCTATCCAATCTCGGCTAGAGCCCGGGTAGTTCTCCATGATACCGATCATGTTGTGATAGTGATTAACCTCATCGTCTTGTATTGACTCTGTGAAATTAGTAATAGCCGCCCAATTGATTACATCTTCATGATTACCTCTGACTTGTTCTTCCCGTTCGAAACTGTTTTCAGAGTCTGAAACGAATAGAGCAGCAGCGGCGCATTCTTTTAATAAGAATTCTATGTAAGCAGGGTCACCATCATAAGGCGCTTGATAGTCGGCAGCGTAAGGACTATCACCGGCAGCGGGTTTAATCTTTAACGCTTTGAACCCTTCCACTTTAAAAGCCGGTAGACTGGTGACTTGCAGATACCCTTCGGGATCTATTATCTTATAACCTACCAGTTTACTTGCTGATTGATTAGTACTGCCTGGCAGTCTTATCAAATCTCGTTCGGTGCGACAGGTGCGCTTGTCTATTATTGGTAAGTCTTCTCCGTGTTGGGAGAAAGCATTGATAGTTCTAAGTTGTAAGTCTAAAAGTTTCTCCGTGTTATTAGTACGGACTTTGTAGTATAAATGTACGCCATTACCAGAGCTAACGATCATGTGGGGCTTGCCGGCTAGTTTACTGACTGACTTATAAATACTAGCGGGGTTTCTAAACTCTTCTATTTGATCTTTGTAATCAAAGTCTAGTATTACGTGCTTACGGTTTATGCCTATGGTGTGAGGTAAACGCTTAAACTTTTCTTTTGTGGTGGAAGAGAATACGACTACAGTGTAGTAAACATCATAAGCTTTCCACGCTGTTAAAACTTGGGCCAATTCCTTTGGCGTCGTAACGAACTCAGCATCTATGGACTTTTTATTTTTTCTAGCGGTTAACTGTAGCTGAGTCTTGCCGTCCCCCCAAGCCGGGAAGACTTCGCTTATGAACTTGGACATAAGTATGTCACCCGTTGTATGGTTTAAAAAAGGAGCCCCTGTTATGGGGCTCCAAGAGTGAAACTAACTCAGTTCAAAATCACCAAGGTCCCCCAGTTCATCTTCACTCGCCTCGGAGCCATCTTCTAATTCCTCCTCCTCTTCCTCTTCCGGTTCGGGATCTGGTTTTGCTTTAGCCGCTGCTTTTTTCTTGGAAGCCCGCTTCTTTTTAGGCGCCGGTGGCGGTGTCTCCTCTTCCTCTTCGACCTCTTCCTCTTCGGTCTCCGGTTCTTCGGCTTCGTTGTCAGCCGCTTCGTCTGCATAGTCGCCTGCAACCACCCCGGGTTCCTTGTCACCAGATAATACGGCTGGGTCAGTCGATAGCATACGGGCGATGGGTAGTAGTTCATGATCGTTCATCACTTTCAACATTTTGCCGGTGACGCCCATGACCGGCTTAAACGTGATCAAGTGACCGTCTACGTTATCTTCGTCGTGGGTAATCTCTACCACCAAGTTAGGCAGCTTCCAGCCGTTACCGCTTAATACTTTGTTCAGCGCCATGAACGAATAGATGTGGTTTTCTACGTCAGTTTCTTTTTCGAAAGCAGACGTAGCATTGATTCGCCACACACAAGCCAGTTGCATTTTAGGCTCGTCTTTTGTGATAGGTACAAACACCACAGGTATATTAGTAGAACAAGCTTTGCCCTTGCCATTGCTTGCGGTACCAGCAACGTTCCACTTACACCCCGCACAGGTTTTAGACTGTTTGTTTTTGTAGTGTGCTGCCGGGTATGAACCGTTCTCACTGCCACAGTCAGGCGCTGAAGGATTTTCAGGGTCATAAGCTTTAGCGTACCATGACTTATAAGGTAGCGGTGCGCTGCCTAAAAATATACCGTTAAGCGAAGCACCTGGCTTACCTTTAGCCAGTTCTTTACCTTCCGGTGATTTAATGGTAAACCGTCTGCCTTTGTTAGACAGCGTATTAAAAGGAAATGCTGCCGTAACTTCCGTATGCGGTGCGTCGTCATAAGGGGTGGCTATTTTGGCGGGTGGTTTGCCTAACAGGGTTGCTAGATCTTGACTCATAGTCTATCCTCTTTTCTTTGGTTGTGAAAACTTGGCGTGCTCGGATAACTCTATCACTATACCGGGCACAGGGTTAGGGTTATAACTTTCTAAAGGTTTATCTTTATCAGGTTTTACATATTGATCTTTTCCTATTAAGTAGTTAAGAGTTTCAAGCTTAGCAGCTCGCGCTTCCATCAGCATAATACGTTCCAACGGATCTTCCAAGACAAACTTTCGGAAAGCCTCTGCGTCATTAACACGTACTGATGTTCTTATGTCTCGATAACAAGTACCTGCTGTCGTAGATATCGTCGTGGTCGGATGTTTTTTAGTGGCCAGTTGTTTTCCGAAAGCCCCTACGAACTTGGTTTCAAGCTCTCGCATCTGGCGCTCAACGTTAGCTACACTGACTTTGTAGTCATCGTTAATGTTTTTTAATTCTACATCTCGCAAGTGAAGGTACAGTTCTATGGCTAGTCCGGGTTGCATTATAATAATCTCCTAAAAAGTTTTAACATGACTATCAATAATACCGCGAAACACGGACACGGTATCGCTCTGGTCCAGGTCTTGGTTCACAAGACGATTATAAATATACAGCTCCTGTTTACTGCCGTGAAGCATAACGACTGTGGTCTTTCGTTTGTCGTTGGTCTTCTCTCCCTGACACCGGGCGTTGCCTTGGATAAACTCCTCCGCTTTGTAGGTGGGTAGATACCATATCATGTGATTGGACTCGGTTAAATCTAAACCCACTTTGGTGACACCCGGGTGGGCGATCAATACTTTCTTGTTGTTGTCGGTTCTCCATTCGTCAAGTATAGCCTTACGCTGAATACCTGACGAGGAGCCATTCATGATTAAACTATCATAGCCTTTTTTTAATAACTGTTTTTGAATGTAAGGCTGCATGGCTCGGTAAACGCACATGACAACTACCTTTGAGTAGTCATGCACCATAGCCTCGTTGGTTAGGTTGACCAGCTCTTTGATGCGTTTATCTGCACCAATGAACACGGGCTTACCCTCGGTGTCTTTGACTACACCTCCCGCTATCTGCAATATCTTGACCAGTCTTACCGCAGCATTGGCAGCCGCCACGGTGTGATCCACAACACCGGTGTCCACCCGACGAAGGAACGCCACCCCATCGTTCATCAACTCGTTCATCATCTTAGTCTGCTTCGGGGTAAAAGGTACATTACGTTTGACATAATCCTGGGGAGGTAGGTCTATGCAATCCTCAGTGGCCCAGCAGATACTCGGTTGCAGTGCAGCCTGTACTATTTTTTTCCAGCCTTTGCGTTTTTCCCAGTGACCCATAACCGGTTGATACATTACCGATTCTTTGAACTCTTTGGGTGTAGCCGATACTTTATCTGGACTCACTGATCGGGCGACTGGCCACACGTCGGTGGGTTTCTGTGGATTAGGACTGGCCGTCAGCGGCCAGAACCGACGACGTGTTTTCCTAGGCTCCTTGGTTATGCCCGGCATGCCCAGCAGGTTAAACAGAGCTTCTGACCGGGACGAGCTGGGGTCCCGGAAGTCACCTGTCTCGTCAGTGACTATTAGATCAGGATCAAACGCTAAGTCTATGGCTGTGTTGGCAAACTTAATCTTGTCGTGATTGACGACGATGATATCAATACGTCTGTCGTTGCATACGGTGATCAACTCGTCCACGCTGCCGCTGGCTACGAAAACCCGGCGATGAGGCGCTACTGAGTAAAGAGCAGGCTCCCACACGTCATGCACGATAGTTAACGGGGCCATAATCAACACTCGTTTGATGACGCCTACCCGAATCAGGAAGTCAATGGCCCAACAAACACTGAGCGTCTTGCCTGAGCGCATACCGTTGAGACACCAGCATCGAATATGAGATACCAGAAACTGTGCAGTGATCGGCTGGTTGTGTCTGGGTTTTATATGCGGCGGGCTGGGGAACGGGTAGTTCTCCATTGACTTGAACTTTCGTATGTCGGGTATACCCATGACCGCGTTATACAAGGGCGCTGTCATAGGCGCTTTCCATATACCTTGCTGGGCCATAACGAAGTCAGCTAAGGGTTCAGCATCAGAAAGCTTTGACGGGTGTAGTTTGTGTTTAACCACGATCCATGGATCGTGGTGCATATTATATTTAACGGTGGCAGGTATCATTACTTGCGGTCGTGCCATAGTTGGTGAAGGTGAACACCGTCGTTAACAGAGTAGGTTGCTAGCCCGTGTTCGTCCTTAATAAACAGCTCATATTTTTTAAAAGGCTCCCCTGTGCCGTCTATAAGTGACAGCAAACCAAAAACCATTAAATCAACCGCTTTGTCATGGTTAATCGGGTGGACATCTTTTACCTCTTTAGCCAGCGCACGAACAGAGTCTATGAACTTATCAGATTCGGTGGGTTTTTTGTCGAGGGGCGTGTTAGTTAAATCAAATATTTCCTCCGACAGTACCCCAAGTTTAGATCTTAGCACTGCATCGTTTATCTCGTTCGATGCGTTGTATATTTTCATAGCGTTCTTCGCTATCTTGTCCACCAGTTTTCGTTGGTGTTCGTCAGTCATATTAATATCTCAAAGTTAGCTAAGTACAGGCAGACTACTGAGCCTGCCAAGTACAGTATTATCTCAACGGCTTCGGGCAAGAGGCACCGCCACGGGACAGAACATCTGCATAAATCTATTAGGTATAGGTATTACTTTAGGGTCCATAAGATCTCTCGTTTTTATGGTAGTTTGTAGTAGGTTCTCGTGATTGAGGACCACGTTATTCCGGGTGGGGAACGGAAGGATGTTCACTCAGTTTTAAACGGATCTACTCCGCCTACCGATTGCAGTGCATTATTATAGGCTTGCTCCTGCACTTCGTTTGGGGTCAGGAACGAGGCTACACGACGTAGCGACGGGTCTTCGTGTTCTAGTAACTCTAGCACTTTGGCTGCCGTGTGTTTCTCCAGCGTAGTGGCATTGTCTGAGCTGTGTACTCGCCAGAAACTTTGCAGGTGTCCTGTAAAAGTAGCGGAGAATATTTCTTGCTTGGCTTTTAGATCCATTAATATGTCCAGGTTATGGTAGGAGTAGCGGGTTTGCTTATCAGTTCCACCGGGTCAACGTCATCAATAACCGTACCACCTTCACGGGATACCATTACCGCACAAGCTGACTCACTGGGTTGTGATTGAGCCTCGTTGTTTTTGGCGATGATATGAAAGCAAATCTCATCACCGAGCTGCAAGCCATTACCTATCTGGTTGATGTCTTTAGCGTACGTAGTCTCACTGGTGTCGTCCAATCGCAGCCATATTTCACTGGACTTAAATCGGTACTCTATTGTGTACCACTGTACCTTATCTTCCGCAGGGTTAGCAGACCATGTAAGGTTTATCTGGCGGGGTAGATCTTGAGCGTGGGCGGGAGACGTACACCGCACTATTAAAAGTGCACATAAAGTGCCCACTGCTATAGTGGATAACACTTCTCTTAAAAATACATTCACTTCTCATACTCCTGTTGTAACAAAGGATCAGGTAAATCAAAACAATTTACCATTGTGGTTGCTATGACGAAGGCTAATAAGCCATAGGCTAGACATTCTATTAGGTGTTTCATTTACTTCGCATCATAATAAGTATCTCCAAATTTAACTTCGGCTTCTAACGGTGGACCTTCAGGCCACCAACTCAACGGAGCTTCGGCAATGCTCCGAATATGCGTACGGGTTTCCTCAGTTGCTTTGGTTTTGTGTATAACCTGTGTCAGTTCGTCATAGCATTCCATCGCTACATAATAACCGGCTTGTATTAACCGGGTTCGTATGTCCATAATCACTTCGTTAGCCAGTGATTGTATGTGAGCCTGAAAAAAAGCCGAGGGGTAAATAGACTTTTCGGTTTTGTCTATTGGCCACGCTGGCTTGTAAATATAGTTAGTACCATACCCTCCATGGTTTTGTCGTTTCGTTAATTTAGGAAACCTCAACACCACTCCACTCGGCCATCGCCACCCTCCCCCCAATACAGGTTCACCCGGTATATTTAACACACGTCTAATATCTTCTCCATTATAGATTAACTCTCCCTCTTGTGCCACATCCATCAACATAGTAGCCATAGCATTCCAGGCATGTGGTACTGCAGGGTGTTGTATCTTTCTGAAATAATTTACTATGTCAGTACACTCTTCCTCGCTTATGTCCACACCCATTTGTCGAAACATCTGATGCAGTCGGCGACCTGATGAACCGTACTGTATTTGAAGTGATCCTACTTTACCGATGAATCTAGTCTGGTCTGCCTCCGTATCTCCTGCTAAGTATTTTTTAGTAAACTCTACTTCGTCTATTCCTTTAGCCGCACAGATAAAGTTAATATACAAATCCCCTCCCGCGTTTATTATTTTTATCGCCGGCTTATCGTTAGCTACGAACCGGGATATGCGTAGCTCCAGTCCCGATAAATCAAACCCTGCGAATGTAAACTTACTACTAGCAGGACGAATAGCTTTTCTAAGTATAGACTTACGCGGCAGGTTGAGGGGGTTAGCACCACCAGAATCATTCCCGGTTATACGGTGAGTGAAAGCACCTGATGGAGTAACACTGTAGTGATAGAAAGGTGATATCTTTTTAATCGCTTGCCATGTCTCACAACGAGTGAGTTCAAGGTTGCTTGAGTAAGCCAAGCGACAGCGTATTAAATCTCCAAGTTCTGTGTCCATGTTCTCATTGTCCATGATAAATGGATCAGTCTTGGCTAGCTGAGGTATCATGTTAAGACGGTTTGACGGTGAAGGTTTCTCAGGCACGTCGTAGTTACAGTGCTCTAGTAACTCTTTAAACATGGGACGAGACTTGAGCACCTGGGTCAGATTTAATGGTCGTTCTTTTCTTTTGCGTCCCGTCTTTGAGAGTTGATTCGCTTCTTGGTATTTTGCAATGACGAATGATTGAACATGTACAAGAGCCTCCAGTTTTTCTCTAAGCTTATCCCTGTTAGCTTCTACTTCTAACCTGAGCTTTTCTACACTTCCATCATGAGTAGCTACTTTAGGATTTAAGTAAACATGCAAAGCCCATTGAATTACCTGTTGTTGTACCGTGGGTACCATGTCCCGGAACTTTTTAAACAGGCGAGCACACAGACCGGTGTCTCTTACTACGTAGGTAATCATTTCTGCTTCCAGAAAAGCGTCTGATCTTATCTCGTCAAGACCTAACCCATCAAACTGTTTTACGTCCAGGAACTTACCCACGTTAAAAAAATGTTTAGCCAGTTTATCCAGGCTTACCAGACTCACACCGGAGTGAGCAGGGTGATAGATACACTGAGCCATATTCATAGAGCACAGGAACTTACTCTTGTGCCAGTTAAGATCCGGGAACTGGGCTTTCAGAAACATCATGTCGAACTTGGCGTTATGCGCCACCAAGGTATTAGGCATCCAGTCAATCAGATACTCTTCTAGCTCGTCACCCCAGAAAAACTGTACACCTTTTTCTTTTTGTTTAGTGTTGTATAATGCACAGCATATCAACTCAGCGCGTGGATCATAACAATACTGAATCGTTTTCATTGATCTTAGGCTATACTTATTTTTAGAATCAAAGAAAGTTTCTATGTCTAAAACTATCATCGGCAAAGATGTCCCAAAAGAAATGGAGAAGCACGCAGTAGCTCATATAAAACGGCGTATGAAACAGTATATAGAAGATGAGCTACAAAGAAACCTGACTATTTACACACCACAAGCCGGGCAGTTTGGTGTAGCCGGGCGTCCGGACCTTGAGTTTACTATGGGTGAGTATGCTTTAACTATTTACACTGAGATGAAGAGTCCGAAAGGGAAACCCTCGGGCAAACAATTGGAATGGATATCCACACACAACAATAAACATCCCATGGCTCCTGCTGTGATCATTTACGGCAAGGCCGGGGTAGATAAATTTATGGACGAGCTGGTGAGAAATTATTTTAGTGGCAGCAGCTTGCGGGACTGGTATGATTGGTGTGAACTGTTAATCAAAGAGCCTGTTTTTAAATGAGTAAAATGAACCCACTCCCAGAAGTATACTCTCACTCAATGCTGAATACATTCAGTACCTGTCCTCGCATGTTCGATGCCAACTATGTGACCAAAGATTTCAAGCAGGTGTGGGGTGATCCCACACCTGCTCAGATAGCCGGTAATCGAATACACAAAGCTTTTGAAGACGCACTGTTGATCGGCGCTGATCTGCCCCCTGAATACGCTGAGCAAAAATTCATCCAGGAAACTTTTAACCGGGTCAAAGGTATTTCCAAAAAACTAAAAGGTAAAGTACAACCTGAAAAAGATATGGCAGTACGATCTGACTTTAGTCCGACTGATTTCTGGGCCAAGGACGCGCTGTTCAGGGGCAAGCTTGATGTATTTATAAAAGCTAAAGCCGGAGACATAGGTTATCTCGGTGACTTTAAAAATGGTACGTCTAAATGGAGTACACCAGACCAGTTAGACCGATGTGCTCTACTGATGTTCTCTGAAAACCTGATGCTCAAAAAAGTTATAGCTGAGTACCACTACTTGATGGAAGGTAAACGATTCAAGTATGTTTACTACCGCTCAAAAAAACTACAGGACGAAGATAAGAAAACAGAATCCAAAACTCAGGATCAGTTACAGTCTAAGTTAACATATGATATCAACCTCGTCAGGAGTTGTTATGAAAAAGGTCTCTTCATACCCAAGCGTAACGGGCTTTGTAAGCGACACTGCCCGGTTGCCGACTGCGAATATAACGGACGTTAGTTCACCTCTCATACTGATGAAGTTAGTGCATAACAGATTCAAAGAGCTTGAGCGGCCTATCGACAACAAAGTGCAATGGACCGCTCAAGATATCATATCGTCACTGGCTTACTCGATCAACCACGGTGAGCCTGCTAACCGTACTACTCTGCGGGTGGCGAGTCAGTGGTTGTTGGATACTGAGTAGACAGTCTAACTATCAATGATGGATCTTCGGATTCGATCTCCTCCAAATCCGTTTCATTAAAAATGAACCTAGCATCTTCTACGGGATCTTCGAACTTGAAAGCGATAGGGTTTTTATTTAATACAATTTCCCCGACACTTTCGTATTCGCGCAAAATCATTTCTTTGGTTTTGCTGCTTGCATTTATTGTGATAGTTTTGAGATTATTCATGTGTTGTTATCTCCACGGTTCCTGCTTTATTTCCCAAGTGATCAAATATACTAGGCTCTACTTTTTGGTTATCCAGGTCAGCTGCCAAGTCTTCCAGCAAGTCAGCCACGCTATGAGTGCCTCCGGTTATCTCGATCTTCAAGGTAATTTTTTGATCAGCTTTCAGATGTGTTGTTGTCATTGACCCATCTCCTTAGTTCGTTTAGAAAAGTATCCGCCAACTCTTTGTTTCTGAATTCATGGGATAATACGACCGCACCGTTGGGGGATTTGATTTGCAAGGTGGCTTTACTACCGACAAACTTAGGAGGGTCGTATGCCTTGTATATATGCTGGTTCTCCGTCACCGCTTTGATAACAGCGCGCTTGGATTTAAGCGCGCTGTCTTTTGACTTGTAGTATTTAGAACACACAACACCCTCATAGGTTGTGTATCGTATACAGTGGGATGATTTATCAGGACTGCGGTAGTGTTCTATGTTCATTTATCTTTCCAATGGTGGGGTCGTGCTATCAGCACTGTGGGTGACATAATAATATCAAACTCTTTTAGTTTAGTGACAGGTATTCGTTTAGTGTGTTTAGAAACTACTCTATGGTATTGGGTATCTCCTGTTCCATACAACTGTATGGGTTTAATGACTAGGTTATAGCTGTTGTTGTTGTGCTTACGAACACAGTCTATTATTTTCCAGTCGGTTTTGGTGTTACCTTTGAACTGAACGACATCATCTTTAGTAAAACCTGTAACACCTTCGACATAAGCCCATATAGCCTGATGAAACTTGGTGTTCAGACTACGCCATTGGGTATGCAGATGGTCCACATCTTCTTTCAACTGAGTCTGTCGTTCCGGTGTCACTGTAGGCGCAGGTTCCCGAGGGGGTTGGGGTCTTGATTTGTCGGTGTCATCGCCTATGGCGTTGTAAGTACGATTGCGTTTGGCCTCAAGGTCTCCCGTGTTCCTGCCTTTTATTTCACCTCTTTGGTTTTTGTTTGTCATGTTACTCCTAAATAAAGGCCATCCTTGGCCCGGGTTAGTTAGTCCAGCTCAGCCAGTTTCTTGAGGATATCTTCCTTATCCATAGACTGAAGCTCCTCGTCTTCCTTGCGCATCAGAGCATCCAGCAACTTGCGTCGCTCTTCGTCCCGCTCAACTTTGTACTGTACTTCATCGTGCTCTGTTTCCAGAACATTTATAACCCGCTTCACTATTTCCAACTTATCCGCGTAGTTATCAGGGTCTGCTGCGGAGTCGGTAGACTTACGCAGGAATGAACCGGTACTCAGTCGTTCAACCTCGATGTGCAGGCTTTGAGCAAGCTTGTCCAAGTTAGGTAGAGACATCTGCCACAACCCACTCACCATCAATATGCCGTGAGCTTCAGTAACGAAGGTGTATTGTTTTCGGGTAGCTCGTTCGAATAAATCCATTAGAAATTTACCTTGTAGGGTCGGCCATCGGCCAACATAATAACGCTTTCGCGCTTGGTTGAAGAGAACCCTACACCAGACAACTGATCATCTGCGTAAAGGGCTTTAGTCTTATCGCCTAAGACTTCAAACACCTTGCGGTGTTCGTGTAGCTCCGGTTTTAAGAACTCGTTGTAGATACTACGCACCGGCTCGGGGTTTAGGCAACCCTCAAGCATAAACATCCAGTGCATATTACCTTTGTCATAATCTCCCCAATGGTTAGGGGATTTGATCAGCATATTTACCGGTACTTTGTCACCGGTTTTAATACCCCACTTCTCAGTGTTGTTGCGTCCGGGCGTGAGACTTTTACCGTGGTGTATACTTATACCTCCAGGTTGTACGTTTATTTCTAGCGTATCAGAGTAACCACTATCTCGGGGACTAGGACCTCGATAGTTATACACCCTGCCTTTGTATTCCACTTCCAACTCGAAGCCGGTGTCCCCGTCCTCACGTTTAGTGTAGTTATGTACTCTGAAATTATAAGTACCCGTAGCTGGAGCCATAAACGCCATATTCTCCACCGGTTCACGCGACTCGCCACGGACGTTCATATCCACGTCAAGTATCCTTGCTTTATTTCCGTAAAAAATATGCTCCTCAGTAGGTGTGGTACAATGCAGATCCAAGTCGTCCGTGTTAAACCATGACAGTGACACTCGCAAGTCAGCTTTTACGTTACCCCCAGCCCGTTTGACTCGTTCTTTTACGGAGTCCGTCACATCTCCATCGTAAGACCACGAGAAGTTATTACCCCATGGGAACAGAGTAGCCTCTGACGCAGTAACCGGTGCCGTAACGGACATGAAATTGCTGGTATGTCGGGGCTCCAGCACCATGTGTAATTCTTTAACCTGCTTGATCTTAGTTAGGAAATTTACTATACCTATCTCCGTAGGATTATCGGGTACTGTGCCCGGTTTTGCGGATGACAGGAGTGTGTCAAGCAACGTATCTTTCAACTGAACACGTGACTGGTTAACGTAGATCACATCTTGTACTGATACATCACGGGCAGTGGCGTGTCGTCTCTCTGTGGCAGAACGTAAGCCCAGTTCATCCAGTTTCTCCACCGCTTTAGCTACCATCTGCGGCGTGACGAGTGCCTTGGATCTTTTGTAATTAGTCGGTGCTACTTTAGATTCAAAAGACGCCACGGCTTTTTCAAGCTCGACGCCTTCAGACAGGTCTACACACAGTGTGCCTATTACGGTGTTGCGAAACCGTGCACAAGGCAACATGATATGTTGCCAGATGAAAGCTTCTTTGCCTTCGTCATCACGGATATCGTATATCTTTTTCACATCTTGAAAATGACCTACCACTTTTTTGAACTCCGCCCCTCTATACAAACTATCTGATTCTATCAATTCTTTTACAGTGGTAAGCGCCTCGTCAGTTATCTCTTCTAACCCTCGCCGGAATACTTGATAAGAGGATTCTATTTTTGAATTGAATTCACCTACTCGGTCAGTCCTGTGGTTAGGGTTTACTTTACCCATGAAGTGACGCCAGCGGATAGTCTTACCGTCTTCGCCTAGCTGCGGCGTGACCTCAGCGCCATACTTATCCTCGCTGCTGCGGAATATTCTTTTGATAGGACGAGACTTGACATACTCAGACATTGCATCAGCGACTACATTATAAGGATACACTGGAGCACAATCCCACACACTCACCATGGCACCGTTGATGTAAGCTACTACGCCACCGATGTTCTTGATAAAATGTCGGCAACAAGAGCAGTCGTACTCTCGTCTGGTCTTGTGTATTTCATTAGTGCCAGCCGGAAAGCTGTCTAGGTAGTGAGCCCACAGCTCGTCACGGTCTATGTCTACAAAATATAACTCATGCTCTTGCATGGTCTTGTAAGTGTCGTGCACCTCGTCACTGAACTTAGTGAAGTCGGTCATTAGTTTATCTCCTCTTGAACACAGTTGAAATGGTCGTAGTCCTGAAACCAGTACTGCTCCCCCAGTGCAGGTGTTATCCAGGCATCACCTCGAACGAAGGTCCAGGTGAATCTTCGGTCCCCGGCGTTGCGGTACACGTAATGGTAGCCTGTACCATCGGAATTAAAATACCACGTCATGGCGGTGTTGTTACCTCCGTCCCGGCAGTGGTACTTCTTGTCGTGGAAGTCCTGCTCTATCCAGCCCAGTGGTTTGACCGGCGCGTCGCCGTCGCAGCTGGACAGTATCAGTACGGCACCTATTATCGCCGCAATGAATAGTGCGGCCAGTCCTGCCGCAAGGGCAGAACCTTGCGAAGGTGGTCTAGTATCGTGTGTTCTACGCTCTCGGTAAGCGTCTCGTAGGGTTTCCTCTCTCTCGGCGGGGTTGCTCATGTTAGTCTCTCTTTTGTCGAAGTGAGTAAAGTGTTTTCAAGTGTCCGCATAGGTATAAAATTTCATCTAACATTTTATTTTCTAATTTAAATATCCACCACCATTGAAGTAACTGAGAAATTATTAATACAGACACCAATAGTTCTATCATATTCACATCTCCACGTAGTAGTGTGTATCATCCTGCGCTGCTGCCATAGGATTCTTTTCGAAGTGTCGGGACGTGTGCAGCCATGTCATAGGTAACTCTCTATCTTTAACACGAAGTACGTCGTATCCATCCGTAAGATGAAATACTTCTGATACATCAGGGTACTTGTCAGGTAGTACGGTGTTGCACCAGTTAATAGCGGCATCAAATGACGTGCCACCTCCGCCAATACACAAGCGTTTTATCTCGGTAAAATCCAGGATCTGCCCCTCTAACTCTTCATCAAAAGTAATACTGTTTTGATAGCATACAATAACAAGACTGTTGATGTTGTCATGTTGCGCGATGAGATGCAACTGTGTCATTAGTTTAGACGAAGCTACACGATCGCTTATAACTGAACCGGATACGTCAACCAGTACACACACGTCTCTCTTACGAGCTTGACGAGTGGGGAGTATTATCCCGTTTTGAATAGCGCCGCAGTCGTACTTGGGAAAAGAATAGCCTTGTCCCTTATTACCTTGGGCTATGTAGACTAATAGATCAGAGTCCAATAACTCAGCAGGGTTTGAACCGTAACCTCTACCGTAGCCTGCTTGCTTATCAGGCTCGGCTTGTTGCTCAGCCGCTTTTACTTCGGCTTGAGCTTGTTTTATTTTTGCTTTGTAAATAGCCTCAGCTTCGTCGTCTGATTTATTTTCGTAGGGTTTATTCTCTCCTGTAAGTATATCCTGAGTAGCTTCACCGGACTCACCGGACTCACCGGACTCACCGGACTCACCGGACTTTCTCAGCAGCTCCATCGCCAGCTCATGAGTGGCTTGAATAGGATCTTGCTTGGCGTAGTTCCAGGACACCGAACGCTGCATGATCTGATCAAGTCTGTCACGGCAAAAGGTTTGATGTAACACCACCTGCTCCGTGTTAAAACCTTTGGCTTTATACATCATACGATCACACCACAGGTCACAGACTAAGTTTATTAACTGATTAAAAGCCTGATCGTAGCCTTTGACTGTACGATTCTGATGTATTAAATAGTCTCTTCTAATAACATGCATTTGTGTAATATGATAAGCCTCATGCAATAACACTTGTATGATCCTGTCAGATGTCAGCCGGGACGAGAATGCAGGATCGACAAACAACTCTCGTTCTGTCACCGCCATAGTAGTTACTTCAGGGCAGTCGTATATCACCGGGCGGGTTATAAACAGCGCACCGTTTACTTTGAGTGCTTTGTCGGGCTGGCTGAGCATATAAATAATACACTTCTCTACCCGCTTACGTTGGTCTTTGACCGTAGGCTCACCAAACAACCCATTGTTACTTGCGTCAAACATCCACTTGTTGTTTGACGTATCAATGTGAGTGGGTAACGACTGGTCTTGGTCCAGTCGTCTGAGTTGTTTGTGTGCTTTATCTACGCTGGACTGGCGCATATTAAAACTCCTATAAAAATTCCGAGTGCTAGGCAAATCAAGCACAGTGCGGTTAGAGTTAGTGATTTCATTTGTCTAGTCCTCTCAAGTAAGCCATAGCCCAGTCGGCTATAAGGGCGTAGTTGTATATACCATTAGTCTCCGCATCAGCATGGTTCATGGCCTCATACACACCTGCTAGGGATTTCTCTTGTAAGTCGCTAGTAGCAACAGCGGGTACTTTGTATATTTTGCTCATGTTATTTATCTCCAAAAGGAACCAGTGGTTTTTGTTTAGGCGGTAACACTGTTAAGATATCAAGTGAGCCTTCGCTGAAACTCCACTCACAGTTACCGACAACAACCCGGCCTGAACTTGAGCCAGAATAGCTCGGCACGAATGAGTAGCGATGGCCGGCTCGGGTCAGCATCTTGATAAAGTTATCAAGTTCTTCGGGGTTTTGCTTAGGTAATTTTAGTAGTGTTTTTTCAGTCATGTTATCTTCCTGTGTCTATACGTGGGATAGACTTGACGATAGAGTGCAGCTCTATCAGCTTAGTGAATAGTGCTTTGTCTTTGCCGCCTATTATCTTAATCTGATTAGGCAGCTCTTTATCACCGGCCTCGTGTCTGTTTAACGGCAGCTCTTTGAATGAGTCGTTGAACAGCTCGTTCCACCGGCCTTGGATACCTTTATTGACCACACCCAGTCTAGGATTTTTCTTAACTACTGCCGCCCAGGCTTCTGGGGTGTCTTTAATCTGCTTGGTCAGCGTGAAATGCTGGCGCATCTCCTCTGGAGTACTGCCCAGCACAGCCCAGCACACATTGAACAGTGTGTTAGCTGTGTCTACTCGGGGTACCATCGGTAGACAGTTCTCGTACGGGACGAAGAGTATGGAATTGAGCGTCGTCGCCCGCAGCGCCGGCCACTTGCCATCGTCCGGGTTCAGCTCTGATAACTTCTTGAGTTTTAGTATAGCCTTACTCAGACTGGTCTGCATACTGTGAAGTAGACCGTTGTAGGCATCGCAAGAGTCCAAATCCTCCGTATCTTTGATGGCCTGCTGAACCGCCGCGGACATGGCCTTGAACTGCGGCGTGGAACTGAACGAAATTACTCTTTTGTACACCGAGAACTGATCCAGGAAGTCCTGATAGTTTACCGGCATAGGCACGTCGTTAGAGAATTTACCCTTGCGACCCCGCATATTGGACAAAACGTCCTTGTAGCCCTCCTGTCGATCATCGACACGACCGCCTGTAGCGGCGTCTAACAGACGTTTGCGGGCCAGCTCAATGAACTCGTCTACTTCTTCCAAGTAGCTATCCTGTCGCTCCAGAGGTACTTGGGCTCCTATCCTGCCGTTGTAGTTGTATTTGCCTCCTTGCCCGTTGTGTCGAGCACGGGTTGCCAGTGTTGTTCTCGTGTTCTCTATCCACTTTTTTACTGACTGCACGGGCTCGGGCAAAGTATAAGAGGTTACTTCTGCCACTCCCTCTTCGGCTTCGAACAGCTCCAGAATCTTGTCAGTCGCGGTGTCAGATTTAACTGACTGTTTAAGTTTACAACGCATGTCGACAAATACTAATACGTCACTAGCGTTGGCTATGTTGGCTTTGGCAATGTCTTGCCGGTTAATGGTTTTCATGGTTGATTATCTCCTCTATAACTATCGTTCTGATTTTTGACCAAGCAGCGGACCAAGCAGCGGACCAAGCAGCGGACCAAGCAGCGGACTCAGCAGCGGACTCAGCAGCGGACCAAGCAGCGGACTCAGCAGCGGACTCAGCAGCGGACTCAGCAGCGGACTCAGCAGCGGACCAAGCAGCGGACCGAGCAGCGGACTCAGCAGCGGACCAAGCAGCGGACCGAGCAGCGGACTCAGCAGCGGACCAAATCTCCTTATCAATACACTGAGTCTTGTGTAGTTCTATAACTTGCTGCACTACTTGAATCGACGTGCCTGCAACTGGTAAAACTATTTCCTTCAGGATACGAGCCTCTATCCGATGTCTCAGTCTTTTCCAGTCATTGAAGTCAACAGGCAAGGCGGCGGCTAGTTCGGTGTGTATTGAGTTATCGGTGTTCTCGAACAACGTATCTTGTAATTTGCACAAGTACAGAGAATAACCGAAATGTTCTGATACTATCTCATGAGGTGAGTCGTACTCTATTTCTCCTGTTATGTCATAGGCGAAACAGCCTACGCTGCACCCTTGAAAGAAATCTTCGTCGTTAGTCTGGCCGAAGGTGTTATTAATTAATCGGTCTTCAGCCAAGTGTCTTTTAGCTGAAGCATTAAACTCGTCGTATTGTTGTTGGTTCATTTATTTCTTACTCTTTTTTGGTGGGACCGGCTTAGGTTTCTTAAACCATATCGGATTATCCGGATCGATACCTAAATCTTCCGGGGATATTTGTCGTTTTATTTTGCGTCTCTCGATATACTGTTTCACGCTAACAAGTCCTTAAATTCCTGAGTCAGTTCACCTGACTCGGTAAGAATAGTTATATACTCTCCTGCATCATCCAGGTACATTGGATAAGCTTCACGAGAATTCATCGGACGCTGTAGAAAGAGTATCCGGTCACGAATAACGAGGTACAGGTTAGTGAACATCAGCCCGCCGTCTTGATTTAAGTCCATGTTAAATGGTTGGTCCGGATCGAAGCTGAGTTGTAGTCTCGTGTCTTGTTCGTAGTACTTGTGTACTATGAGTGAAAGTTGTCCCAAACACTTGAGCATATTAGCCTCGTTAAAGGCGTCGCGGGGTAATACTCTATGATAAGTCATTTAATCAGTCCTCGTGTTGCTTGGTGAAAAGGTAGCCCCGAATTTTCAATCAAGGTCAAAATCTCCAAAGTCTAAGTCCGTGATCGGATCAGCGAGGGTAGAAGTTTCTACCTCATCTAAGTCCCACTCAGATGAGACAGGATCAACGGGGGCAGGAGTATCTAACTCGACCTCATCCTCGACAGGCTCGAACTCGACTTGAGCATACAAAGCTCTCGCCTGTGGAAGTAAAGCCTCCATCGTTAATTGCCCGGTGCTGCCGTCACTGCGCTCTGCGAGCACTCCGTCGTTGCGGGACAGGTGAACGAATGAATAGCAGAATTGAAGCAAGTCACGGTCCAGTGAGTATTCGTCGCTATTTAAAAACGAGAGTAGTACGGACTGTGACGAGGCTAACACGTCATAGTCGAAGGGTTCACGAGATAAGTAGAGAACCATAGCCGGTATATAACGAGGGTCTTCTAACTGGCGGTTAAGTCCGGAGTATATTAGAGAGGCTTGTATGTGTTGCGCTATAGGATTCTCCGGTATATCTGCTTTTAATGGAGAGTTAACTATGTCCTGCCAAGGCGTTAAGTTATCAGTCATTTTTGACTTGACTCTTAAATCTTCGACGGTGTATGACGGCCAGCGGTGTTCAAGGTACGAGTAGCCTTGCTCAGTTATTTTCATATCTTCGTCAGACAGGTTACCTGGTATAAGAGACAGGTCTCTACAACCTGCTTCGAACGAACGGGGGGTAAAACTGTTTGCTATTTGTTTATTACTATCCGGCTCCGTTAATTGAAAAGGTTCCACAGCGGCGCCTGACTTGACCCAGGCTAATACTGGAGCGGGTAACAAACCTTTACTAGCTATATAGTTGGCGGTTTCTGCGAGTGTAGGCGCCAGAACGAAGCTGGCGCCTCGTGTGGTGTTGGCCAACGAGTTGATACAACGCTGACCGCCCATGCCGGGGCCGTTGCCGGTGATTAAAACACAGGTTCGGTAGCACTCATCGGCGGTGAGTTCGTGTACCGCCATCCGGCCGGCAGTCATGAAGTTCAGCCAGCCGTGTTGAGTGACTTCTGACTGGACGAAGAATTCGTCGAGGTGGAATATGACCAAATCATACTCGTCTAGCATAGCCTTTAAACGTTTGAACCATGCAGGTTTGGTCTTAATATGCTCGCCTTCATAGAAGGCATCGACGCCAGCTTGGCTGAATTCGGTCAACGTATTAGCGTCTACGGTGAAATAGCCGATACTAATCTCGGAATTCTTGTCGTCAGAACGACTGAGAATATTCTGTAATCGACTTTTTAAAGGGGTCAGTATGGATGACTTGCCAGCACCCACAAAACTAACGATATCTGCTTTTATAATAGACTTTTCGTTTTTAACCCGAGTAAAAGCAAAAATATCTGCGATTTTTTGTACCGTTTGGGTGTAACTTGTAAAATTTAAATCTGAATAATGTATGGTCATTTTAGGTTAAACCTTTCCAGTGAGTAATAAAAAGCCATCCCGGCGTGTTACTTATAAATTTATTTTGGCTTGGAGGGCCAAAATAAGCGAAAAAAATTATTTTTTAAGTTATTGATTTATATAAGGAATCGGGGCTACTTATAAGCTTATAAATAAATTAGTACGTACTGATTTTGGTGTTTTTACAAACCAAGTCTTTGATTTATAAGGAGTTTTTGGGTTACTTATAAATATTTATGCTGGGATTCAAAAAACACATTCTTATAAATAAAAATAAATAAAAAGACAGATATAAATAACGAAGGAGAATAACTCTCTATTTATATCTCTCTATACTATTTAAAATTTATATTTATATATTTATAAGTTATAAGTAAGTAAGTAATTAAATAAGAATCAATAACTTAAAAAATAAAAAAGTGTTTTTTGTGAGGTTACTTATAAAATTTATAAGCAATCTGGTTTTTTATAAGCAACCTTCGTTATGGGGGCTGAGCGGCACAGTGGCTGCGGCTTGCGTGGTGTTTTTTAAGTGAGGTGATAAACCTTTCCAGTGAGTAATTTTGGGAAAAAATTCCCAAATTTAAAAAATCTGTTCAGAGTTTAGCCATGGCTAAGTTTGCGTTTCGGGGGTTGACTTGATCCTGAGTTTTTTATAAGTAAAAAACCTCAAAACTCAGTAAAGGTCTTTTGACCCCCCTAAAAGGGTCACTGATTAGTAAGTATGTCGATTATATAGACAAAAAACATCAGAAAACTGAGTCAGGTTTTGAATATTTCTTGTTATTCTTGGTCAATTTGGTAAAGTTAGCCCGTGAGCACCCAAAATGCTCACGGGCAACCCACTTCAAACCGAGATTGAAATGAGCGAATCCAATTATAAACCCACACCGGAATTGATAGCGAGTGCGCAAAAAGCGAGAGCAAATCTTTCTGAAAAAAGACTAGCCTTAAACAAAACATTACGAGTACAACCTTGGGAGAAAAAACTAACCCGTACGCTGGCTATAAGATTGAAGTGCACTGACTGTGTTGGAGGACCCACTTGTGATAAGGATATACTTACAACTAATCCGTTGACATGGCATAAAAACATCAACGAAGTTTTTCGGGCCGAAATAAGGGATTGTGAGGACACACGTTGCCCCCTCCACTCGTTTCGGCCGTTCCAAAAGAAAACGGCCCCTGTCCAAGACGAGGGGCCGATCGAGTTGAAGTAACTACTAATCCTGCTCCTCTGGTTCGGGAGTAGGATACTCTTCTTCCGGTATCGCAATGGTGCCAGTGCGGAATAGTTCGTCGAGTTCTCTATCAATAGTATTCATTAGTAAAACCTCTTGGGCGCTTGGCCCGGTTCGATTGAGTCGGCCCAGTAAAAGCCGTGGGGTCTTTGATGTCGGGACATTTCTTCGGGAGTTATCCCATGTTTACCGTAGTACGACGGGTGTGTACTTGTACTGGAATACACTTTGCCTTGGTACGTATAACAGTGCACCATGTCAGATATCAACACGTCATGCATCAGGTCCTGTAGACCCTGAGCGTAAGACTCAAGCCACCTCGGAGAGTGCTTGCCGAGTATTTTATCTCGATGAGTGCGGAATAATTCCATAACGGTATGCTGAGTAGGCTGGGCTACCCGGGCACTCCTGAGTACATCATTCGTCATTTGGCGTAGTGACTGTTTGCGCTTTATATTTCTACTCATTCGGTCACTCATGATTTATTCCTCCGGGCTTGTACAGTGTGCTGTGCGCCACTAACGCCGCAGCACTCGCAAGATTGATAAAAAATATCGGGGTCGGTTAACACGGATTCCAGCCAGTAGTGATTGACTGGCAATATTTCCTTGTTAATCCGGTTACAACGGTTTTTGTGTTCTACTGGATCACCAATACTGTCTGAGTAACCCTGCACCACAATGTCGCGACAATCGTCACAAACACGGAACAATACAGGATTTTGTTGCCGAGTTGTTTTAACCATAAAATACTCCAGAGTTTTAGACAGGAAAGACCCCTGCCGAGTCAAAATAAAAAAAGCCAGCGGTGAGGCTGGCTTCCGGTTCGATTATGAACGTTGTTTGTATATCTTAACGTTAGGTTGCGGTTTACTTAATGTAAACGGATTAAGCCAGTACAACACGGTACGACTTTCTTCGCATTCTTTACGTTCTAATGTTTGCATTGCATCAAAAACACTGTACGTTTGATAAGCCATCAATTTTGCAAAACTGTCAGCGTACAAAACAACTCTACCCATAACATCCATATACACATATTCGTTATCACGTACCACTAGTCTTATCTTGGGACTTAGCATTATCTTTACTCGTAAACCATGCTGAAATTAGCACGCTAAAGCGCCCGGACTATCCAGGCGCTTTACTTGCCAACTTAGTCTTTACTTTTAACCGTATCCACTAGCGCCACGGTTACGCCTAACTTCTCAGCTATCTTGTCCGAATCGGTTAATAGTTCCGAATCGATAACCTGTTTTATCACTTTTATTTGAGCGTTGCGAACTTGCTTAGCAAGTTGTTCAACCGCATCAGCCATACTGGCCAACTTCTTCGATTGCTTATCTTGCTTAGCAGGTAACTCGATTTTCCAATACTTGGCTGGAAAAGTTGGTCGTTTGCGTTTGAGCGTAACCGGTAACAATTTACCTTTGTTAGACTTACGTTGTTCTAACTTGCCAGACTTGATATCGACCGACCAGTGATCAGTGATCACTTCGGCCAGTCGTACAGACTGGTGAGACGACAGGTTAACTATGCGCTGCAATTGGGGCAACACACTAGCAGTTGGAGCCGCTACGCAGAACTGCTCAACCAGCACCAGACACGCTTGTATCGATTCTTGCATCGTACCTTTTGCCACAACCGCGCGGTTAAACGCCGCGTTAAAATCTGCTGTGAAGTTAGCGCGTAGTTCTTTACCCTCAATTTCGGGTTTAACTTCTGGCTTAGCAACTGTATTTACGTTGTTCATATGATTTTCCTATGATTTAAGTTTACCTGCACTAACAACACGGGATTGTATTGTCAGTGTCAGTAAACCTTTTATAGGTTTAAATCTACTGTGGCACCAGTTCCATATGGAATCCACTAGTTTCGTTTCGGGTTTTAACACCGTTACGCTCATTACTAGGGTTGTTTCCCGACTATTGTTTTTGTCATGACAATAACCGACCATACCCACGACCTACCCATATTGGTAACTACTATGGCACCTTAACCCATCCAAAGGGACAATAACTTGCTCATAGCAACCGCAACTATAAATAGCTGTACAGGATGCCTTGTGTTGTGACTACCTGAACACGCCAGCCGTCTCTCTGGGGGCGCAAAACGTTCAGGCAATACTAGACCGCAGCCCGATTGAAACTAACAATCCAAGCGGCCCTAATCTGCCGGCTTCCCGGCAAAACTGCTTACTACTTAACTAACTGCATAAACTACACCACAACTATAGCATAGGATAACCGTGGTGTCTAGTTTATTATCGGCTGATATCAATAAACCTTTAGCCTTTATGTCTATATAGCCTAGCCTTATTACGAATGATTCTCATTCTCACGGCGTCCGTGTAATCCCGTCTAACAGCCGATAAGCATACCCTATACCTTAGTATAGGTCAGGCCGCGTTCGTGGATTCTAGGAAAGTCAACTGTTATTTAATACAGTACTGTATATCCGTACAGGGTCAGGTCTTGACAATAATACCCGGATACTAAAATATCCACTACTGTGTTTATATACAGTAGTAGGAGTCAGGTCTTGACAATAATACCCGGATACTAAAGTATCCAGTATAAATAAAACCCTATTTTTATAGAGTATTAGTACTGTATATCCAACCAGTAGTACTGTATAACTGTACAGGTGTCATGACAAGGTCATGACAAATAAAATCAAGACCTGACCCCTGCGAGTGTTAATAATAATCAAAACACGAATGAGAATGATTCGCATTTGCACTTAGATTCGTATTCAGACGGGGGGCCACCGGACTTCGAGCGTCAAAACTTTGACACCCTATAGAGTAGGCAGTCCAGCGCCACTTATTAAAAACTCCACGCGCGGGCTTGGTGTAGCTTATACTTCCTCCTAGCGGGCTTGGTAAAGTCCATACTTATTTTAACCTGTCCCCCCACACCCAAAATATATACTATCGTCCTGGCACACCTCAGTAAGCATAAGATAACAGTATACCTCATAACACTAATATATGATAAGCTCAAGTTTTTTGGAGTTATTCCTATGGGGAACCCGTACGCCCAGGGTGTTCTGGCTGAGGCTAAAATATACTCTTCCGTACACGTAGACTACTCGACACCTGAAGACGCCGCTGCCATCGCCTTATCAGTAAAAAACAAATACCAACACTCGTCACGACTATGCGTTAAAAGTATTTCAGGACAAAGGTAAAGACATAACAAACAAGACCGCTCAGAAATTATTAAACATAATGGAGCGTCGCTTTAAAACCCACGAACAACTATCTTCGTTGGGGTACACTAATGTTCGTCACTTACAAGGCGAAGGGTTGACCATAGCTGAGATAGCCCGTGATTTAGACATGAACCAGTTAGACTTAATGGCGTATATGACAGCCCACCCTAATGCGTTACAAGATGCCACCGTAGACGCTGCTGCGTGTGCCGATGCTAAAATAAGAGACTTTCTTACCCAATTAGAAAACGAGCCACCTCGTACCAAATTCGAGGCAAGTCGAAAAGAAATACAATACAAAGTATTACTCGAACAAGTAAAAAGAATATCCGCAGAGTGGGCACAGTTTGCAAAACGTCCGGTAGAAGAGGAAGCTAAAGGCGGATTCCAGTTGAACATCACACTAAACCAGTCAGAACTTATTCGTTCTGGAGAAATGCCTGAATCCAAGATAATAGAAGCTGAAGTAGTAGACATACCCCTGGACGCTGAAGGCGAGTACGTAGATCCTTTAGGCACACCCAGACCACCACGACTGACGCAGGATTATGATTTTGATTGATCAAGCGGAGCGCAGTATCAATAGAGCGAGCGGAGCGAGTGACTAACCTAGACGACCAGATAGAGTTCTGGAAAACCAACAAGCATCAGGCAATAGGCGGCGAAGACTTCGGCCTGAAGTTCGGCGGTAAAAACTTTGCTCACATGCTGGAGACTCAGAAGCTCTCAAGAGAAAAAGCCGGAGCACTA